>Ga0102953_1000209_pt1 | contig 41638 bp, 35 predicted proteins | sample SalPon2A_C_D2_MG_FD_78509 | JGI IMG/M metagenome (GOLD analysis project Ga0102953, IMG submission 78509) | Soil microbial communities from South San Francisco under conditions of wetland restoration - Salt Pond MetaG R2A_C_D2_MG | ecosystem: Environmental > Terrestrial > Soil > Wetlands | place...
CCCGGCTTCAAAAACACGCGCCCCGGCGCGGACCAGTTGCGCGGGTTCGCCGTCAATGAGGCCGACGATGGCCCAGCCGAGGGAGTTGGTTCCGAGGTCGATACCCAGGACGTATTCGTGCGGGAGTTGATCAGGCATGTATCACCTCTTGACATGAGATAAATTGGCGGTATTATACACCTGTGTATCTCAGAAGCGGTTCCTGCTTATCTTAGTAAGTGGGTTCTACCTTCGTGAGGCAACGCCAGGAATGGCGACCTTAGAGCCCCGCCCAGTGCGGGGCTTTTGCTTTTGGGGCCGGATCGGGAGAAAGCTTCAGGGGCTGAGGCCGCACTCCAAGGTGCTGGCGCGCTTCAAGGCTGGCCTGCACGAAGGCTCCCCATACCCATTGTGTATTTCAATCTCGGGCGATCTCCGCAGGTGGTACTCAGAAATGTTTACTCCCCTTATCCTGAAACTACCCGATTGCGTTCTGCGCCGTGCTGTGTATTATTAATAGTTATTAACCGAAAATAGTTCCACGGGGGTTGGGCCTGGGCCGGACGGAGAGCACGGGGGCTGGGGCCTCCTTCTCTTAAAAGCGTTATCTTGCGGCGGAATTCGGTCTGTTCCTGTAGAGGATCCTCCGGGCCTGCTCGGGATCTCACACTCGCAATGGGGGTGGACGATGGCAATTGAGCCGGAGAGGTGGAACGGCGTGGTGATTCCTCGGGACCGTCCCAGAGGCCGGCCCAGAGCAAAGCCAAAGGGGCACGAGGATATGTATCTGTGCGTGGCTTTGGTTGTCCTGCTGGTCTGGGCGCTCTACGTCGGCCTGGGTGCGGTGGGCTGGTAACGCATTGAAGCCCCCGTCCACGGCTTTATTCGATGGAGTCTTCCGAGGCTGGTTTCCCCCTGCCGGAGAGCCGAAGGGCAGAAAGCAGAAGGCAGCCTGCTGGCCCCCTTGGGGCTGTAGAGTCTGTGTGAAAACGGTATCCTGGAGGGGTCTGTAATGCGGTGTGAGGATGCCCCGATGAAATTTCAGACCTGCAGTCCGGATCAAGGGTATTTGTTGCCGCCCGATATGCGGAGGTTCTGGAAGGTCAGCTCTGTTTTTTCTTGCGGCAGGCGGTAGAAGGGTTGGGGCCGCGGGTCTTTGAAGCGGGCTATGAGATGGGGTCAAGCGGCGACTCGTGTGTGAACGCCGCGCCATACTCTCCGGCAGACGTTGGCCTTGGCGTGTTTCTGGCAATGCTACGTCTGAGCCCGGGGAAAGAAGCGGCGGAAGGCGGCTTCCAGGCCCGGCAGTCCGTCCATAACTCCCAGTTCCAGCGCCTCCCGGTTCAACCCGCGCTCGGCCAGACTGAGAAGAATGCCTTTCCACAGGTTTGAACGTTCCCGGTCGCCCCTTTCCATGGCGATTACCTCGAAGCATTTCGCTTCTTCACTGACGCCCAGCCCAGCACCAAAGCTCTGCTTTGCCACGTGCTGGTTGATTTGCACCTGGCAGTTTGCCCCAGCCAGATCGACAAACTTGTAGCGCCGTCCCTCCAGCCGCCATCTGGAGAGAAGCGCGCCCGCGATTGACAGGGCCGGGCGAATGCATTTGGCGGTGGGAGCTGCAATTCCACGGGGTCAGAGGATTCCCTCAGATCTCATTTTGTACTGGCCGTGCAGGCAGGGCAGGTGGGTTGAGCGAGAGTCGGAGGTTTGCGGGCAGAAGCGCAGGAGGGGAAATCGCAGACCCCAGAAAACAGGGCCTGCGACCACCCGCGAGCCTCATCCGGCTGCCTTTTTCTCGCTAAGAGATTTTGACCAGGCGTCGATTTGACGCTGGGCTTCTTCTTTTGCGACTCCATAGACTTCCTGGAGCTTTCCGACCAGCACATCTTTCTTGCCTGCAATCACCTGCATGTCATTGTCGGTCAGTTTTCCCCACCTTTGCCTGGCCAGGCCTTTGTATTGTCCCCATTTCCCTTCAATTTGATCCCAGTTCATAACGTTGTGTCTCCTTTCCGGAGTTCCGCTGGCTGGCGCCGGCCCGCAAGTTGGGCGGCGGATTCGCGAGATGAGACGCCAGCTTCCCGGCCCGGCCTCCCCGCATCAGCCAGCGTTCGACTCCCGTTGGAACATTCCTTCCGTGCGAACGGGGAAAACCGGTGGATCGTCAGCGCCTCTGGTTGGGTGGGAACAAAATTGTTCCCACTATCTATTATACAACCCAGGGTGGGTTAGGGCTCTCCGTCGGCGTGGCGTCTGGAAGGCTCGAGGTAACTAGCGTATCTAGCTGAGCTAGCTTATGGGCTGGGAACGCCCCGAATGGGACGTTTGAGACGAAAAATTCAAAAAATGTAAGTTATTGATATTAAATATTTATTATCATATTCTGTGCCCAAAATTTTGTTCGTCGCAAAAAGTTGTCACAATCTGCAACAGAGGGTAAAACTTTCAATCGCCAGGTTGGCTTGATTGTAGTCTTTCCTTTCAGGCTCAAATTTTGGCCAGCGCCTGCTCGAGATCGGCGATCAGATCTTCCACATCCTCGATGCCTACGGAGATTCGCACCAGCCCATCAGTGATGCCCAGCCGTTGCCGTTCTTCCGGCGGCACGCTGGCATGCGTCATGCTGGCAGGGTGCGAGATCAGGGTTTCCACTCCGCCCAGGCTTTCGGCCAGCGAGCAGAGCCGGACCGAGTTCAGAAGGGTCCTGGCGTTTGCAATCGAGCCCGTCTCGAACGAGAGCATGCCGCCCGGGCCGCGCATCTGCTTCCTGCCGAGCGCATACTGCGGGTGTGACTTGAGGCCGGGGTAGTGCACCAGTTTTACCTTGGGATGCCCGGCCAGGAATTGCGCCACGGTCACACCATTCTCGCAATGCTGACGCATGCGTACGGCCAGCGTTTTGACGCCGCGCAGCACCAGCCAACTGTCCATCGGGCCGAGCACCGCTCCGGCGGCGTTCTGCAGGAACTTCAGGCGTTCGGCCAGTGCCGGATCATTCATCACCACGGCACCACCCACGCCGTCGCTGTGCCCGTTCAGGTACTTGGTGGTGCTGTGGATGACGATGTCGGCGCCAAGCTCGAGCGGCCGCTGCAGGTAAGGGCTCATGAAGGTATTGTCCACCGCGACGAGCAGATTGTGACGATGCGCCAGTTCCGAAGCCGCCGCGAGATCCGTGATTTCCATGATGGGGTTGGTGGGCGTTTCCAGGAACAGCAGACGCGTGTTCTCGCGGATGGCCTGTTCGACGCTCGCGAGATCAGTGGTGGGCACGTAAGTGAACTCAAACCCGAAGCCCTTGAGCACGCGCTCAAACAGGCGGAACGTTCCGCCATACAGATTGCGGCTGGTCACGACGTGGTCGCCGCTTTTGAAGAGGGTCATTACGGCGTTGATGGCCGCCATGCCTGAAGCGAACGCAAAACCGGACTTGCCTCCTTCAAGGCGCGCCAGGTTGCGTTCAAGCGAGGCGCGCGTAGGGTTGGACGTGCGCGAATACTCATAGCCCTTATGCTTGCCGAGTTCTTCCTGCACATAGGTGGAAGTCTGATAGATGGGAACGATAATGGCTCCGGTAGCCGGATCATGTTCCTGGCCGATGTGGATTGCATCCGTGGAAAATCCCATAGTGCCTTTCCGGGCGGTTTGCCCATTGTCCTGTTGGAAAAATCGCTTCAGCACTGAAGCTATCGGAGTCTCCACGCAGTGTCAATCCCGGCCGCACCGGGTGTGGAGAGAAAATGGCGCGGGCAAACCATTCGTGATAAAACTTCTAGAAGGGTTGAAGCATCGAAACATCAAATCAGGAAAAGGAGTGGGGAGGATGCTCAGCACAATTTGGAATCAAAGCAGATGGGCCCGGTCCGCGATGATTGTGGCCGCTGTGATTGCGATCTGCATGCCGATCAGTCTTGCGGCTGCACAGATGACCACGGTGCTTGTCCAGGTCAACGATGCCAAGACGGGCAAGCCCATTTACCAGGCGCATCTGACGTTGCGGTATCGGGTGCGGGGCGGTTTCATGCGCCGCTCCAAGATCATTTCTTATACTGCAAAGACTGATAAGAACGGCAAGACCCAGTTTCCCGTGGTACCCATGGGAACCATCACGCTGATGGTGACTGCGCCTGACCACAACACTTTCGGGAAAGAGTTCAACATCGTCAAAAACAAACAGTTGATCAAAGTCGAACTTCAAAAGCCTCACGAGGTCCTGTAGCCTTCTGGGTTCGCGCCTTTCCAATAGTGGGGCTTGGAGAAGGGTTGGGCATGATTGTTTTCAGGCTGATAAACAGGTCCTCATCTTTCTCTCTTCGCACCAGTGAAGTGCCTAAGGGATGAACCTGAAAAGTGGTTGGTTTTGGCCTGGAATCAGCGTTTTTGCAGGTTTAATCGGGAAGATTTCTAACCTGGTCAGGGAAGCCCGTAACTGGAAATGCTCAAGGTTAGTGCAAAGAGCAGAAAGTTATTTGTTTGCTGAGCCTTACCCTGTCGAAAAGGGCCTTTTTCCACAAGCTTTTCAACAAACCTGTTGAAGATTTCTTATCGCGTTCATAAGGCGCACTTATAGCCGATTACAGTTCGGTGGATAGAGTGCGCAGCGTGAGGCTCTAAACGAATTGCCGCACGTGCGGAAGGGTGAGCTACCTTCATATGCAATGGCGCCAGCTACCCCATTGAAAAAAGTCTGATCAATTTTTCTCGGGCGCTTTGGGCGCTTCGGGTTCGCCGGACGATGGCTTCGGTTCCTTGAAGTACACCGGATCCATCCAGATATTCGCCTTGGCCTTCATGGCATCCAGCGTTGCGTGCAGCTTTTGCTGGCGCAAGTCCTTTTCAATTTGAGGCGTCACCGTTTTCAAGTCCGGCTGGTGGCGCGAAAGAAGTTGAAAGAGAACCACTGCCTGGGCTGTCTCCACTGGCGTGGAAAACTGCTTGGGCTGAAGATCAAAGACCGCTTTATCCAGTTCGGGAATCATCTCGCCTTTGCGGATGGTTACCGCCTTGGGATTCACCATGACGGTCCTGGGAACGTCAAATTTCTTTGCGACCTCCGTCATGTCGGTCCCAGCTTCGACGGCTTTCTGAATTTCCGCCAGGCGTGCCTTGGCTTCCGTGGCGGAAAGGCCTGGGTCACTGGCTTTGGCGTCTGCAGCTTTCTTCCTGACGACAAATTCACGAATCTGCGCTTCTTCGGGAAAATCGCCCTTGTGGGCAGTGAAGTAGGTGCTGACTTCGTCCGGACTCACCTGGATGCCTTCTGCAATTTTCTGATACTCTTCCTGAGCCAGAATCTGGATTTTCTCCAGTGCGAGTTTTCGCTGAATTTCAGGCTGGGTGTCGAGGTGCTCGTCGTGTGCTTTCTGTGAAAGGAGGAGCATCATGGCATACTCATCGCCAACGGGCTTTCGGCCCCGGGTCGCAACGGCCTTACGAACCTGTGGGTTGAGACTGTCGATCAGATAATCGACATCCGCCCGGGTCACCTTGGTGTCCCCAACTTTCAACACCACCTTTTGCGGTGAGGCTTCCGTTGTTGCAGCGCTTTGGGACGCAGGCTTTGCGGCTGACTTTGCGGCGGGTGAAGTCTGCGCAAAGCAGACGAGCGCCGACATCGTCACTCCCAAAAGACCGCTCGAAATCAAAAATGCCGTTTTACGGCGAAGAGTTTCCATGCTAATGGCTCCTTATTCAAACCGACTTACAAGCAAAATTACCACATTCTAACACAGCCTGGCCCGAGCCGCATGAATTTCAGCTTCTCAACCGTGTGCCAGGCTACCCATAGAGGTTCTTTAAGTTGGTGAGCGAGCCTCAGTTGTTGCGGAATTTTGCATAAGCCGGACCGCCCGAGGTTATTTGCAGGGGAAAAGCCTGCGCCCTTGAGCATTACTCCGGCCAAAAAAGCGTGGCGTTCTGTTGTGATTCGCTGCAACGCAGCGGCGGACGGGGAGCCCGTTGAAGCTCATAATGCCGGAAACTCCCCCCACCTTTCAAAGGGAGCTTCCGGCATATGATGACAGCGCGCGAAGAACCAGCGTTCCCCTCGTGGTTATTATTGGGAGCTTTGTTGTGCTGGCAGCAGCCCCAGCGAATCCGCTGAAGGCAGCGGCTTCCCGCTCGACAGGTTGCTCCGAAGCCCCAGGTATTTTGCGATCAGCCCCTGCCAAAGGTCGCTGTTGCGTTTGTAGAGCTGCAGCATGTTCGGCATCCAGTTGGGCAGGTTCTCGCTCAGCCAAAGCTTCCGATACAATTCCGTCAGCCGGGTGGTGTAGTCGCGAAGGTCCTGCAGCCTCCCGTTGGTTGAGCTGATATCCGAGATATCGGAACCGGCATTTCCGAGTTTATTATCTTGCTGCTGCGTCACGGCATCTGCGTAACGATCGGAAATTTCCTGGGCAAACTGGTAGCGCATTCCCAGAGCGTCCATCCGCAGCGCGGCAAACTTCATGCTCTCCAGCGAAGCGGCATTGCGTTTGGCGCGGCTGGCGCCGGTTGTAAACACCGTGTAGGCGTTTTCCGCCGTCCGGCGGATGAGTGATGCAACGGGCAGGAAGCGCTCCACCTCCTTCTGGCCGGCTGGCGAAAAGGGATTTTGCCAGAAAAGACTGTCACTCGCTCCTCCATAGTGCATGTCGAAAGTCTCGACAGGTTTCCCCGCTCGCATCACCTCATTCAAGTGGCTCAGGCTCATCAGGGCGTCGGCAAAGCGGTGGTCAGTGTTGCGGTAGAAGGCCCAGTCGTACTTCCGGTTAAACTCTTTCACATTGGTCAGCCCGGGCTCCCATGCGCAGGCCGCCCCGTAGACAATGGACCACCAACCCGGCGCGTACATGGTTTCCCCATCGTCATTCCAGACGGTGATGATGGTTCCAATGGCTCCCACCTTCTTGCCGTCTGTGAGGAAGTGCTCGATGTTGTAGGCGGCTTCCTCATAATCGGGTACGATGACGCTGGTATTGCCCACCCACGGACATACAAAAATCTTGTTGCCGTGTTCCTGGAATGGCTTCAGCCACCTCATATAGCTCTTATGCGCGCCGTAAACCCAGCTGGCGACGATCAGGTTTTTCGGCAGGCTGGAAATCATTTCGGGATGTTCGGTGGCGATGTCGCCCCAGAACATCACCTTCTTGTTGTAGCTTTCTACCAGTTTGGCCACGCGGATCAGGTTGTCCACGTAGACCTTGCCGTAACCCTCTTTCTCCACCAGTTCCTTGCTGCGGCCCTTGCCCAGCTCAAAGGTTTCGTCGCAGCCGATGTTGTAGATCGACGAAGGAAACACCGGCAGCATCTGTTCGTACATGTTGTTCAGGAAGTCGAGCATATGAGGGTCCTGGACGGCCAGGCTATACCCGTGCGGCCGCTCTGCCAGCCCGCTGTACTGCTCAAACCTCAGCACTTTGTGCATGTGCCCGCACGCCTCGGTGGCCGGAACAATCTCCACGTGATAACGCGCGGCGTAGGCCACCAGTTTGTTCCAGTCGGAGCGCGAAAGCGTGTCGCTCAGGATGCCCCACAGAGGCTGGCCCTGGAGCCTGTAAGAATCCTCCATGTACATGTAGAGCTGGTTCATCTTGAACTGGGCGATAGTGCGAACGATCTTTTTGAGATAGCTGAGCTTTGGAACCGGGCCGCGGCTCATATCCACCTGCGTGCCTCGATACTGCAACGCCGGCCAGTCCCGTACGTGGACGCCGAGAATTCTGGCTTCCTGGCCGGAGGGGACCACAAGCTGCCGCAACGTCTGCGCGCCGTAGAACAATCCCGCGCCGTCCTTGCCCGCCAGCACAACCGTTTCCGGCTGGACGTCCAGAACGTAACCTTGATTACCGACGCCATCGGTGCTGAGATGCCGCGCCGAGAGAAGGTTGCGCATGGCCGGTTCGTTGAAGCGCCCCATGATGATGGCCGGCACACCCTGTGGCGGCTCGGGCAGTCCCACGATTGGGAAGACGTGGCCCGTAACGAGCTTCAGCTCCTTCTGCACGCTCTCCGCGGCAAAGCGGTCCTGGTGCGCCACGGGAGTCAGCAGAACGATTTCCAGATTCTTATTCACCTGGAATGATTGCGTCCGGGTCTGGAGTTCGCGCGGCTGCGGAATCAGCATCGGTTGCTGCGCGGAAAGCAGGGCAGGGAAGGCAGGAATACAGATGGCGAATGCCAGGAACAAAAGCCACCGGACCGGCCGGGGCCCATCCTGGCTGGATAGGAATGAATTGGGCATGAAAACCTCCTTCAGGTTCAACGGCTCCGTGTGCGCTGCTGGCTGAAAAGGCCGTAGCGGCGGCTTTACGCCGCCATCCCGCGCTGCGAGTAGGAGCATGGCGGGGTGAACCCGTCGCTACGCTTCCTCTGATCGTCCTTTCAGCTTCCGTTCGGTTTGGCGGACCCGAATACTCGCCAGTCATGGCAGGTGCGCGGAAACTTGAAGTGTATGGACCCTGTGGAGAGATTGTCAAGCTGTGCCCCACTCGGATGAAGTTTCCATTAGTATCGGACCATGTCGGCACGATGCGCAGGACCGTATGCATTGCAAAAGGCGCGAGGCGTTTGCCATTGTCGGCCGGACAGCTTCAACAAGCAGATTCCTCTGCCGCATTGGCGGGATCGGAAGGGCGAGCGCAACCCCCTTGCTCGGGACTCGGAGGCGGGCGTCTCTGCGGATGGCGGGATATAATGGATTCTTCAAGCCTTGCGACGTGTGCCATCCAGAGAGCTTATGGACTTCAAGCTTGTTTCCGATTACAGCCCGCGCGGTGACCAGGTGACTGCCATCGACGCGTTGGTGCGTGGAATCGACGACGGGGCGCAGCACCAGGTGCTGCTGGGGGTGACAGGTAGCGGCAAGACCTATACCGTTGCCAAAGTGGTGGAGGCCATCAACCGGCCGACGCTGATCCTGGCGCACAACAAGACTCTGGCTGCGCAGCTCTACCACGAGTTCAAGGGGTTTTTCCCGCGCAACGCCGTTGAATACTTTGTCAGCTACTACGACTATTACCAGCCCGAAGCTTACATTCCCTCCGGCGACGTCTATATCGAAAAAGAAGCCACCATCAATGACGAACTCGACAAGCTGCGCATGAGCGCCACGCGCTCGCTTTTTGAACGTCGCGACTGTTTGATTGTAGCCAGCGTGAGTTGCATCTACGGCATCGGCTCGCCGGAAGCCTACTACGGAATGCTGCTACTTCTCGAAAAAGGCATGAAGATTGTGCGGCAGGACATTGTGCGCAAGCTGGTGGAGATTCAGTATGAGCGGAATGACATCGACTTTCGGCGCGGGACCTTTCGCATTCGCGGCGACGTGATCGAAGTTTATCCCACTTATGAGGACAACGCTTACCGCATTGAGCTTTGGGGAGACGAGGTTGATTCGCTTGCGCAGATTGATCCTCTGCTGGGGCAGGTGACAGAGAATCTGGTGCGGCTGCCGATTTATCCCCGCACGCACTACGTGATGCCTGCTGAACAGCGCGGACGGGCCATTGACGGCATCAAGAACGAGCTCCAGTGGTGGGAAAGTGAACTGGAAAAGCAGATGAAGATGGTGGAGGCGCAGCGCCTGCATCAGCGGACGATGTTTGACCTGGAAATGATGAAGGAGATGGGCTACTGCCACGGCATCGAGAACTATTCGCGGCACCTTTCAGGCCGCCTGCCCGGCGAGCCGCCGCCTACGCTGCTCGATTACCTGCCGCACGACGCGCTGATGTTTATCGATGAAAGCCACCAGACCATTCCGCAGCTTCACGGAATGTTCAAAGGAGACCGCTCGCGCAAGCAGACGCTGGTGGAATACGGCTTCCGTCTGCCCTCGGCGCTCGACAACCGGCCGCTGACGTTTGAGGAGTTTGAGCACCGCACCCGGCAGACCGTTTACGTCTCCGCCACTCCGGGACCTTATGAACTGACGAAAGTGAGCGGGGAAGTGGTGGAACAGATCATCCGGCCCACGGGGCTGGTGGACCCGGAAATCGAAGTGCGGCCCACGCGCAACCAGGTGGACGATCTGCTGGATGAAATCAATAAGCGCGCCGAAGCCAACGAACGGGTGCTGGTGACGACCCTCACCAAACGCATGGCGGAAGACCTGGCGGAATACTACGCCGAGGTCGGCGTACGGTGCCGCTATCTGCATTCAGAAATTGATACGCTGGAGCGGGTGAAGATTCTTCGCGACCTGCGGCGCGGCGAGTTTGACGTGCTGATCGGAATCAACCTGCTGCGCGAAGGGCTGGACCTGCCGGAGGTTTCGCTGGTGGCTATTCTGGACGCCGACAAGGAAGGCTATTTGCGCTCGGCGGGCGCGCTGATCCAGACCATGGGACGCGCGGCACGGCACCTGAACGGCAGGGCCATCCTTTATGCTGACCGGATGACGGATTCCATGCGCCAGGCCATTGGCGAAACCGACCGCCGCCGCGCCAAACAGATGCAATACAACGAGGAGAACGGCATCACCCCCGAAAGCATCATCAAGCCCGTCGATATGGCCCTTGTGAAGATTGTGGAAGCGGATTACGTGACGGTTTCAACCGAAGCCGAAGCAGAAGAAATCACTTCGCAGGATCAGCTGGATGAAATGATCAACCGGCTGGAAACAGAAATGCGCGAGGCGGCAAAGGAATTTGAATTTGAGAAGGCCGCGAAGTTGCGCGACCGCGTGAAGGCCCTTCGCGAAAAAGAAGCAGGTTTTATTCCGGCGGCAACGGATGAAACTGGCGGACAGCCCGGGAAAATTTAGGAAGGACTTTCTTCCTGGCGGGTAGACTTGACCCTGCGGTAGTCGCTCTCAGAATGGCTGGGCGAAATTTTGGTTGCGATGGGACGCCAGATCCACTTGCGAATTCCAGCAATGATAAATACAAGACTGATTCCGGCATACAGCGCGAGAACGAACAAGATAAAGATGCTTGCAACCATGTCCTGCATGTCGATTTTCCTTTTTCCGGCTCCTACCATTAGATGCATTTCCTGTTAAAGGGTCACCCGAAAAGCTGAGGCAGTATTCGGTAGGCGAAGGAATTATGCCGCGTCTACGTTATCCTACCTGGATAGAATCACTTGCGAGGAATAAAGTGGCTCGCCGTCATGTTGTTCCAACAGTTCCGTGGGGCTATTTCTGCACGCAGAAAGCTGCATCACGGCCCTTGCAATCAACTCGTGCCTTTGTCTGGCGGTCGGCAGTTTGCGGTTTCTGTCTGACTGCGGAAGACCCCCGGCAGCGTTCGGGTTAAACTGTTAAGATTCAAAGTCTTGATCAGGGTGGAATTCCGAGGTGTGAGCAATGCAAAAGCGGCGGAAGTTGACAGTGGCAATTGTGGGGCCGGGGAGGCTTGGGCAGGCGATGGGCAGGTTGCTCCTCGCGGCCGGTGTGCCGGTCAGGTTTGTTGCGGCGCGGCAATTGGCGCGCGCAAGGAATGCCGTTGGTTTCATCGGAGGCGGCATGGCGATCACGCTGAAGGATCGCCGCCTTGCAGAAGCCGATGTCCTCCTGATCACCACTTCAGATGCTGCGCTCAGTCCCGTCGCCAACCGGCTCGCCAGGTACTGCAAAGACTGGTCAGGACGGATTGTTATTCACACCTGCGGTTCGCTGCCGGCATCCGTCCTTGAACCTTTCAAAGTGCGAGGCGCGGCGGTCGGGTCGCTCCATCCCTATCAAACTATTCCCAGCCCTTCAGCGGGCGTTCGAAATCTTCCGGAAAGTTTCTGGGCTGTGGAAGGAGACAAACAATCCGTTGCCGTGGCGCGGCGATGGGTGAAGTCGCTGGGCGGACAATCGTTCACCATTGCCCCGGAATTCAAACCGCTCTACCACCTGAGCGCTTTTTTGGTTTGCCCAACGACCATCGCGCTGATGGATTGCTCGGAGCGGCTTCTGCAGCAGGCCGGCGTGCCGAAGAAGGTGATCCGTCCCATGCTGGGGAAATTCGTCTCAGAAACCGTGAACAACTTTGCTGAATCCGGCGGGCGAAAATCTTTGACGGGACCTGCGGTGCGCGGCGACTGGGCGACCCTTCAACGCCACATCGCCCAGCTCCAGCGTTTCGCGCCGGAAGTAATTCCGGCGTATGTGGAACTGGTGGATTTGATGCTTGGTGTGGCGGGTGGTACTTTCGGCGGCAAGATGGCCGGCAATGACACGAAATCTTCGGGTAAATGACCGCGCGCGACCGGACGTGGCGGAAAATAAAAAGGGCGGGGAACGGGTCCCCGCCCTTCTTTGTTTGCGGTCAACTGACTTCGGTTGACGGTTTTGTTTTAGTACATGCCGCCCATGCCGCCGCCGGGGCCTCCCGGAGGCATGGCAGGAGATTTGTCTTCCTTATCCGGAATCTCGCTGACCAGCGCCTCGGTTGTGAGCAGCAGTGATGCGATGGACGCTGCGTTCTGGAGAGCCGTGCGGGTGACCTTGGTGGGGTCAATGACGCCGGCCTCGACCAGGTCGCCGAACGTTTCCGTCTGGGCGTTGAAGCCGAAGTTGGCGTTGGAATTGGCTCTTACCTTTTCCACCACCACGGCGCCTTCCCAGCCGGCGTTGGAAGCGATCATTCGCAGCGGCTCTTCGAGCGCCCTCTTCACGATGTTGATGCCGATCTGCTCGTCTTCATCGGCCTTCAGCTTTCCAAGTGCGTGGATGCTGCGCGCCAGCGCAACACCGCCGCCCGGAACGATACCTTCTTCGACGGCAGCCTTGGTGGCGTGCATGGCGTCTTCAACACGAGCTTTCTTTTCTTTCATCTCGGTTTCGGTTGCCGCGCCCACCTTGATTTGTGCAACGCCGCCCACCAGCTTGGCCAGGCGCTCCTGCAGCTTCTCGCGGTCGTAGTCGGAAGTGGTTTCCTCAATCTGCGCCCGGATCTGTTTGACGCGGCCTTCGATGGCTTCGCTCTTGCCGGAGCCTTCGACGATGGTGGTGTTGTCCTTGTCGATGGTGACCTTGCGGGCCTTGCCCAGGTCTTCCAGCTTCACGTTCTCAAGCTTGATGCCCAGGTCTTCCGTGATGGCCTTGCCGCCGGTGAGGATGGCGATGTCTTCCAGCATGGCCTTGCGGCGATCGCCGAAGCCCGGTGCCTTCACCGCGCAGCACTGCAGAGTCCCGCGCAGCTTGTTGACCACCAGAGTGGCCAGCGCTTCGCCTTCAACCTCTTCGGCGATAATCACCAGGGGCTTACCCGACTTGGCAATCTGCTCCAGCAGGGGAAGCAGGTCCTTCATCGAGCTGATTTTCTTTTCGTGGATGAGGATGAGCGGATTCTCAACAGCGACTTCCATCCGCTCGGGGTCTGTGACGAAGTAGGGTGACAGGTAGCCGCGGTCAAACTGCATGCCCTCGACCACTTCCAGTTCCGTTTCCATCGTCCGCGATTCTTCCACAGTGATGACGCCGTCCTTGCCGACTTTCTTCATGGCCTCGGCAATGATGCTGCCGATGGTGTAATCGTTGTTGGCCGAAACCGCGCCCACCTGGGCAATCATCGAACCCTCAACCGGTTTCGAGAGCTTCTCAAGGTCGCCCTGAACGTGCTTCTTTGAACCGTTCTTCTGGGTCTCGTCGTAGCCGCAAATCGTTCGAACCGCGGTTTCGATGCCCCGCTTGATGGCCATCGGATTGGAACCGGCAGCCACATTCTTAACGCCTTCGCGGAAGATCGCCTGCGCCAGGACGGTGGCCGTGGTGGTGCCGTCGCCGGCCACGTCAGACGTCTTGGATGCCACTTCGCGCACCATCTGCGCTCCCATGTTTTCCATGGAATCGGGCAGTTCAATTTCCTTGGCCACGGTCACGCCATCCTTGGTGATCGTGGGAGAACCGAATTTCTTGTCGAGTACCACATTGCGGCCCTTGGGGCCCAGTGTGACCTTTACGGCGTCCGCCAGTTTGTTGACGCCGCGCAGAATCGCCTGTCGGCTATCTGCTCCGTGTACAATCTGCTTTGCATTTGCCATCTCTTAAATTCCTCCAGTATTTGCGTCCGCCCGGCGCTTCAGGCCTGCTGGCGGGGTCTTAAATTTTCAGTCTTGAGTTCGCGCAACGGGTGTTTACTTACTTCTTGCCCGCTGCTGCCTTTGCTTTTTCAAGGACGCCCAGAATCTCGTCCTCACGCAGGATCAGGTATTCCTGCTCATCGATTTTGATTTCGTTGCCGGAGTACTTGCCGAACAGAATGTGATCGCCCACCTTCACGTCGAGCGCAATGACCTTGCCGTCGTCGGTCTTCTTTCCATTGCCGACGGCGACGACTTCACCTTCCTGCGGCTTTTCTTTCGCCGAGTCAGGAATGATGATTCCACCTTTCACAGTTTCTTTCTCTTCAACACGTTTGACCAGAATCCGATCATGCAACGGCCTTAGCTTCATTGTTTAGCTTCTCCTTTCGTTATTCAATCTTGTTACGGGCAGGCCTCATCCGCTAGGCCCAAGCTTCCCATTATTCCGCGAAGCCGGTTTAGAGATGTTCCATGCCCGTTTCAGTTATCTGTTGAAATCAGAAGACTTGAATTAACACTTCTCCGGAAACTTTATTATTAGCACTCTGAACCCAAGAGTGCTAATTTATAACTTCGCGCCCGTCCTGTCAAGTCCCCGATGGGTGCAAATCTCCGTTTTGGAGGCTGCAAAGCGGCGGGCTATAATGGCCATTTGAAGGAGGGAATGTCCCGATTGTTACACCCTGTATGGTTCCGTCGTGGGTTCTTGATTTCTTCCCACAATGAGATTCGCCGTTTAAAATGGCTTGCTCCTTTTCTGCTGGCAATTCTGGCTGGTCTGGGTTTCCCAGCTGCGGGTCAAACCTTTACGGAGCCCTTTCCCGGCTCGCAGGCGGCCATGAAGTCAGCGTCTCAGGCGGGGACGGGTCTGGAAAAGGGAACAGCGCCAGACGTGGCGGGTGCGGCGCCGATCCAGTCGGCTGTTGGCAATATTCATTCGCCGAGTCTTCAGGCGCTGGCCGCCGCGCTGGGCATGACCTCTGCGCAAATCGGCCAGCAAGCGTTTGAAGATTCCAGCATTGGAATGGAAGCCATCAGAGGTCTTGGCGATGGCGGAGTTCCCACCGTGGCCGTGAAGTGGAGGCCCGCCGGCGAGGGGCAGAATTCACAGGCGGACGGCGAGCCGAAACTCTATCTGCTTTCCTGGGAAGGCGAAGGTTGGCAGGCGTCCTACCTGATGGCCTCGACTGATGCACTTACCCTGGAGGTGTTGCCGACCGAAGGAAGCACCGCCTCTCTGTTTGCCGTGATCGTCTATCGTGGCCTCACTGCCGTCCCCTACCCGATAATCTTCCGGTTTCAGGCCCATCATGCTTCACTGGTGTGGGACGGGCGGTCTGACTCGAGTTTATACACCGGCTACGATTATGGCTCCATCGAGTTTAAAATAGCGGGCGAAGGGAATGTTCCCGTCATGGTTGTGGCAGGGCAGGCGGACCCCGGGTTGCTGACGTTTCCTGCTTCCCAGGAGCAGACCGGGCGCGGGTTTCAGGTGGTGACTGCTTACGTCTGGAAAAACGACGCCTACGTACCGTTCCGGACCGAATATACCCACAACCGCGATTTCGTCCTCTACAGCTTTATCGCGGCGTTACATCTTCACGACTATAAGAAAGCGTATTCCCTGATTGATCCCGCGCAGTTTCTCAAAACCAAGAAGCCGAGCCTCAAGCTTTTCCGCGAGCGTATTCAGAATGCCTGGCCGGAGTTTATCGATGACCAGATTTTCGAGGTCCCCGCACGGCCAGGAATGGAACCCGGCAGCCATACCTTTATTCTGAGGCTCGGCGGCGGGAAGATGAACGTCTACCAACCAACCTTTACGCCCGGACCTGACTATAAATTGACCGGCCTGGCGCGGACGGAATCGAACGAATAAGCGAAGCCACACATCATGGTCACGGCAGGGCAAACAGAAACACGGTCGGTGCTCCGGGATATTTCCCCATCCAGTAAAACATCGGCCTGCCGGACATTACAGCAACGTACTGCTTTCCGCCTTCCTCGTATGTTACAACCCCACCGCTGATGGGTCCGCCCGTATTGAACCGGTAAAGCACTTTCCCGTTACGCGCGCCCAGAGCCAGAAAATCGCCGTCCAACTCGCCCGTGAAGATGACATTTCCCTTGGTCGCTGTTACGGCGGCCACCATTGGCCGGCTGGAACGATATTTCCACTTCACGGCCCCGGTTGAAGCATCTATCGCCGTCAGCCATCCTTGCGATTCAGACGCCGGTTCCCCCGTTCCACCCATGTACAACCGCCCCGGAATGTACCGCACTTTCTCCGCCGACGTGAACTTCATGCACCAGTCCACGGCGTTCACATACAGCATGTTCAACTGGCGATCCAGCGCCGGCCCGTTCCACTCCACCCCGCCTAATGCTCCCGGGCACGCCACAACACCTTTATTCGTCACAGGCACCTTGGCGTTCCTGATGGTCGTCACCGGGGTTGAATAGATCACCTTGTGATTCTTGCGATCAACCGTCCGCAGGATTCCGTCCTTTCCCACCGTTGCCATTAAGTGTTCCTCATGCCCGTCCACCTCCGCCTGAAACAGCGGACTCACCTGCGTCAAATCATAATCGTGTGAGTCATTCGGGACCATCTGCTTGTACCAGAGAAGTCTGCCCGTATGGACGTCTAGCGCAACCACCGAATTCGTGTAGAGGTTATCGCCCGGCCGCAGGCTGGCAGCAAGATCCGGTGCGGGGTTCGTTACCGCAACAAACAATGTCCCCGTTTTGGGGGCGAGGCTGAACGGCGTCCACACGGACCCACCTCCCAACTTGATTCCCTTGGGATTCCCCCACGATTTTGATCCCTGCCGTGTCGCTCCCGGCACCGTGTGGAACTTCCACACCAGTGAACCGTCGCGCAGCCGGTAGGCGGCCACCCAGCCCGAGATGCCGTTTTCGCTTCCTGCCGGGCCAATCACAACAATGTCCTGATAGATGAGCGGCGCCATCGTGAAAGTCTGGCCTTTGCTGGTATCCGCGGCTCTTACAGCCCAGATCAGTTTCCCGGTGGCGGCATTCAGCGCCAGGAGGTATCCATCCGAGGTTCCTCGCACCAGATAGCCATCCTTGATCGCTACTCCCCGGTTTCCGGGCCATACCACCCCGGCGCGCGGCGTCCATGTGTCCTTCCATTTCGGCCGGCAGTTCGTTGCGTCCAGCGCTATCGTCTCCCCCGCTGTGGTGATGTACATCGTCCCCTGGTACACAATTGGGTTCGTCTCGAAGTTACTATCACCGCCTACCTGGAACGCGCACACAGCCCTGAGTTGCCCGGCGTTTGTGTCATTGATCTGGTCCAGCGCCACATACCGCGAGCCGGAGTAATCGTGCGTCTGGTAGAGCCAGTTGCTCGTTGAATCCGCGGCGTTGTTGAGTTCGGCCTGCGTCGGGCCGCCGCCTTTTGGACCGGCGGACGGTTTCCCTTCGATACGTAGCGGCGGCGGCGCCATGGGTTGTTCCTTAGCGGCCCCGAAGCGCAACCGCGTCTTCTCCATCAGCGGCGAGCCTGCGCGCAGAGGCGTGGTTCCCGATTTATATCCATTTTGTTGCAGGATAAATGCCAGGGCCTCCGTGTATTCTTGGGCGCTCATTTTCCCCGGGGCGTCCTTTGGCATGGTCGTCCGGATAATGTAGTCCAGATCATCCACGGTTAACTTCGAACTCCCCCACTTTCCACCCGGCGACCACGCCCTTGCAAACGCGGGACCGGCGAGTGCCCCCGCGGCTCCACCCTGCAACCTGTCACCATGGCACCCTGCGCACCGCATTGCGTAGATCTTTTTACCCTGTGCGGCCTGATGTGCGGTGTAGAGCGCTGGTTCCTGCGCTCCCTGGCCCACGACTGCCATCATTGTCCCTGCCAGCACGAGCATTATTGCGCGCGCAACCCAACTGATCTTGTGATGATTCTTTTTTATGACTGGAAAACGACTGTTATTTCCGGGTATGAGTTCCCTCATCGATGCCCCCTTATCTAGAGTGAACTTTCTGGTAATGAAACTAAGTGCCCACGATCTGGAAGGCAAATAACGAACGATTCAATCGGCATTATGGGTTGGAACTGCCGGATGCCGAGAAACTGTTTTTACAGGGCGGAATGCTCACATGGCGAGATTACATTATCCCCACCACAGAGTAGTCCAACACATGATCTAAAAAAAGGATAATTTCCGTGGATTATTGTCCGGCTTTTCGTGGAGACCCCGGGGAGTGAAGCGAAGCCTGTTCCATGCCTTGCTTGTGGGGGTGAAGGCTTGCCAGTTCCGGGAGCAACTGGTTTCGCAGCTTGACGAACTGTGGCCAGTCTTTGCGGGAGACAGCGCGAGCAGGAGGAAGTTTGAGCGCCAGGAAGTTGCGGAATTTGCCGTGCAACTCGATTCGGAAATCGAGGTGGGGCCCGGTCGCCAGGCCGGAGCGGCCGCTGAGTGCGATGACCTGCCCCTGGTGAACGTGCTGGCCGCGATGGACCAGGATGTGCGACAGGTGCAGATAGAAGGTTTCATATCCCATGGCGTGCCGGATTTTGACCTCGCGGCCGCCGCCTCCGTCCCAACCCGCAAAAATCACTGTTCCGTCACCCACCGTTTGCACTTTGCTGCCCATGGGTGCTCCGTAGTCAATGCCAAGATGAGGCAGGTAACGTTTGAGGATGGGATGAAAACGGTGATAGCTGAACGGGGAGGTAATGGGAGCGGCAAACCTAAGAGGCGATCGAAGGAAAGCCTTCTTCACGGCCTTGCCGTCGGGGCCGTAATAGGCAGGCTCGCCGGAGGGATCACGAAACAGCAGGGCCTGATAATGCTGCCCGCCGCTGTCATATTCGGCCGCCAGGATCTTTCCGTAGCCCGCAAGCTTTCCGTTCAGATATTTCTTTTGAACAATCACCTTGAACTGGTCACCGTTCTGGGTATCGGTGTTGAAGTCAAAGTCCCAGGCAAAAATGTCAGCGAAATTGAGTGTAAGCTGGTCCTGCTCGCCCTGGTCTTCCACTGCATTAAACAGCGAGCTGTGCACTGTTCCCGACACTTCGGCTACTTTGGTGACAAACGGGATTTTCCTGACGCTGGCGCCAAAGCTAGGGGACTGGTTTTTAATCCAGAGCATGTGTTCGGGGTCAATCTCGTAGCCGATTTCCTTCAGGCCGCCCTTTGCAGAGGTAACCAGCGTAACCTGGTTGCCGGCGCGGACCTTGGCCAGGTTGTAGACGGGCCGGGTAGCCTGAACCATTTTCTGGATGGTGGCCGCCTCGAGTCCGTAATCGGAAAGAAAATCACTGAAAGTTGTCCTGGGGGGGAGTTTCTTCACCACTGGGACTTCGCGCCTGGCCGCGATGATTTTGGCGTCTTTCGCCGCGAGAACCTCCTGCCGGGCGAGGGAATTCTCGGCAACGTATCGGCGATGGATAACGTATGCCAGTGCCGAGCTTTCAATGGCGATCACAGCTGCCGCAATGATGATCAGCCGCTTGCGCCAGCTCATGAGGTGCGGACGCTCGAAGGTGATTTTAGGTATCAACTTCCTCCAATCCATATTGCCAGAATCTATCACATACGTTAATAAACTCAACCCTTTTTATCTTCGATGCTTTGCTTTCTGGCAATTACGGCCGGCATGTTCGCCGCGCATTTTCAGGATTCATTTGGCAGCGTATCCTGTATTTTGTGTAAAATGCCGTGGCCATTGGGATTAAGAACAGGTAGACACGCAGAAAGGTCGCACTGCCCGTGGTAACGAACAACCCATACCCGTTTGCCCGGTTTGCGGATTTGACGGGGTTTGTGCTTGCAGGAGGCGCCAGCCGGCGGATGGGGCGCCCCAAGGCATCGCTGCAACTTGATGGGGAAATCATGCTCGAGCGTCAAATCCGGGTGCTGCGTTCCGTGGCGCGCCGGGTGGTTGTTGTGGGAGGCCAAAATGGCTATCTGGACGAATTTGACGTTCCCCGCATTCCGGACGCTCTACCGGGCCGGGGCCCTCTGGGTGGAATCTACACCGCATTGCTGCAAAGCAGAACAAAGTTCAGCCTGGTGCTCGGTTGCGACCTGCCTTTTGTCAACCACAACCTGCTGGCCTGGCTGATGCTTCGTGCCAGGGCAGACAGAAGTGATGTAACGGTTCCTCGTTCGCCGGACGGCCGCCTGCAGCCGCTGTGCGCCGTTTACCGCCGGCGCGCACTCTACGCTGTTCGAACCAGGCTGGAGCTGGGACTGAACAAGCTGAGCGGTTTCTTCTCCATGGTCCGCTGCACTGCAATTCCGTGGCAGGAACTTGCTGACGCCGGCATCCAGCCATTCCAATTCGACAACATGAACACCCCGGAAGATTACGAATACGCGAGAAGAAGGATCGAGGGTCCGGCAGCGACACCTGCCATAAGCAAACGGGCTCCGTTCTAATTGCTTTTGGGGCTAAACTGAGAGAGACGCCCGTGGTGGAAGGTGCTGAGGAATAATGGCTGAACGCGATACAAGCGAACCAATGGACCGGCCTCACATCCAGTTCCTGAACGTGTATAAGTCATTCGACGAACTTCCGGTGCTGGTTGACGTCAGCTTTGAAGTGCAGCGCGGGGAGATGGTGGTGGTGCTGGGCCGCAGCGGTGTGGGCAAGAGCGTGACTCTCAAGCACATTCTTGGCTTCCTGCAACCCGATGACGGCAAGGTGCTTGTGGCCGGCAAGAATGTATCGGCGATGGAGGAGGAAGAGCTTTTTGAGGTGCGCCGCTCCGTGACCATGGTTTTTCAATCCGGCGCTTTGTTTGATTCTTTGACAGCGGGCGAGAATGTGGCTTATCCGCTGCGGGAGCGCGAAGCCCGCGGAGAGAAACTTGACGAAGACGACATCCAGAACCGCGTGGACGAATTGCTGTCGTTGGTAGACCTGCAGGAAGTGCGTGACCTGATGCCTTCTGATTTGAGTACGGGCATGAAGCGCGCCGTGGCCATCGCGCGTTCGCTTGCGGCTGAGCCCGAGGCGATCCTCTATGACGAACCGACCACGATGGTGGATCCCCTGATGGCCCAGACCATCGGCGACCTCATTCTGAAACTCAAAAAGCAGACCGGGCTGACTTCCATCGTCGTGACCCACGACATGAAGCTTGCCCGCAAGCTGGCTGACCGCGTGGTTTTTCTGGTGGGTGGCCGGGTGGCTTACTTTGGTCCCATGAGCCAGATGGATGACTCTCACGAGCAAGTGATCCAGGATTTTATCCGGCTCGATGAAGTGTCGCTCATGGAGGATGCCCCTTCCTAGAGACCTCCCGCGTCCAGACCCACGAGAATACATGCGGCGGGCTGGACCACTTCTTAATTCAATCCGGCAAACGCTCACGAGACTGTTCTGGCGGCAGGCCGTGGTTGATGATTCCCGCAAAGGCAGACGGACACGCCAAATCTCCTCTCCGGTGCAAACTCGATGGACAGATCTGACCTTCAGGACGTGTGGCTTGTTGGAGGCTTTCTGGGTGAAGCGGCAGAGTTCTTTTGAGAAGGGAGGGCCTTGCTTTCATGTGTGCCGAAGCGAATCTCCATGGCGGTGTCTTTGGGGAAGACGACTTCGTTGCCTCTTGCCATAATGTGGGAATAGACAGACATGGCTGCTCCATAAAATGCAAAAGCGGCAGTAAGCGGCTGGGCGCGCGCAGCCATGGCAATCACGCTGCCCATCAGCCCAAAGCCGATCCCGCCCCGGACGGCTCCCCCGGTAAAATCACCAGGCTGTACTGTTCCACGCTCCTGAGCCAGCCGCTGCTGGGAATCACCGTCAAATGACGATGTGGCAAGCAGAATGTCGATGGCTGGCATAATGTACTTCTTCTTTGAACTGACGGCGTGCGCACCGCCCTCCGAGTCAATTTTCAGGCGCGCCGCTTTCGCCACGCTTGCGGCCTGGAGCCCTGCTTCCACTTTACGAATGATTCCGTGAGGCAGTTCGATTCGTTCAAACGTAAAACGCAGCTTGCCGTTCCGGCTGAGCCGGCGCGCCGGCATTGCCTGAGTTACCACACCTTCCAGGCGGCTGCCCTCGGGCAGAATCAACTGGTGGCTTTTTGAAAAAAGAGGTTGTGACACAATGGCTTCCACCGGCGTGCCTTTATGGTCCTTCGCTGAACTCAGTGGAGTGGCAAGCCACACGTGCACTGTGCTTGAAGGCGGAATTTCAGCGCCGAGTTTTTTCAGTTCCTGCTGCGAAAGTTTTTCCGTTCCAAGCGTCAGCGGATTCTCGAGGGTGGCTGTGAATTGTGTTCCTGCCGGCACGAATTGCCGGTGGAAGGGAAGTTGTGCGGAAAAGATGGCTTCCACCCATTTCAGTTTATGGGGAGACTTGATGGCAGCGATGGCCTGGTGTTCGCTCTGCGCGATTTGCCGGCGAACTTCGCCTATCTTTCCGTGGACGAGTCCCGTTTTTTTATTCTTTCCCCCGGCAACAAGGCGAATGACGTTGGTTGTTCCCGGCGAAACCTCGGTCTGGATCGAGAAATGCTCTCCGTTCTTTAGTACCAGAGTGGTGAATTCAATATGAGCTTCGTGGAAAGGCGTCAGGTTGCCGTTGGCCAGTGCAAGCAGCCTTTTCTTTCGTGAAACGGGGTCGATCTTGGTTACACTTCCCAGAATTGTGCTGTTTGCGGGAATTACTTTCCGGTCGAAAACGTAAACAGGTTGAACGAGGCGTCCTTCAACCGGAGCGCCCACGTGCTTGATTCTCACCTTTTTCTCAAGGGCCACGCGAATGGGGACGCCTGGTTTTATGGTCAGAGGGACCACATTGGCTTTGCTGGAAGTATTAGGGACCGTTGATTGTGCAACGCAGAAGGGGGCGATCAGCAGAATCACGCTGAGGCAGGAAATCTTCAAGCCTGTATGCATGGCTGGCTCCTTCAACGGCCGCCCGGATACATGAGATCAATATCTAAAGCCCGAGGTGGATGCGAACCCGCCGGTCGTGAATGCTTGGAGAGGCCGCGGATTCGGGCAAGGACCGTATGACTGACGTTGAGCCATACTTCGGGAAATCCCCCACATTGAATCCCGAGTTCACGATCTCTTTGTCTTCAGGACAAAAGACATTTTAAAACAGTTCGCGCACCGGGACTCACAGGAATTGAAGGAATTTCTTGCCGCGGGAGACTTCGCTGAAATTGCGCCCCATTCAATAGCACGCTGCACGCCGATAGTCCGCAGATAAATTGCCCCGTCCGCTACCGGCGAAATCCGTTAGTTTTCGGTTGGCGGAATGCTGGCCGAGGCCGGCATTGGCCTTGATGTCACGCTGCGATCCACCACGAAAGTCAGGTGAGTGCCCTGCAGCAGAACCAGAGCTTTTTCATGTTTGAAGACATTGTAGATGAGGGCCGCGCCGGCGCCAATCGCCGCGCCATACCCGATGTCGGCCCCAAAGCTGGGTCCACCGCAATTGCCGAAATAGTTGCACTCAATTTCGTGCCCCATCCCGACCGAAGCTCCAGCACCGGCTCCCATGGCTCCGGCAATGGCAGCGCCCTTCAGTGCACCCTTGGCGCTCTTGCCACAGCCCTTGATGGTTCCTTCGGAGTCGCTTGCCGTCTTGGCGCAGGGGCTGCCTTGTGCTTCTTCAAGCGATCCGTTCAGGAGGAACTCATCGCCGTTTTCGGTGGTGATGTCGTCCAGCACAATGCGCATCTGGCCCACGCCTTTGATGCGCTTTGACTTTTTCACCATCACGACATGGCCATCCACCAGGCTGCCTACCGGAACAATCGTCTTGCCATTGGCAATTACGGGCTGCTCGACGTACCCGGTAAACTTATCGCCTGTCTTGTTGGTCTTTGAGGTCAGAGTGGTTTGCAGCCTGACGTGCAGTGAGCTGCCGGCCGGTAAAAGAAGGCCAGCGGATTTGTTGGTTGTGTCGGCGGAATTATTGCCGGAGGTGATGGCCTTCGCTGCCGCACCTTTGGGAGGGCTGCCCAGCACGGGTGGAGTATCCTGCTGCGCTGCGAGGGCCAGGCAAGGCAATGCCATGGCCAGCAGGAGACCTGTGACCAGTGGTCTTTTCGCCGTTATCATCATTGCTTTCTCCCTTCACCTGCCATACTGCACCGGCGAGTGCCTCTCTTGCGAAGCCTGTTCACCCTCATTACCTTAAATATGCCCTCAAAGGAGCTTCTTTGCAAGGTGATCCTCAGCCTATTCGATTCATTTCTTCGGTATTAGGTTGCACTTTTGGCCTGTTAAGACAGCCGCACATTGACCCTTTCAATCAATGCGGTTTAACGTCCAACCACCAACCGGCAACCCGGCATCCCGAATCCCTGGCAGCCCGCGGGGCATCCAATTGGAAAATCAGGCTTTCGTGGGTCAAACTGGTTCTGTGTGTGGGAAACCTCTGGCGGAAAGGAGGAAACATGAGCGTTGCTTTGTCTTTGTACAGTCTGCGCGCACGGACGCTGGCAATAGTTTTTGCGGTGCTTTTAGCGGCTTCCGGGACAGGACTGGCCGCGGTTGAAAGCACGCCGGAACTGCCCAATCCGGGCCGCGTGTCCGTCAGCAAGCAGGAACAGGAGAAGCTGGGGTTGAAGGTGGCAGGCGAGGTGTACCAGCAAATGCCCATCCTGCCTGATTCCAACCGGGTCACCCGGTACGTGCAGCAGCTTGGCAAGCGGTTACAGAAGGTCATCCCGCAGCAATACGACTGGCCTTACCAGTTCCACGTGGTCCAGCAGAAAGAGATTAACGCCTTTGCGCTGCCCGGCGGACCCATTTTTGTGAACCTGGGAACCATTGACGCCGCCGCCAATGAAGCGCAACTGGCCGGTGTGTTGTCCCACGAGATGGCTCACGTCTACATGCAGCATTCCATCAAGCAGATGAAGAAGAACCAGGTGCCCAACCTGATTTCCGGCCTGGGCCAGATCCTGGGACAGATGATCGGGGGAGCGGGTGGCGCGCTCGCATCCATCGGCGGCCAACTCGGCGGCGGCATCCTGAGCATGAAGTACTCGCGTGCCGACGAGGCCCAGGCCGATTCTGTGGGAGCGATCATTCTGTACAAGGCCGGCTACGACCCGCGCCAGATGGCTGTGTTCTTTGAGACCCTGGAAAAGCAGGGTGGAGGCGCCGGTCCGCAGTTCCTCAGCGACCACCCCAACCCCGGCAATCGCTACGAGGCGGTCAGCAAGGAGGTGCAGAACTGGCCACCCAAGCACTACCGCACCGATACCGCACAATTCACCCAGGCCAGGCGGCAGGCGCAGCGCATGCGCGCTTACACGGCTCAGCAGATTGCGCAGATGGCCAAAAACGGCCAGATCCACAATACCAGCGTGCCGGCGGGCATCCCTAAAGCCGGCACGGCCGGGCGTGTGAACCCATCTGATGTGATGCCCAGCGGCAGCTTCCAGCAGTTAAATATGCAGGCGTTCACTATCGGCCATCCGGCGAACTGGCAGGCCCGTCAACAGCAGGCAGGCGGAGTGGTGATCGCGCCGCAGGCCGGCGTGAGCCAGAGCGGGATCGCTTATGGGGTTATGATCAGCGCCTTCCGGCCGCAGAATGCCGGAACCCTGGCCGATGCTGTGCAGCAATTGGTTGCGAGCCTGGCGAAGCAGAATCCCGGTTTGCGCGCCGTTGCCAGCCGCAACATTACTGTGAACGGCGTCCAGGCGAAATCGGTTTCACTGAGGGGACGGTCACCGTTCAAATCCAATGGCCAGCCTCTGCAGGAACATGATTGGCTGGTGGCGTTGCCGTATGAGCAAGGCCGAGTGATCTACCTCGTGTTCGTCTCGCCGGAACGCGACTTCTCCAGGCTGAGGCCCACGTTCGAGAAGATGCTGCGCAGCTTCCGCTTGAACCGTGGCTAGGAGCAATGCGCGGCAGTGAAAGAAATTGCGGGGATTATTCCGATGTGTTGGGCGCCGCCGGCCAGGCGCTTCAGGTTAGGCGCCAAACAGAGAAGTGACAAAGTCGTGGGGATTGAAGGGAATCAAGTCATCGACTTTTTCGCCGACGCCGACAAACTGGATGGGCAGTCCCAACTCACGGGCAATGGCCACCACCACGCCGCCTTTGGCCGTCCCGTCCAGTTTGGTGAGGACGATGCCGGTGGCTCCGGAGTGTTCGGTGAACTGGCGCGCCTGTGAAAGACCGTTCTGCCCCGTGGTGGCGTCGATTACCAGCAGCACCTGGTGCGGCGCTCCGGGCACTTCGCGCGAGGCAATGCGGCACATCTTGTTGAGTTCCGCCATCAGGTTATGCTTGGTGTGCAGGCGTCCGGCGGTGTCCACGATGACGGGGTCAAATTGGCCTGCGCGGGCTGCCTTCAGGCCGTCAAATACGACGGCGGAGGGATCGGCGCCCGCCTTCTGCTTGACGATTTCTATTTCCAGGCGCGACGCCCAGATGTCGAGCTGTTCAATCGCGGCCGCTCGAAAAGTATCCGCGGCTACCAGCAGAGGTTTACGATCCTGGCCCAGATAGAACCGGGCAAGCTTGGCGATACTTGTGGTCTTTCCCACGCCGTTCACGCCCACCACCAGGATGACTTCCGGCTGGCCCCCGGACGGTCTTTGAACTGCTGCCCGGCCGCCGGAGCCGTTCTGAGGATTTTCGAGGATCTTCAGAATTTCCTGTTCCACCACGCCCCGGATTTCGCTGGCATTTTTCAGCTTTCCGCGGCTGGCCTGTTCCCGTAAACCGGCCAGGATGTCGGTGGATGTTTTCACGCCCAGGTCAGCCATGATCAAGGTTGCTTCCAGGTCATCCAGCAGGGCCGGGTCAATGGCCTCTTTGCCTTCCGTAACCTGATCAATCCGTTCGACCAACTGGCTTTTGGTTGACGCGACCGCCTGCTTGAGCCGGCCGAAGAACCTGTTTTTTTCTTCCTGTGGACCAAAGAGAGTTTGCACCATGGAACTTTATTGTAGCGCAAATGGGGATGAGGTCAGGAGTTGATCTCGACAATCGGCGCTTGGGTGCGGCGCATCATCTCAAATTTTTGCAGGTGTCCCTTGGTGTAAGCCGAGTGCAGAGCGTCCACAACGATGGGGTCGTAGCGTGTTCCGGCATGTTTTTTCAGGATCTCCATCGCCGAAGGGAAATCACGGCCAGTCTGGTAGGGACGGTCAGTGGTGATGGCGTCAAACGTGTCGGCGACCGCAATAATCCTGACCAGCAACGGGATCTCGTCGCCCTTGATGCCGTCCGGGTAGCCGGAGCCGTCGAGCGACTCGTGATGCCAGCGGATTCCCGGCAGCGTATCGGCAAGCTGCTGTACCTGCCGCACAATTTCAAAGCCAATGATGGTGTGACGCTTCATGAGTTCAAACTCTTCATCGGTCAGTACTCCGGGCTTTCGCAGGACCTGGTCGTCCACGCCGATTTTTCCCACGTCGTGGAGCGTGGCGGACGCCCTGACCAGCTCTATTTCCTGATCGTCCAGCCCGATTTCCCTGGCCAGAATTACCGAGTAATTTGATACGCGGCCCGAGTGTCCTTTCGTGTAAGGATCTTTAGCGTCAACCGCCGCCGCAATCATTTCAATGGAGTCGATAAAGAGCTGGCGGTTTTCCTCTGACGCCCGCTTCAGGTTGCTGATGTATTGCTGAATGTCCTCCGCCATGATGTTGAAGCCCTGCGCCAGTTCGCCGATTTCCGTCCGGTTCCGAACGTTGGCGCGAACACTGAAGTCTTTTGCGGCGATGGCGCGGGCCGTGCGGGCCAGTTGGTCAATGGGCCGCGTAATCGATTTGGACGCGAAGACGGCGACAATCAGGCTGATGATCATTACCAGCAACCCCAGCCGGATGGTGGCGTCCCGCATTTCGATCGCGGTCATAAAGGCATCGCTCTTCTTCTTCTGGAGAATCACTCCCCATCGACCACTGAGCGTGGGCGAATAGGTCCCCAGCATGGGGACAATTCTGCTGTTGCGGACCAGGTTGTATTCCGAGGTCTCGGTGAGATGCGCGCGGCCGCGCCACGCCAGGAATTTCTGCACGATCGGGTCACTGACCATGTCGATGCCGGCGACATTCTGGTCAGGATTGTTGGATGCCACCGTCCGACCTGCATTATCCACGATGTAGGCCTCCAGACCCAGCCTCCTTGATTCTGCCAGTTCGTCTCCCAGCGGCCGAAGAGTCACCACCGCGCCGATCATGCCAAGAAAAACGTTCTGGTGCTGGATGGGTTCGGCAATCACCATCACCAGTTCACTGCCGCGTGGCCCCACGGCGGTCAGCGGATTGCTCTCATAGCGCTGTCCCTGGCGGGCCGCCAGGAAGGCGGCTTCCATGGTCTTGCGGACAAAGGTGTCGGAACCGGCGTTGAATCCGCTGGCCTGGGTGGCTTGGGCGCCGCGGCCGCGGGCCTCCGCGTTCAATACGGTCACGTAAATCACGCTGGGCTGTTCGGCGAGAGAATCTTCAAGAGCACGTTCCAGGCGCGGATCGTTTTCATACTTTGAGTTTCGCACCTGAATCGCCAGTGGAATGACCGCGTCGAAAAGTTCCTTCACCTGCTGGCGCACGTTTTCCATGTAGAGCTGTATCTGCTGGGCAAGCGACTTGGAAAGTGTCGTCTGCAGAATCTTCTCCTGGGTTTCCAGACGCTGCTTGTTCATGCCTACCATGCGGGAACCAAAGAACCACAGAGGAACGACGCTGATGCTGATGAGAATCAGCAGCAGGATGTACTGAATTTTCAAACGCCTGGGGAGGAATGGTTTCATCTGGGCTGCGCTCACTCTACCTTATGTAGTCCTCGGTTCGGGAAGGTCAAAACTTGAGCGAGCAGCCCCAGGCGGCTCAGCAGGCCGTTCCCGCCTCCTCCGGCCTGATTCTTCGCCCGTCAGGCGTTTGCCACTTTTGTTTTTCAGTAAGTTGCGAGGGGGAAAGTAACGAGGATAAAGGAAAACTTTGGGGCGGTCTCCTTCGAACCATGAATGCTTCTTAGGGGAAACTCGCCACCTTGTGGTATTCAGCCCCTCCGGGCAGCAACCTGCTTTCCCAAAGGAAGAATTCTGAGACTTCAAAGGTTCCCAGGAGAGGCTGGTTCTGCACAGCCAAAAGCGCCTCAAGTTTGGGTTGAGGGCGGGGAACTTTGAAGCGCGCCAGGGTCAGGTGGGGTTTGAAGGGGCGATTTTCAGGCGCAAATCCCAGAGGGGCCAACGCACTCTCAACCTGTGCCGCAAGCTGCGCCAGCGCCGGCGGTGCATCCAGGCCGGCCCAGAAAACGCGCGGGCGTTTCGCGTCCGGGAAAAAGCCGAAGCCCTGAACCCGAACGGTGAACTTTTCGAACGGCGCCATCCGGCTCAACGCATCTTTCACCTGAGTTTCCTGCTGGCTGGAAGTATCGCCCAGGAACTTCAGTGTCAGGTGGATCCCTTCCGGGCGCGTCCACCTGGCATCCGGGCAGACCTCGCGAAAGCGCGCCTGCTCCCGCCGCAGGGCTTCACGGACGGACTCGGGCAACTCGATTGCAATGAACTCTCGCATATCTTTCCCGGGATTTAAATGAAAGGCGTCACGATTCTTTGCTTAATTTCTGATTCTCCGCCGAAGCATTTCCAGCGCAAATTGAGAGGTCAGCAGCCGTACGCGTTCGCGATCTCCTGGAAATCGGAACTCGCGAACTTCCGCCCCGCGATCATCCGAGACAGAGATAAAGACCATACCGACGGGCTTCTCCTCGGTTCCTCCACCGGGCCCGGCGACCCCGGTGACCCCGATGCCGATGGAAGCATTCGTTCTTCGCCGGATGCCTTCTGCCAGGGCCTGCGCCACGGGTTTTGAAACGGCCCCGTATTTTTCCAGCAGTCTGGGCGAGACCCCTGCAAACCGGATTTTCATCTCATTGCTGTAACAGACGGCGCCGCCCAGATAGTATTCGGAGCTTCCCGGGACGCGCGTAATTCGTTCTCCCAGCAATCCGCCCGTGCAGCTTTCGGCGGTGGCCAGAGTTTTCTGCTTCATCACCAGATACATACCCACCACTTCTTCCAGGGTCTCTCCACTGGTGGAAAAGATGTGGTCGCCCAGGACGGGCTCGATCTTGTCTGTGAGTTCTTCCAACAAGGCATCCGCTTCCTCCTTCGTCGCGGCGCGAGCGGTCAGGTGGACTTCAATGGCTCCGCCGGTGGAGAGGATGGTGGTGGAAGGGTTGTCATAGGGTTTGTAGATGGGCGCAATCCGTTGGTCCACTTCAGATTCCGGCAACCCGGCCACCTTGATGACGCGGGTGCGCATCTGGCTGCCGGATACGCGGTTCTTCAGGCGCGGCATGCACTGCTCGTCAAACATTGCCTCCAGTTCGCCCGGCGGCCCGGGAAGCATGACGACGATCCTGCTGTCCTGCTCGATCCAGATGCCCGGTGCTGTACCTTTTTTGTTGGGCAGCCACTCGGCGCCTTCCGGCACAAGGGCCTGGCGCGCGTTGTTGGCGGGCATCTTGCGGCCTGTGCGCGCGTAACGTGCTGCGATGCGTTCGATCACTTCAGGAACTTCGTGCAGCGTGCGGCCCAGAACTTCAGCCACAACCTGTCGATTGATATCATCCTCAGTGGGGCCAAGTCCGCCCATCAGGATAATCAGCCTGCTGCGTTCGAACGCGACACGGAAAACGGACGCAAGCCGTTCGGCATCGTCGCCCACCACGGTCTTGAATCGCACTTCAATTCCGAGAGAATTCAGTTGTCCGGTGAGGTAAAGGGAATTCGTGTCATGGCGGTGAGGCGTGAGGAGTTCCGAGCCGACTGCGATGATTTCTGCGTCCATTCTGGATTAACAATGAGCGGCCGGCCATCAAAGAAAGTTGTTCGCCACAAGCATCACACGGGCCGCGCCTGTATAACTTTTTCACTTCGCGCTGGGCTTGAGCAGCGGCTGGCCTTTGATTCCAAGGAACAACTCCACCAGAGAGTTGTTGGTGGCCACAACCATGGTTCGGCGGGGCGTGAACGCCAGCCCCACAATGTTGTATCCGGAAACGCACAGCTCCGCTTTGCCGTCGGGCGACACCCGCACAATTCCCCGATGCCCGGAAAGCGATGCCGCCACATAAAGATTGCCTGCGGCGTCAAAGGCCATTCCCTGCGGGCGGCCCAGACCGCGATAGAACCGATTGACGGCGCCCTCAGGAGTTATACGGTAGATGTTGTCAAAGCTTGAAGTGGTCGGAGCGGTGACGTAGAGATTCCCCTCCGGCCCAAAAGCCAGATGATAGGCGGAAACGCTGGCTTCAAGCGTCGCGAAAACAAAAATCTGGCGGTCGGGACTGATCTTGAAAATCGTGCCGGTACGGTCGCCCGCATAGAGGTTGCCAATCCTGTCGAAGGCCAGTCCCGTTGCTACACCCATTCCTTCTGCGTAAGGGGTAACCTCGCCTTCCGGAGACACCTGATAAATGGTGCCTTCCATGCGGCTGGAGACGTAAAGCATGCCCGCGGCATCAAAGGCCAGCCCTGTGGCGTTCATCAGATCGTTGACAAACGGCTTCACCACGTGTTGAGTGTTGATTTTGTAAATGGCGACGGGAACTTTCTGGCCGCGGCTGCCGCTGAAAGTGGAAAAGATGTTTCCTTCTGCATCGATGGCGGGATTGGCAACCGGGTGGAGCGTGTCGGTTAGCAGGATGCCCACGGCCACTGACGTTGGAGAAGTCGAGGCCTTTCCCGTGTCCACGATCATTTCACCGCTCACCACGCCTTCCGGCACGCGGACAACCAGACGGTTGGAAGAACTTAGCAGGACGTTCCCGGGCTGGTCACCAAAGCGCACGGTGGGCCGGCTGTTGCCATTCGATACAAAGCCCTTGCCATGGACCGAGATTTCACCGCCGGGAATCGCGGCCTGTGGTGTCACCCGTTCAACAAGAGGTTTGCCTTCAGCCTTATGCGTCTTTCCCGTAGAGCGGCTCCTTTTTGTACCTTTTTTCCACAAGTTCATCGAACGATATAACCTAGGAAAGCAAGCGCCACCATTGCATACGCGCCCGCAATCACATCATCTACCATGATACCCCAACCGCCCGGCAAACGCTCTGCCCGGCCGGCCGGGAACGGCTTGCTGATGTCAAAAATCCTGAAAAGTACAAACCCCGCCAGCAGCAGCTTCCAGGAGGTGTGCGGAACCAGCATAAAAGCCACCATCTGCCCCACGACCTCATCAATCACCACATGCCCGGGGTCGGTTCGGCCAAAAAACTCTTCGCTTTGTCCGGCCGCCCACACCCCAAGAAAAAAAATGAGCACCACCAGCAGCGCCAGCAGTGCGTCGCGACCCGCGGGAGTGAGCGAGATCGCATCCATCGCGGCCACCAGGATAACTCCCACGGCCGAGCCCACGGTACCGGGCGCAACAGGGAAGTACCCTGCGCCTGCAACCGTTGCCACCCATACCGGCAGGGTACGCCGCCTTTCAGCCGCCATTACCGCCTTCACCGTTTTCCTCCGCCGCGGGCCCGGGCTCCTCCTGGCTTTCGCTGCTGCTGTCTGGAACGCGGTACCGGCCTTCCAGCCAGTTATCCAGGTCAATCAGCCTGCAACGTTCGCTGCAAAACGGCCGGAAAGGATTTCCCTTGTACGGGACTTCCTTTTTACAGATGGGGCACTGCATGGCCCCTCGCTGAAGCGTGTTCGATGGGTGGTTCAATCTGGACGAGGCCACTCTGCCTGCGAATGCCTGCGGGCGTGCCTTTCGGCGCGGCGAAGGCGGCTTGTTCAAGCCGCGCCACCAGATCGTAGTCCCCGCTTTGGGTGATGGTTGCCCAGCGGAACTGCCCGGCCCTGGGTTCCGGCCCGGCAAAGTCATTGATGTAGACCTGTCCGTCAATGCCCGGTGCCTGGGTTTCCAGCCGGCCCCGGAACAGCCATTCGGTTTCTTCCGACGTTCCTTCCACCAGAACGGGTAAAACCTTGCCCACGTTTGCGCGCATCCTGCGCCGTGAAATTTTGCGTTGCGCCGCCATCAACTTTTTACGCCGCCGCCGCGCCACTGCCGCAGGTACCTGCTGCGGATTGCTGTAGGAGCCGCAAGACTCCTCATTCGAGTAGAGGAAAACTCCAAGATGATCGAACTCGGCTTCTGTGACAAAGTCCATCAGGTCCTGAAAATCATCTTCGGTTTCTCCCGGGAAGCCCACAATCAGGGACGTGCGCAGCGCAGCATCGGGAATTGCCGAGCGAATCTTCCCCAGCATCTTCAGAAAATGCTTTCCACTTGAGCCGCGCCGCATGGCCTTCAGCACATTGCGGCTGGAGTGCTGCAGCGGAATGTCAAAATACTTCGCAACCTTGGGCGTTTCCGCAACGGCCTCGATCAGGGCCTCCGTCACCCTGTTCGGATAACAATAAAGGAAGCGGACCCACGCGAGTTCAGGAATCCTGCCCAGCTCGCGCAGCAGCAGGGGCAATCCATCGCGCAGCCCGAGGTCTTCGCCGTAGCTTGTGGTGTCCTGTCCCACCAGGGTGATTTCCCGCACCCCCTGCGCGGTCAGTTGTTCGGCTTCTCGCACGACGGACTCAAAACGCCGCGACCGAAAGCGGCCCCGCATCTGCGGAATCACGCAGAACGTGCAAGGGTGATCGCAGCCTTCGGCAATCTTGATGTAGGCCGAATACGACGGCGTGGAAAGAATTCTTGGGGTGAACTCGTGGTAAAGGTAGGGCTCGACTGCCTGCTGTGATTCGTGTCCGTCGCCGTCCAGTTGGCAAGCCTCCAGAACACGCTCCAACTCGTTGGTGCCGATTACAAAATCGACTTCGGGAATCTCTTTCAGGATCTCCTTGCGGTAGCGTTCCACCAGGCATCCTGCCACCACCAGCTTTTGGGCCGCTCCTGATTTCTTATGCTCCGCCATGTCCAGAATCGTGTTGATGGATTCCTGCTTGGCGGGTTCGATAAAGCTGCAGGTGTTCACGACCAACACGTCGGCGTCTTCGGCATGCGGAGTCAATTCGTAACCGTGCCGGGCCAGTAATCCCAGCATGACTTCGCTGTCCACCAGGTTTTTGGGGCAGCCGAGGCTGACCATTCCTACTTTGGGCATAAAAACGTTTCTGACCCCGTCTTAGAGGCTATCTGATTGATTTAAAAATTTTACCACATCTCAATGCCGCGCTAAGGGCCGGTAGGGGTCTTCTTCCAGATCAGCACGTGGTCGTCGGTCGTGGCCGCCACGTAATTTCCATCGGGTGAGAAAGCTACGGTATCCACCGGTGCGGTGCTTTCGCTGAGCGTCTGCACAGACTTGCCGTCATCGGCGGACCATATTCGTACCGTTTTGTCTTCGCCCGCCGAAGCCACCCACCGCCCGTCCGGAGAAAACTCCGCCCAGCGCACGGGTCCCTTGTGGCCGGAAAGCGTCTCAAGAAGTTTCCAGCCCGGGACGGACCATATCCTGACATCCCCGTCTGCGCTTGCCGTCACCAGCTTAGTGCTGTCTCTTGAAAACCGCATGCTCATCACGGTGCCCTGGAATCCGGACAGCACGTTGACAAATTTATGCTCGCTCAAGCGGACCACAATAGGGTTCGGCGACCCGCCGCCTGCAATCTGCGCCAGCAGCAGCCAGTGTCCATTGGGCGAAAAGCTGTAGAGGTGTGGCCTCCGCGTCAGCTCCGGAATTTTGATCCCTTCCGCCTTTCGGCTGATCGGGCTCCAGAGGATGAAGCTGCTGTCCTTGTACATCCCCAGATATTTGATTTGAGGGAAATAGCGAGGCCGGCCATATCCACCGCCGGCTCCAAACATGGAAATGGTCCCTTCGAGTGCGTCCTTCTGAATGTTCCAGCTGAATCCCAACAGGGGCGTCGGGTGGTCGGTTTTGTGTTTCTCGTGGACAATCCCTGTACCCAGCATAAAAAGCGTGTTCGGGTCCAGGAAGCTTACCGATTGAATGTCCAGATCTTTGAGGTCCTTCAACCTCGGATGGAGCACTTTTTCAATGCTGAGGTTTCCTCCCGTAAGGCTATCCACCACAATCTTTTCCTTGCTGACCAGGGCGAGCGCGGAATTATCGGGTGAAAAGGCGCCTTCAGGCGAGGAATTGGTTGCGAGATGGCCTTCCACATTTCCGATGTTTACCCAAACGTAGTTCTCCTGGGATGACGGCGCCATTTCACCCTGGCCGCTGTGGGGCCCGGCGTGCAGCGCCGATACGTCAAAGAGAAGAGCAACCAGGGCCACTCCGCCGATGATGCAGATCCAGTTCCTTGCCTTTAATTGCTGCAGGGCGCTCAAATGATGCCTCCTTCGGCAATGCGTGCCACCAGTTCCCGGTCAGCCTCAAGAAAATTGTATCCGGCCAGTTGCTTGCGGGGCGCCCATTCAATGGATTCAAAAACGCGGTTGGTAACGTTGCCCTGGTAGGAATCAACGCGGAAAAAAATAACCTCGACATAGCGGTCCGGATAGCGGTGGCGCAGCCGATACACCTCGTCACCCACGGCGGCATCAATATCCAGTTCCTCGCGCAGTTCCCGCTGCAGCGATGCCTCCAGCGCTTCGCTGTCCTTCACTTTCCCGCCCGGGAATTCCCACTGCATCCCGTAAGGATCAGAGTGATGCCGCTGGCAGACCAGAACTTCATCATTTCGCACGATAATTCCCGCCGTTACCAGAATGGGTTTGGACTTGCTCATAAAAGAAGGTCCAATCTACCAGTCCCGCCGGCGCCAGTGTGAGGCCCGTAGAGCACCGGACCTACGCGGCCGCGCAGTTCCCGCATGGCAACCGGCGCCGTGCTGCACCTTGCCCGTCCGATTTCCTGTGCGTGAATCTTCATTTCCGGCTCAAGCCACATCGGTCGAAATCCTGTTTGCGTAACGCTTCAGCGCAGTTGAACCATCATAGACTGAGATGCACAAATGACGCCACCAGCCACCGTTTGATCGAATGCCACGCGCCCCCCCGGGTGTATACTTCTGTGCGGGAATAGATTCTGTATTCAGGTTCCGGCAATTGCCACACTTCACCGCGGAAGGGAGATCTTGCAACATGTCAGGCGTCTACAAAATCACCGAGTTGGTGGGCACTTCACCCGTCAGTTTTTCTGAGGCTGCAAAAGCCGCTATTGCCGAAGCCGCTAAAACCATCCGCCATATTGATTGGCTGGAGGTTGTGGGCCAAAACGCTCGCGTCCGGGAAGGCAAAATCGAAGAATTTCAGGTCACGGTCAAGATCGGCTTCAAGATCGAGCGATAGCCCGGCGGTCTATTGCCATTGTTGACGTGCCCGGGCCGTTGGCGTGGCGTATGCTTAAAGTAGAGGAGTTTTTCCGGCTTTCCGGTATGCGGAGGGAGAGCCATGAAGCACGTATTCGGGCCGGTTCCTTCAAGGCGCCTGGGTCAATCGCTCGGCATTGATCCCATTCCCTTCAAAACCTGTAACTGGAACTGTGTTTATTGCCAGTTGGGCCGGACCACCCCGGTGACCGACATCCGGCTCAACTATTTTCCACCCGGCGAGATCGTCGACGAGGTGAGAGTGGCTCTTGATGCTCACCGGCCGGGAGAAATCGATTGGGTCACTTTTGTTGGTTCGGGTGAGCCCACATTGCACCGTAGCCTGGGATGGATGGTCCGCCAGGTGAAGGGAATGTCTTCTATTCCCGTGGCCGTCATCACCAACGGGTCGCTGCTTTCGCAGCCGGATGTTCGGGAAGAGTTGCTGGCGGCAGACGCGGTCCTGCCCACTCTGGATGCCGGAAACGAAAAACTCTATCGCGCCATCAATCGTCCCCATCCTTCCTTCACGTTCAACAGCCTGGTTGAAGGCCTGGTTACTTTTCGGGCGGCCTATGCCGGAAGGCTGTGGCTGGAAGTGATGCTGGTCCAGGGACTGAATGACACGGAACCGGCGTTGCAGGAACTTGCCGCAATACTGCAACGAATCCATCCCGACGAAGTTCACCTCAACCTGCCCATCAGGCCTCCGGCCGAGCCGTGGGTAAAACCCCCAAACGAGGAAGCCCTGATGCGCGCCACGGCCCTGCTGGGTAGTGTTGCCCGAATCATTCACCCGATTGATGGCGTCTTTGATCTCACTGGCTACGTCAACGTTGGTGAAGCCATTGTCGGCATCATTACTCGCCATCCCATGCTTGAGGACGAACTTGTACGCACACTTGACAGATGGACGCCAGCGCAGGTCCGCGAGGCGCTGGACAACCTCGAAGCGCGCGGATCGGCTCACGTAGTGGTCCGTTACGGACAGCGATTTTGGACTTCTGCCGCTGCTCGCTACGGTGAAACCCGGGATAATGCTTCCGGAAATCACCGCCGGGGCTACCGTTAGTCTGCTGTGCAGTGTAGAGCATTCTGGTTCTCATGCCGGCCTCGGCAAAATTAATCTCCCACCCTCTTTTCCCACCAGCACGTTGGTCCAATACGTGTGTTGTGACTCCAATTGTGCAATTGACGACTTTGAAGTGTCAGCATTCGGGGACTATTTATTTACCCAGTTACTACTAAGTAATCTGGATAAATCATGCTATCTCTTTTAAATTCTGATAGATGTTTCAATGCAGCGGACTTTGGCGCGAGGATTGCTAATGGTTATAACGGACCCTGAATTCGGGGGGCGAGCACTCTGGGATCGGTCCTTAAGTCCTAATGCCTGACCAGCAGCTCGCTCCCCGAAACCCGGTAATTGGGGGTTTCTATGAACCCGAGAACTGAGATTGTTGACGCCAGGGTTTATCGCCGCGAACGGAACAGGGATGTTCTCTGCCGTTTGGTTTACCAGGTAACTCCGTACCGTGATGGCCTGTTCCGCTGGTTCCTGGTTTCCATCGAGGAATTGGAATAGCGGAGGCGCTGCAATTACCCCGCAATTCCCGCGACGATGCTCCATCCGGATTGCACCACTTCTTTACCCCTGCGCCGGGTTTACTCGCAGTACCGCTGAGCCGCGGATCGCGTCGTTTTTCAGATGGTCAAGGGCGCGATTCGCGTCGCTCAGAGGAAAAACTTCCACCTCAGTTTTGATTGGAATTTCGGCAGCGGTGCGCAAAAAGTCGTCGCCGTCCTGCCGTGTGTTGTTGGCCACGCTGCGGATCACCCGCTCCTGGTAAAGCAGGTTGTAATCCAGCGGCGGCGTGGGGCTCATGTGGATCCCCGCCAGTGTCAGGACTCCGCCTTTCTTTAAAGCTTTCAGCGCCGCAGGAACAATTTCTCCCACCGGAGCGAAAACGATCGCCGCATCCAGTTTTTCCGGAGGTTCGGCCAGCGTTCCGCCCGCCCATTCGGCGCCCAGTTCCATCGCCAGCTTCTGGTGCCGCTCGTCGCGTGTTGAGGCGTAACACTTGACGCCCCAGTGGCGCGCTACCTGGATGGCCACGTGCGCCGCCGACCCGAATCCGTAAAATCCCAGGCGGCCTCCGCGCTCAATGCCGGAAAGCCGCAGCGAACGGAAACCGATGATGCCTGCGCACAGCAGCGGCGCGGCCTGCTCGTCCGGAAAACTTTCTGGGATGGAATAAGTGAACTGTTCGGCTGCCAGCGCGTACTCGGCGTAACCGCCGTCGACGGTGTAGCCGGTGAACTCCGCGTGGTTGCACAGATTTTCCTTGCCTGCGGTGCAGTATTCACATGTCCCGTCGGTCCGGTGCAGCCACGCGATGCCCACACGGTCGCCCGGCTTGAACCGCTTCACCTCGCTGCCGGTTTTCTTCACGATGCCCACCACCTGGTGACCGGGTATAACGGGCATCTTCCGCTGCGGCAGTTCGGCCTCAATCACGTGCAGGTCCGTGCGGCAAACCCCGCACGCGGAAACCTGCACCAGCAGGTCGCCGGCTCCGGGCTCAGGCACTTCCACATCGGTCAACACCAGGGGTTGGTTTTCAATTTTTCCCGTTTTGTTCAGTACGCATGCCTTCATTTCGTCTCCCTTTTCTTTTTAGTTTATCGTGAACGGAGCGAGAGGAAGACGGCATTCGGGCATGCGCTGGACCCCGGCAGGTTGAGCCGCGATTGCGACGGGCGTGTTTCCGGCTATCCCTTCGCTTTCTGCACCAGGTTGGTTTTGATTTTCAGTTTCTGGTGCGGCCGCAAGGTGACTTCTGTTTCGAACGATTCGTAGCCGGGCATCGAAACGCTGATGTGATGCTTTCCTGGAGTCAGCAGCAATCCCTGTCCGATGCCGTTAAACTGGTCGACATGCCCGACATATTGTTTATCTACAAACACAGCGGCCCGTTCCGGACCTCCGCCGATTTTCAATTGAGCGGTTTCGTTGCCGTAACGGACGTAGGGATTCTTTTTCATCAGGACGGTCACCACTTCCTTTTGCCCCGGCTGCAGGCGCACCGTCTGCGTGAACTCGTCATAGCCGGCCTGGCGGGCCGCGATCTTGTGCAGGCCGGGCAGAAGCATAATCTTCCTCGAGCCTTTCAGCTCTTTCAGGTAGCCCACATATTGGCCGTCCACCCAGATCCCCGAGTCTTTGGCGGCTTTGTTGGCTGCCTCAAGTTTCACGGTTCCCAGCACCTTGTTTCTGGCCGCCAGGTTCCCGGCCAGAAACAGCGGAGCCACCAGCGGCAAACAAAGAAACAAGACTTGAACGTTTTTGGTTAAACGATTCACAGTTTTTCTCCTTTTAACAGGGTGACTCCCTGCAGATGTGCACGTGCCTGGCCATATTCCCATGCTCGGCGGAAGCTATTGAAAAGGCAATCTTTTCGGGGTTTGGGTTAAATTCCTTTGAGGTAAGATTTACTGGCACTTGGGCGAATTTTCACACAAGCTCAGAGCAGGGAAAGGGCGGTCCCTCCTCGCAGGATGGCCATGCCGCCCTTTCCCCTGATCCCAACTCCGCCGGGTCCTGGTGGATGATCAGTGTTGCATTCCACTCAATGAAGGCGGCGCATCGCCTGCCGCCGCGCCCCAGTTTTTGTTTGGGTGCGGGCCCAGCGTGAATTGTAATGTGCCGCCGGAACTAATGTTCCCGAACGCAATCCAGTTCTTAGTGTGTGTCATGCCGTTGAGCTTCACGCTCTGGATGTAAGGCCTTGCTGACGGATTGGGTGTGGTCTCGATGGTAAACGCCTTGCCCTCATACGGTGCTTGCAGGTTGATCACAACTTTGCTGAACAGAGGACTCACGAGCTCATAGGCCCGGCTCGCGGGGTCCACCGTATAGATCCCCATCATGCTCAGGACTGCCCATGAAGACATTTCGCCGCAGTCGTCGTTGCCCGGAATACCGTCGTACTTCGTGGTGTAGTTTTCTTTCAGGATTCGCCGAACCGCGCGCTGCGTTTCCCAGGGCTTGCCGCTGAAGTTAAATTCAAAGGGAGCTTCCAGGTCGGTTTCATTGTAGGGGTTGTAATACTGCCCGTACCAGCCTGGCTTGGGATAGCTGAAGAATTTCTCCAGTCGCTTGTTAAACCGGGTTTTGCCCATGGCATTAATCAACCAGGCCATGTCCGCAGGCGCCAGCCACTGGTAATGCCACCCTGAGCCTTCGATAAACCCGACAGGCGGTGTGCCTTTCTGGTGCTTCTCCCGTGACGGATCAAAATCCGGCACCCATTTCCCGTCTGCGTTGCGCGGGCGGAAGAAGCCGTCCTTGTGGTCAAAGACGTTCCGATAGTAGAGCGCGCGTTGGTAGAGCGTCTTGGCCGCCTGTGTCTTGCCCAGGTCTTTTGCAAGGTAATAGAGCGAAGCGTAGGCGATGCAGTCTTCCTGAATTTGTGAAACGGAACCGTAGCTCACTTTGTCATTCGGAACGTAGCGCAGTTTGTTGATCCATTTGATGCCTTGCTGGCCGATGTAAGGTTTGCCGGCCGGCGGCGCCTGGGTGGCGTCTTTGTACATCCCTTCCCAGCCCGCGGTCATATCAAACCCATGCAGGCCATCCAGCCAGGCGTTGGCCAGCGCCACGGTCAGCGGACTGCCGGCCATCACGTTGGTGTAAAGGTTGATTTGCGGCCAGCGCCCAATCCAGCCTCCCTGTTTGTACATCAGCACAATGGATTCGGCCATGTCTTCCATGCGCTTCGGTTCAATCATTGCCAGCAGAGGTATTTCGCTGCGGTAGATGTCCCATCCGGAATAGTTGCAATAGATCAGGTGTCCTTTCGCCACATGATGGATGTCGCCGTCAAATCCCAGATAGCGGCCGTCGGCGTCGCTGAAGATGCTGGGCATCAGCAGGCTGTGATAGAGCGCCGTATAAAACACCTTGCGGTTGCGTGCCGTGCCTCCCGAAACGTCGATCACGCTCAGCGCCTTGTTCCACGCCGAGTGGGCGTCTTCACGCACCGCGTCAAAACTTTTGTGGCCGACCTCTTTTTTCAGATTGTTTTCCGCGCCTTCCACGCCCACGTAGGAAATGCCCACTTTCACCATAATGGTTCTCGCAGCGGATGAAGACGGCCATGTTGCGTAAGCGCCAATCCACTGTCCGTGTTCTGACTGCGTGGCCTGGCGTCTGCCGGAAGATACCTTTCCCGGGCCTTCGGCGTTGGGGCCTGTCCAGGTCCCGTAGGATTCAAATGGCTTGCTGAATTCCATGGCGAAATAGACCTTGTAGGTCTGCTTGTTGCCGCAGAATGCGCGGTCCATAACATAGCCGGTGATTTCCTGGTTGCTAACCACATCAATATGTGCTGCTGTGGTGTAGTTCAGTGTATGGCTGATTGGGACCAGAACG
>Ga0102953_1000210_pt1 | contig 41593 bp, 35 predicted proteins | sample SalPon2A_C_D2_MG_FD_78509 | JGI IMG/M metagenome (GOLD analysis project Ga0102953, IMG submission 78509) | Soil microbial communities from South San Francisco under conditions of wetland restoration - Salt Pond MetaG R2A_C_D2_MG | ecosystem: Environmental > Terrestrial > Soil > Wetlands | place...
ATCGTTCTTGATGAAGTCGCCACCCAACCAGAAGTCATAACATGCCTTGGCAAACGGCTCAGGACGCAGGCCGAGCTTCGGCTTGATGATGGTGCCGGCGATGTAACCGCCGTCCACTTCCGGACGGCCCAGTACCTTCCACAGGTCAACGATGTTGGCGGACGGGCCGTCGAAACGCTTGACCATGGACTCAGGCACCAGGAAGTCGAGCATACGCAGACCTTCATGGTCGCCCATGCCCTGGTTGTTGCCCAGGATCAGCGACCACATATGCGACACGTTGTACTGGCCGTCGGACAGGTTCGGGTCGAACAGGTCTACCGGATAGGCGATCTTCATCAAGCCGCCACCCTTGACTGGGTGATCACCAAACGCTGTTTCATCAATTTCATACACGAGTGCGTCTACGCCGCGCGTGAAATCATCGGTCGTGGAAACTTCCACATTGGTTCCGGTGGAAGACTCTGCAGCAACGTGTGCCGCCACTTCCAGGAAGCCATGGCCCTTGGCCGGTATCAGCTTGTAAGCCACCAGCATGTGCTTACCGCCATTGATCAAATCTTCCTCTTTCAGGCTGAGGTCCGCATAACGTCCTGACTGGTCCATGAAAACTCCTCTATATTTAGCAAATTACTGTTGCGCTGCAAGGCAGCAAATCCATACCACTGGAGCAAGTATATAGCCTGCTTGCTATCATGGAAAATAAATAATTATGATTGTAACCATAAGAAAAGCTTATAGTTGTCAAGGTTTCATGGGATATGGGGCAAAAAAATGGAGCTCACTTTATATCGTGACCGGGAACTGGGCAGTGAATCACGTCAACTGCCTGCGAAAACCTATAACGCTACCCGCATTCTGCTCGCAAAATGCGGCGCGGTAAATCTGTTTGTCCCCATCCGCAGCATGCAATATCTCGCCATCATCGACAGCGAGGAAATCGTTTTCGTCGATAGCGCCCGCAAAAACCAGGTAGCCATCGCCTGGACCGGCTTTTATCCACAGCATCGTGCCGGGCTGCAGGATGCGGTACCCTACGTGGTGCGCTACTATCATCCGGATGCCCCGCGCACGATGCAGAGATTGCAGGGTGAATTCCTGAATGCCTTGCATACGCTGCGGAACAGGCAGCCTGCTGCACCGGCAGCCAGTGTTATCAAACTTCCCGGCAGGCCGGAGCCAGGTTAATCGTCGTCACCCAACTCCGGATCCCAGCCCAATTCCCTGGCGCGGGTTATTGCTGCCTCGTGGATGCGCATATAGCGCTCCCGCAAGTCATCCGGCAGGTGGCTGGGCAGATGCCCGTATTTTTCCCACTCGCCATAAACTTTTTCGTACAGCACCTGCATTTGTGCGCTGCTCCAGCCGGCACAGTCCTCGTCTTCGGAAATCATGCCGAACACCCAGCCGTCCTTCACGATCTGTCCAAGGTGTGTCATGCCGAAATTCTGGTCATTGTGTAAACCTGCGTATTGCAATTCCATGGCGATTACCGTGTAAGCCCTGCGTAAAGTAACAGCAGTTTTTGGTTTCGGCATAACCTTGTGCTGCGCAACAGGTTAGCCTTCGCCGAAAGCTGCCGACCATCAAATCCTGCAAAGTATCTCTGGCTTCCGTCGTTCATCGGGTTAACCCTGCGTAAAGCAGCGGCAGCTTTTCAGGTAGGCGTTCGACCTGATCCACTACCATGTAGTTCTTCTGCCCGAAAATGCGCGATACATAATTGTCGGCACGCGGATCGAGACTCATGCAGTAAGTCGTCACGCCTTGTCGCGCGACTTCCTCCACCGCCTTCTTGGTATCGTAGCGCAGATACTGCGGATCGCGCACATCAATATCGGCCGGCTCGCCGTCGGTAATGACGATCAGCAGTTTCTTCGCCGAGCGCTGCAGTTTCAGGTGATGTCCGGCATGGCGGATCGCCGCCCCCATACGGGTCGACAACTGGCCGGTCATCCCTGCCAACCTGGCCTTGGGCGCCTCGTCCCAGTGCTGGTCGAAATCCTTGAAGCGGTAATACTCAACGTCGTGCCGGCCATCGGAACAGAAACCATGTATCGCAAACGGGTCGCCCACCTTGCTGATTGCATCGGCCAACAACACGCAGGCCTGGCGCGTCAGGTCAAGCACCGAGTAATCCTGGTCCTGCACGGTTTCGTTGGTCGATTCCGATAGGTCCAGCAGCACCATGATCGAGAAATCCCGGGTCTTGCGCACGCTGCGCATCATGATGCGCGGGTCGGGCTGGTTGCCGAGGCGGATGTCGGTAAAGCTGGCGATTGCCGCGTTGATGTCGATTTCGTCGCCGTCTTCCAGTTTGCGGATGCGCTGCACGCCTTGCGGCTGCATCGCATCGAGCAGGAATTTCATGCGATGGATCTCGCGTTTGTACTGCGCAGTGATCTCGTCGATGATCTGCAGGTCGCCCGACTTGGCGCGCTTTTCCTGCACCGTGGCCCAGGCCGGGCGTTCAAGCTGGATCTGGTAATCCCATTCCGAGTAATGAAAGGGATCGGACAGCGGTTCCTTGCCTTCCATTTCATTGAAGCTCTTGCCCATGTCTTCATAAGGATAAAGCTCGGTGCCCAGCACCCAGATTTCCTCGGCATCCTCGCCGGCTGTCTCGACATCGATCTCGTTGGCCATTTCCATTACGCTCACATATTTGCGTACCTGTTTGACGGTGTCATACCCGGCATTGGCGGCCTTGTCGAAATCGAACTCCTCGAATTCCCAGAAATAACGGTTGTCGTCGCGATAGGGCGCGGTCAGCACATCGGTACGCGCATTGAACGGGATTTTTTTTCCGGGTCAGGCTATGCGCCAGTTGCGCGCCGATTTCCCACGATGTCTGGTTGTTGTCGAGACGATCCCGGGCCATAGCAAACAGCGCACGGCCTTCATTGATCCATGCATCGTCGTCCTGATAGCTGTCGTCCAGCAGCGCGCGCGCCAAGCGGTTGAGATAGTCTCCCACGCTGGCACTCATTTCCGGCGTAGCGGTGTGCAGTTTGCACCAGAGCTGTTTCAGGCCCGGGAAACGACGGATCGACAGCGCTTCCACCCGTGCATCCTCGATCACCGAAATCACAGCCATTTGCAGCGGATTGAGTGCTTCGGCCGAAATCGGCTCCTTCGTTTCCACCACATGCGCAGCACAATGCGCGGCCGTGGCACGGTATAGTTCCAGGCCGGACACCGGCTCCTGTCCTTCAATCGTCCAGTCGTCGAATGCATCCGGCAGATGCAGCAGGTAGTCCTCGATATACGGCCGGTAGCCTTCCCGGGATTCGAAGTCGCCGGAAGTAGGGCGCATGAAAAAATCGCGCCCCCACAATGCGCGCAGATACATGTTGATGCGGCGCTGCACATCAATCAGCAGTGTGCCCTTGCGCTCCTTCTGCAGCATGGCAAGCGATTCTTTCGACTCCAGGCCGAAGTAGCGGATCTGTTCCTCATAGTTGGTACGGTGCGCATGAGCGCCCCACAGCGCCCAGCGCCGCAATCCGCCCAATGTCAGGTGCTGGAACAACACTTCCAGCTTGTCGAGCATCGGCCGCACGCCACGCGGCGCCTGCGCGATCAGGGTATTGATGAATTGCAGGTATTTGAGAAACAGCTCCGCATCGCCCAGGCGGTTGGCGGCGGTCGGCGCGCTGGCCAGCAGCAGCTCGATTACCGCACCCGATGTTTTCGAAGCCAGCATCAGCGATGAGGTGGCCAGGTCGGCAACGATATCCTCGCCCACCTCCTTGGCTACCTGCGGCGCTCTCTCGATCCAGGTTTCCACCAGCGAATCGCCGCGTCCGAGGCCGCGGATGGCAGCCACACCCTTCAGGTAGTTGTCCAGCCCGCGCGGCGAGAACACCTTGGTGGCATCGTGCCAATTGGCGTGCAGGATCTCCTGGCTGTGCGGCGACAGGTCTTCCAGCAGTTCGGCGTAATCAGCAAGACTGATCGACATGATTCACCTCAAATCGTGTCAGGGTTTGGCATCGCTCAAAAGAACGTGCTTACCGCAGCATCCAGCGCGTCGCGCATATCGGGATCGTCGGTAATCGGGCGCACCAGCGCGACACGACAAGCCGCCTGTGGTTTTACGCCCTCGGCAATCAGCGAGCCCGCATAAATCAGCATGCGCGTCGACAGGCCTTCGTCGAGGCCATGACCCTTGAGGTTGCGCGAACGCTCGGCAATGGATACCAGCTTGCCGGCATTCTCGGCATCGATTCCGGATTCATGTGCCACGATTTCGGCTTCGATGGCATGTTCGGGATAGCTGAAGTCCAGGCCACCGAAGCGTTGCTTGGTCGATTGCTTCAGGTCTTTCATCAGGCTCTGGTAGCCGGGGTTGTATGAAATCACGATCTGGAAATCCGGATGGGCATGCACCAGCTCGCCCTTCTTTTCCAGCGGCAGTACGCGACGGTTGTCGGTCAGCGGGTGGATGACCACGGTGGTATCCTGGCGCGCCTCGACCACTTCGTCCAGATAGACGATGGCGCCGTGACGGGCGCCGATGGCGAGGGGGCCGTCCTGCCACTCGGTACCCGATGCGGACAGCAGGAAACGCCCGACCAGGTCGGATGCAGTCATGTCTTCGTTGCAAGCCACGGTAATCAGCGGCTTGTTCAGTTTCCACGCCATGTATTCGACAAAGCGCGTTTTGCCGCAGCCGGTCGGCCCTTTCAGCATCATCGGCATGCGTACCGCATAAGCTGCTTCGTACAATTCGACTTCATCCGCAATCGTGCGGTAGTAGGGTTCCTCGGTGATAAGGTACTGTTCAACGATATTACTCATGACGACTCCTGTTTAGCGAATCACAAATACGCAAACGGCCTGCGGTGCAGTCTGGGTATTTGCGACTGACAAAAAAGCCCCCGGACACCAATCCCCGCCCCGGTTCGGGGCAGCGGAAAATGGCGGCGGGGGCTGGGTGTAGCAGCCTTGCCGCCGCTTAAACGGTCTTGCCGCGGAAAATCACCATCGCCGCGCCCTGGGACTGATTGAAGTTGTTGTAGCCAATCAGACGGACGTGGTTGTCGGGATTGGCCTTGTGGCAGGCTTCAGCTTCAGCCAGCACACGGTCGACATCGGTTTCACCGAACATCGGCAGTTTCCACATGTACCAGTAGGAATCCATCAGGTGCTCAGGCTCGGTATGCTCGATCGCCGGGTTCCAGCCTTTTTTCACCAGATACTCGACCTGCTTCTTGATATTGTCCGCAGTCATCGCGGGCAGGTAGGAGAAGGTCTCGAATTTGCGACTGGCAGGATCGCTCAGGCGGCTTTTGTAATCCATCACTTCAGACATTTCATTTCCTTTCAGTTTTGCCTACGAAGGCACACAAAGAAACTTCAATAATTTCCCGCGTCTTTGCGCCCTTCGTGGATAAGTTTTTACTTGTGGGCAACATCCAGCTTGTCGACGGTGTCGAACTCGAACTTGATCTCTTTCCATGTTTCCATGGCGATCTTCAGTTCGGGGCTGTGCGCAGCGGCGGCGGTCAGGATTTCCTTGCCTTCCTTCTCGAGCTCACGGCCCTGGTTGCGCGCTTCCACGCAAGCTTCCAGTGCGACGCGGTTGGCAGCAGCGCCTGCAGCGTTGCCCCACGGGTGGCCCAGCGTACCGCCACCGAACTGCAGCACGGAGTCGTCACCGAAGATGTTGACCAGTGCCGGCATGTGCCATACGTGGATGCCGCCGGACGCAACCGGGATCACGCCGGGCATGGAACCCCAGTCCTGATCGAAGAACAGACCACGGTCGCGGTCTTCCTTGATGAAATCGTCACGCATGGTGTCGATCCAGCCCAGGGTCGCTTCGCGGTCGCCTTCCAGCTTGCCCACGACGGTACCGGAGTGCAGGTGGTCGCCACCCGACAGACGCAGTACCTTGGTCAGCACGCGGAAGTGAATACCGTGGTGCGGGTTGCGGTCGAGCACGGCGTGCATGGCGCGGTGGATGTGCAACAGCATGCCGTTGTCGCGACACCAGTTGGCCAGACCCGTGTTGGCTGTCAGGCCGCCGGTCAGGTAGTCGTGCATGATGATAGGTGCACCGATTTCCTTGGCGAACTCGGCACGCTTGTACATTTCTTCCGGTGTCGGTGCAGTTACGTTCAGGTAGTGGCCCTTGCGCTCGCCGGTTTCGCGTTCCGCCTTCAGGGTTGCTTCATGCACGAAAGAGAAGCGATCGCGCCAGCGCATGAACGGCTGACTGTTGACGTTCTCGTCGTCCTTGGTGAAGTCCAGGCCGCCACGCAGACATTCGTACACGGCACGGCCGTAGTTCTTGGCGGACAGACCTAATTTCGGCTTGATGGTGCAACCCAGCAGCGGACGACCATACTTGTTCATGCGGTCACGCTCGACCTGAATACCGGCCGGCGGCCCACCACAGGTCTTCACATAGGCGATCGGGAAGCGCACATCTTCCAGACGCAAAGCGCGCAGCGCCTTGAAGCCGAATACGTTGCCAACCAGTGAAGTCAGCACGTTAACAACCGATCCTTCTTCGAACAGATCGATCGGGTATGCCACGAAGGCGTAGAAGCAGGTGTCGTCGCCAGGCACATCTTCGATGCGGTAAGCGCGGCCCTTGTAGTAATCCAGATCGGTCAGCAGATCGGTCCAGACGGTGGTCCAGGTACCGGTCGACGACTCGGCTGCCACGGCAGCTGCAACTTCTTCACGATCCACGCCCGGCTGCGGGGTGATTTTGAAGCAGGCCAGAATGTCTGTGTCCAGCGGGGTGTACTCCGGAGTCCAGTACGTCTGCCGGTACTCTTTCACACCGGCATTATAGGTTTTTACTGCCATGGTTTCCTCCAATACGGTTTGTGTTGAATTCATTCCCCCCTGCAATAATATGGTTATATCACCTTGTATTTAATGAGGGTTTCGTGCTGCAGTGAAATACTACTGCCAGCCATGCATAAGGGGAATTCAAATGTTTTGATTGCTATTATCAGATAAGCTTATAATCAATCCATGTTGCACACGACCCTTCGCCAGCTTCGCGTATTTGATGCCGTAGCACGCCACCTGAATTTTTCGCGCGCTGCAGAATCGCTGTTTCTGTCCCAGCCCGCCGTATCGATGCAGATCAAGCAACTGGAACAGAACATTGGCCTGCCGCTGCTAGAGCAAGTCGGCAGACGGCTTAATTTGACCGAGGCGGGACGTGAACTGCTGAAATACAGCCGCGACATCCTGCAGCAGGTACAGGATATGGATACCGTGTTCAGCGAAATGAAAGGGCTTGAGCACGGCCAGCTCAATATCGCAGTAGTCAGCACCGCCAACTACTTCATGCCGCAACTGCTGGCCAAGTTCATCCGGCTCCACCCCAGGATCAATCTCGGTCTTTCCGTCGCCAACCGCGACACCGTCATCAAGCAACTGGATGAAAACATCGCCGACCTTGCCGTCATGGGGCAGCCGCCGGAAGGAACGGACATGCTGTCGCAACCCTTCATGCCCAATCCGCTGGTGGTGATTGCAGCCCCCGATCACCCGCTAGCCAAACTAAAAAAAGTCCAGCCCCGCCAGTTGGCAGAAGAAACCTTCCTGTTGCGTGAAAAAGGCTCCGGCACGCGCGGCGTGGTCGAGCGGTTTTTTTCCGGGCGCAAGCTGCCGCTGCCGGCACACATGGAAATGGATACCAATGAAGCGATCAAGCAATCGGTCAGCGCAAAGATCGGCATCGGCATCATTTCGCGCCACGGCATCGAGATGGAACTGGAAACGAAGCGCCTGTGCATCCTCGACGTGGCAGGTTTCCCCATCGTGCGCGATTGGCACATCGTGCAGCGCAAGAACAAACGGCTTTCCACTGCAGCACAGGCATTTCAGAAATTTTTGCTGGAAGAGGCGGAGAAGCTGGCGGGGACGAGCAAGAAGCCCCGCGGCAGGAAATGATTTAGTTAGCCAGGCGTTGCCTCAACCGATATACAAGCCTGGTGATAGTTGGTCCGCAAACGGCCATAGCGGAAGTTCCCTGTGAAGCGCCCGGATGTCTTCTGTGTGCACGTTAGCCGCCATTAGAGGCACTGCCCGTTATTTTCGCGTTGCACGGCCTTCTAAATTATATATTGACGATTACGCTTGACTATCATCCCAATAGGAGTACAAGACCTATCAAGTATTTGATTCAAAGCTTTTGCAGTATCGGTTTTCATGTGCAATCCTTCGATTCAAATAGTTCTGCGGGAGTTTTCCCCGCTATTTTTAAAAAGGAAGTAGTCACATGGCAACAGGTATAGTTAAATGGTTTAACGATGCAAAGGGTTTTGGTTTTGTTACTCCCGATGATGGTAGCGAGGATTTGTTCGCGCACTTTTCCGCAATAAACATGAGCGGTTTCAAATCACTCCAGGAAGGTCAAAAGGTTACTTTTGAAGTAACACAAGGTGCCAAGGGTAAGCAGGCATCCAACATTCAAGCCCCTTAATTTAATCGGTTCTTGAATTGGCAAAAAGCCCGGCATAAACATGCCGGGCTTTTTATTGTGCGCCGGCATTATTGCACTTTCCGCGTGAAGTGAACGTTGGCGATCAATCCTTTAAACTTCCGCTATGGCCGACTAGCTGTCACTTGTGTTTCCCCCGCATGAACAAAAAAGGCGACCCTCAGGTCGCCTTTTCTATTGAGCAATTACCGCTTACTTGATGATTGCGTCCAGCTCACCCTTGCTGTAGCGGACAGCCATCTCATCCAGCGAGATCGGCTTGATTTTACCTGCCTGGCCGGCACTGCCGAAGGCTTCGTAGCGCGCCTTGCAGATTTCCTTCATCGCCTTGGTGGAGGCAGCGAGGAATTTGCGTGGATCGAAGTTCTTGGTGTCTTCGGCCAGGAATTTGCGGACCGAGCCGGTCGAGGCCATACGCAGGTCGGTATCGATATTGACCTTGCGCACGCCGTGCTTGATGCCTTCGACGATTTCTTCCACCGGCACGCCGTAGGTCTCGCCCATGGTGCCGCCATACTCGTTGATGATCTTGAGCCATTCCTGCGGCACGCTGGAGGAACCGTGCATCACCAGGTGGGTATTGGGAATGCGCGCGTGAATTTCCTTGATGCGGTCAATTGCCAGAATGTCACCGGTAGGCGGGCGGGTGAATTTGTAGGCGCCGTGGCTGGTACCGATGGCGATGGCCAGCGCGTCGACCTGGGTAGCCTTCACGAATTCGGCCGCTTCGTTGGGGTCGGTCAGCAACTGGTCGTGGCTCAGTACGCCTTCTGCGCCCTGGCCGTCTTCCTTTTCACCCATGCCGGTTTCCAGCGAACCCAGGCAGCCCAGTTCGCCTTCGACGGAAACACCGACCGCGTGCGACATGTCCACTACCTTGCGCGTGGTGTTGACGTTGTATTCGAAAGAAGAGGGTGTCTTGGCGTCTTCCATCAGCGAGCCGTCCATCATCACGCTGGAGAAACCGGATTTGATGGCGTTGATGCATACCGCCGGTGATGCGCCGTGATCCTGGTGCATGACCACCGGGATGTGCGGGTAGGCTTCCACCGCCGCCGCAATCAGGTGGCGCAGAAATGCCTCGCCCGCATATTTGCGTGCGCCGGCGGAGCCCTGCATGATTACCGGGCTGTTGCACTCGTCCGCTGCTTCCATAATCGCCTTGACCTGCTCCAGGTTGTTGACGTTGAACGCGGGCAAGCCGTAGCCGTTTTCTGCTGCATGGTCCAGCAGTTGACGTAGTGAAACGAGAGCCATTTTTAATCTCCTCTAGCTAATAACGATACGAATCCAAAACTTAACCGGCTGTCAGTGTAAGAACAAAGACGATCCGGCTTCAACCCTTTAGTGACTACGGTGATCGCCCACACGCACGATCTTCATGGTATTGGTATGGCCGCTCTTGCCTACGGCTTCGCCAATGGTCATCACGACCATGTCGCCATCACTGACCAGGTCCAGCCGTAACAGTTCTTTCTCTGCCTCGATCAATGCCTGCGAAGTGTTTTGCGATGATGGAGTAAATGCTATCGGGTGCGTGCCGCTGAACAGGGTTACCTTGTTCAGGGTCGCTTCCACCGGCGTCAACGCAAAAATCGGTACACCCGCATTGATACGCGACATCCACAGTGCCGTGGAACCTGATTGGGTCAACGCCACGATTGCCTTCACCTTGAGGTGCGATGCCACAAACAGGGCCGACATGGCGATCGACTGGTCGATGCGGCTAAACTTCTGCTGCATCTTGCGGCGCTCCATAACGTCGTCTTCCGTCTCCCTTTCCGCCTTGAGACAGATGCGCGACATCGCCTGAATGGTTTCCACCGGATAATCGCCGACCGCAGTTTCAGCCGACAGCATCACCGCATCGGTACCATCCAGCACGGCATTCGCGACATCGGACACCTCGGCACGGGTCGGAATCGGGTTGGTGATCATCGACTCCATCATTTGCGTGGCAGTTACCACCAGCTTGTTCTTGGAGCGCGCCTGCTTGATCATGCGCTTCTGCAGTCCGGGAACAGCTGCATCCCCGACTTCCACCGCCAAATCACCGCGCGCCACCATGATGGCATCGGCAGCCTCGATGATTTCGTTCAGTACGGGAATGGCCTCGGCGCGCTCGATTTTAGCCATCAGCAAGCTCTTACCGCCTGCTGCGTGCATCAATTCGCGGGCATGCTTCATGTCGTCCGCGCTGCGCGGGAAGGAAACTGCGAGATAGTCGGCCTTGATCAGGGCCGCAATCTTGATGTCTTCCTTGTCCTTGGCCGTCAGTGCGGGCGCTGTCAGGCCGCCGCCCTTGCGGTTGATGCCCTTGTTGTTGGACAGCACGCCGCCGCGCACTACTTTGCAGACAACTTCCAGCCCTTTTACTTCGAGGACATCGAATTCCAGCATGCCGTCGTTCAACAACAGTACCGAACCCTTGCTGACATCCTTCGGCAGATCCTTGTAGTCTAGGCCAACCCGTTCCTGGTTGCCCAAGCCACCGTAGCCCGCATCCAGTATGAAACGGTCGCCTCTCTCCAGGATGATTTTGTCGTTCTCGAACTTGCTCACCCGTATTTTGGGACCCTGCAGATCAACCAGGATACCGACTTTACGTTCGCATGCCGCAGCAGCGGCGCGCACGCGTTCGGCACGCGCCATGTGGTCCTGCGCGGTGCCGTGCGAAAAATTCATGCGCACCACATCCACACCGGCACGGATCATTTGTTCCAGTACTTTTTTATTGTTCGAGGCAGGGCCCAGAGTTGCAACTATTTTTGTTCTGCGCAGCATGATTGCTTTCTAAGTTTTACTTTGCACGTTGCTCCAGAATTTCCACTGCAGGTAACGTCTTGCCTTCCAGATATTCGAGGAAAGCACCGCCAGCGGTGGAAATGTAGGAAACCTTGTCATAAATATCATATTTCTGGATCGCCGCGATGGTGTCACCGCCGCCGGCCAGGGTGAATGCCTTGGTGGTGGCAATTGCCTCGGCGATCTTCTTGGTGCCCTCGCCGAATTGGTCGAATTCGAATACGCCCACCGGGCCGTTCCACACTACAGTTCCGGCCTGCATGATGATGTCGGCCAGTTCCTGTGCACTCTTCGGGCCAATGTCGAAAATCATGTCGTCGTCGGCCACGTCGCCTGCGTCCTTCAGCACGGCCGGCTCGCTGGCATCGAACTTCTTGCCGCACACCACGTCCACTGCAATCGGGATATTGGCACCGCGTTGTTTCATTTTTTCGATCAGTGCCTGTGCGGTCGGCACCAGATCATCTTCGCACAGCGACTTGCCGACGTTGTGGCCGACAGCCTTGAGGAAGGTATTGGCAATACCGCCGCCAACCACCAGTTGTTCACACTTCTCGGACAAGGCTTCCAGCACGGTTAGCTTGGTGGAAACCTTGGAGCCCCCGACTATGGCGACCATCGGGCGTGCCGGATTAAGCAGCGCCTTGCCCAGCGCGTCCAGCTCTTCAGTCAGCAGGATGCCGGCGCACGCTACCGGCGCATATTTCGCTACACCGTGGGTAGAGGCCTGCGCGCGGTGTGCGGTACCGAATGCGTCCATCACGAATACGTCGCACAAGGCGGCGTATTTCTTGGCGGTATCATCATCGTTCTTCTTTTCGCCCTTGTTGATGCGGCAATTCTCCAGCACTACCAGCTCGCCTGCAGCCACGTCAAAGCCGTCGTCCACCCAGTCCTTAACCAAACGCACCGGCTTGCCCAACTTGGCGGCGATGTCGTCCGCCACCGGCTTCAGCGAATTTTCCTCGCTCCATACGCCTTCTTCGGGGCGACCGAGATGGGAAGTGACCATCACCTTGGCACCGGCCTTGAGACAGTGGTTGATGGTGGCCATCGACGCGGTAATGCGCGCATCGGAAGTTACCTTGCCGTCCTTGACGGGCACATTGAGGTCAGCGCGGATCAGCACACGCTTGCCGGCAAGATCGAGATCGGTCATGCGGATGAAATTGGACATGGATACTCCTTCAAGTTTTGATAAGCGGTAAGGGCTGACGCGGAGCGGATTCCGGGCCAGGCCTTACGACTCATCCAGCGGGAAAAGGAGTGGGGCCATACGGCCCCACTCATGCTGCGATTTACTTGGCGATATGGCGCACCAGACGCATCAGGTTGCAGGTGTAGCCGTATTCGTTGTCGTACCAGGCCACCACCTTGACGAAGGTCGGGTCAAGCTGGATGCCTGCTCCCGAGTCGAACACTGATGGGCAGGTTTCGCCGCGGAAGTCGGTAGAAACCACCTTGTCATTGGTGTAGCCCAACACACCCTGCAGCGTACCACTCTCGGAAGCCGCTTTCATTGCGGCATCAATCTGCTCGTAAGTCGCTTCCTTGTTCAGCTCGACGGTCAGGTCGACCACTGACACATCTGAAGTCGGCACACGGAAGGCCATACCGGTCAGCTTCTTGTTCAGCTCGGGAATCACCTTGCCTACCGCCTTGGCTGCGCCAGTGGAGGAGGGAATGATGTTTTCCAGAATGCCGCGACCACCGCGCCAGTCTTTGTTGGACGGGCCGTCGACGGTCTTTTGCGTTGCCGTTGCGGCATGCACGGTGGTCATCAGGCCACGCTTGATGCCGAACGTATCGTTCAACACCTTGGCAACGGGAGCCAGTGCATTGGTAGTACAGGAAGCGGCGGAAACGATGGCTGCGCCGTCGTATGTCTCGTGGTTTACACCGTACACAAACATCGGGGTGTCATCCTTGGAAGGTGCGGACTGCACTACCTTCTTCGCGCCTGCGTCGATATGCTTCTGGCAGGTTTCCTTGGTCAGGAAGAAGCCGGTACATTCGACCACGATATCCACGCCTGCCTCGTTCCACTTGAGGTTGGCCGGGTCGCGCTCGGCGGTCAGGCGGATGGTTTTTCCGTTGACCACCAGGTTGTTGTCGCTCACTGCAACATCGCCATTGAAACGGCCATGCACGGAATCGTGCTTCAGCATGTAAGCCAGGTAATCGGGCTCCAGCAGGTCGTTGATGGCCACGACTTCAATTTCCGGAAAATCCTTGGCCGCGGCACGGAATACCATACGCCCGATTCGGCCAAACCCATTGATACCAATTTTAATTGTCATGAAAGTTCTCCCCAATAATCACAAAACCGACTTTACCGTTTTTGCCATGTTCTCCACGGTAAAGCCAAAATGCTTGAACAGTTCGCCGGCAGGGGCGGATTCGCCGAAACAATCCATGCCGACTACTGCGCCTTCCAGACCGACATACTTGTGCCAGAAGCCGGTTACACCGGCTTCGACCGCTACGCGCCTGATGCCTTTCGGCAATACGCTGTCCTTGTATTCCTGGTCCTGGCGATCGAATACGTTGGTCGACGGCATCGATACCACGCGTACCTGCACGCCTTCGTCAGCCAGCGCTTTTTGTGTCTTCATGGCCAGGTCCACTTCGGAGCCGGTAGCGATGATCACTGCCTGTGGCTTGCCGTTCGCAGCCTCCGACAGGACATAGCCACCCTTGCGGATGTTGGCGATCTGTCCGGCGTCGCGCTGCTGGAACGTCAGGTTCTGGCGGCTGAAGATCAGTGACGATGGGCCGTCCTTGCGCTCGACCGCGCACACCCAGGATACTGCCGATTCCACGGTGTCGCACGGACGCCAAGTATCCATATTGGGGATGTAACGCAGCGTGGTGGTCTGCTCGACCGGCTGGTGGGTCGGACCATCTTCACCCAGGCCGACGGAATCGTGGGTATATACGAAAATCACGCGTTGCTTCATCAGGGCTGCCATACGCAGCGCATTGCGGGCATATTCCGAGAACATCAGGAAGGTGCCACCGAACGGCAACAGACCGCCGTGCAGTGCCATGCCGTTCATGATGGCGGACATGCCGAATTCGCGCACGCCGTAGCTGATGTAGTTGCCGGGTTTCTTGGCGTTTACGTGGTGCGCGCCAGTCCAGTTGGTCAGGTTGGAACCGGTCAGGTCGGCAGAACCTCCCAGAAATTCCGGCAGTGCGGGTACCAACGCATTGATTGCGTTTTGCGAAGCCTTGCGGCTGGCAATGGTTTCCGCCTTTTCGTTGGTCTTGGCGATAGCTTCCGCGGCATGCTGTGCCCAGTTTGCCGGCAATTCGCCCTTCATGCGACGCTCGAACTCGGCGGCTTCTGCCGGATAGGCCTTGCGGTATTCCTCAAGCTTGTTGTTCCACAGTTTTTCCAGGCCTTCACCCTTGGTGCGCGCATCCCATGCTTCGTAAACATGGGTCGGGATTTCGAACGGCGGGTAATTCCAGCCGATGTGCTCGCGCGTTGCGGTAACTTCCGCGTCGCCCAGTGCGGCACCGTGCACATCATGGGTACCTTCCTTATTGGGAGAGCCTGCACCGATGATGGTTTTGCAGCAGATCAGCGTGGGCTTGTCAGTCACCGCCTGGCCAGCCTTGATCGCGGCATCGATTGCCTCGGGATCGTGGCCTTGCACGTTCGGAATAACATGCCAGCCATAAGCCTCGAAGCGCTTGGCGGTGTCATCGGTGAACCAGCCGTCCACATGGCCGTCGATGGAAATGTTGTTGTCGTCCCAGAACGCGATTAGCTTGCCCAACCCCCAGGTGCCGGCCAGCGCACAAGCTTCATGGGAAATTCCCTCCATCATGCAACCGTCGCCCATAAATACATAGGTATGGTGGTTGACGATTTCGTGATCGGGCTTGTTGAATTCGTTGGCCAGCAACTTCTCCGACATTGCCATGCCCACGGCATTGGTGATGCCCTGTCCGAGAGGCCCGGTGGTAGTTTCCACCCCGGCCGTGTAGCCGTATTCAGGATGGCCCGGCGTCTTGGAGTGCATCTGGCGAAAACGCTTCAGTTCATCCATCGGCAAGTCATAGCCGGACAGATGCAGCAGCGCATAGATCAGCATAGAGCCGTGGCCATTGGACAGCACGAAGCGGTCGCGATCGGCCCATTTCGGGTTGGCCGGATTATGGCGTAAATGCCGGTTCCACAGTACGTCGGAAATTTCCGCCATGCCCATGGGCGCGCCCGGATGGCCGGAATTTGCCTTTTGTACAGCGTCTATCGCCAAGGCACGGATCGCGCCAGTGATGTCGTTAAATTTAGGTGGGTTTACCTTGTGAGCCGTAGCCATGTTTCCTCTAGCCTCCTCAATCCCTGCAGTTTGAAATCTTTATTTTGCTCAAAAGGGCTCGATTATGCCGCAGCGCCCTGTTTTGGGCAACTGTGCCAAGCTTGGTAAGCACACACTATCGTAGGGGTTTATTGGCCGTCGTCTACATGCTTTTTGGCGAATTTAATGCCCAGTTGTTTCAATTTACGATACAAATGGGTACGTTCCAGCCCGACTTTTTCTGCTACGCGGGTAATATTGCCGCCTTCTTCCTGCATATGATGGCTGAAATACAGGCTCTCGAATTGCTCGCGCGCTTCGCGCAAGGGCAAATCCAGCATCGGTTTGAGATTGTCGGCGGGAACAGCCGGCTCCGTTTCCGGTACGGTTTGCGCGGTCGACTTGCCGGCCGGCATGCCCTGGCGTATGGCCTTGGCAACTGTGGCTAGCAGTTTTTGCAAGGCTATGGGTTTTTCCAGAAAGTCCATCGCGCCGATACGCGTTGCTTCTACTGCCGTTTCAATCGTGCCGTGCCCCGACATCATGATGACCGGCATATCGAGCAGGCCTTCGGCTACCCATTCCCTGAGCAGGCTGACACCGTCCGTATCGGGCATCCAGATGTCCAGCAGCACGAGGTCGGGCGTGCGCTGGTTGCGGATGGCGCGTGCCTCTGCCGCATTTTCCGCGAGGTGTACCTGATAGCCTTCGTCAAACAGAATCTCCGAGAGCAACTCGCGTATGCCTACCTCATCGTCTACAACCAGAATTTCCTTGTTTGCCATTACACTGTTCCTGTCAATAAGGGCAAGCTGAAACTTACCCGAGCACCAGTCGTTGCGACATTTTCAATGCTGATGCTTCCACCATGCTCCTCGACTATTTTTTTCACAATAGCCAAGCCCAGACCCGTCCCTTTGGTTTTGGTCGTCATATAAGGTTCAAAAGCGCGCGCCAGCAGATTTTCGGAAAAACCGCTGCCATTGTCCTGCACCCACAATTGCAACACGCCGTCCTTGCTTACGCTGCCCAACACGATTTCGGGGTTGGCAATGCCCTGCAACGCGTCTTGCGCATTTTGCAGCAAATTGTGCACAACCTGGCGTAGCCGCGTTGTATCGCCCTTTACCGTTGTCTCGGTTGCATCAAGGTGCAGCGTAATGGGGACGTGGTTAGCCTCGTACAGCCCCAGCACTTCGCGCAACAACTGGTGCATGTCCAGCGCAGTCATTTTGGGCGAGGGTCCACGGGCATAGTCCGCAAATTCCATCACCATGTTTTTCATTGCGGCCACCTGGCTGACGATGGTTTGCGTTGCCCGTTGCAATAGTTGCGCATCGTCCGGTATCAGCTTCTCGCTCAATTTGTGCTGCAAGCGCTCCGCAGACAGCTGGATAGGCGTGAGCGGATTCTTGATTTCATGTGCCAGCCGCCGCGCCACCTCTCCCCAGGCCGCCTGACGCTCGGCCAGCAACAAATGCGTTATGTCGTCGAACACGACGACATAACCTGCCGCGGCCTCACCGGTCAACAACCGGGTACCGCGCAACAGCAGCATCTGGTTGCCGTTCTTGCTTATCCGCTCGATCTGCCGTTGCCATTCTCCAGCCGTTGCTTCGGCAAATGCTTCCAGCACAGTACTGGTAAAGGGACGTAACAATGCATACCGGCCGGCAATTTCACTCAACGATACACCTTCCATTTCCAGCAGGGGCGCACCCAGAATATGCGCTGCACTGGCATTGACCGAACGCAACCTGAAATGGTCATCCATCGCCAGCACGCCGGAAGACAAGTGACCCAGCACACTTTCCAGATAAGCCTTGGCGCTTTCTACCTGCTGCTGCTGGCGTTCGCTGGTGTTTCTTGCCTCGGACAGTTGCAGCGTCATCTGATTGAACAGGCCGGTCAGCGCACCCAGTTCGTCACTGCTTTGCACCGGGTGTCGTTGTGTAAAATCGCCCTGCGCCACCGCCCGTGTTCCCTTGGCCAGCGCTGCCAGTGGTGCGCTCAGACGATCGCTGATCAGGAACGCAGCCGATACCGCGCTTAACAGAACAATCAGCAGCGACAGTGTCAACGTGACCCCATACAGCCGCTTCAATCCCAGTCGCGACAGCGTGAGTTCCTGATAGTCGCGATATACAGTCTGCACTGTTTCTTCGTCGCGGGAAATCTGCTTTGGTACCGGCTCGGTAAATTGCAGGATGCGCGTCTCGCCACCCGCCCGGCGCGAGGCAGTGAACGATACCAGTACGCGCAACAGCAGGCTGTTGTCGGGCATTGCGTCGATATTGCTGTAAACCCCTTTCTGGTTGGCATCCTGCAACATGGCGGCACTCGGCATGTCCGGTGCCCGCACGTTCTGCCGGCTGGTTGCAAAGGCCACCAGCTTGCCCTTGCGGGTAAACAGCGCCACTTCCTGGGTTGCGCCCTCGTTAACCAGACGAAGCAGGGTAGAGGCATGTCTGGCCGGCTTCTGTTCGGCCAGCAGCAAGGCAATGAAGCGTCCTTTTTTGGATAATTCTGCGAGGCTGTTTTCCAGCGTACTACGCCCCAGATTCAGGCCGCCTTCCAGTGCTTTTTCCACACGCACGTCGAACCACGACTCAATGCTTTTGCTGAGAAATTGCACTGACACGGCATATACCAGCAGGCCCGGAAGAATCGCAATCAAGGTGAAAAACAGGGCAAGACGCAGGGTCAGTTTGGCGCCGAACACCTGGGTTTTGAGCTTGTTGCGCAAATTCCATAGCTGGTATCCCACCAGCATGGTCAGCAACAGCGCAAGGAATCCGGCAACCGCAAGCAAGCCGTAATAATTACGGGAGAACAGATCCGTATTGGCGCTGGCGCTGGACAGCAAGTACAACAGGATGCCGCCGGTTATCGCGCTGATGATGATCAGATACTTCATATGGCTTGCCTGCTACTCCATCACGGTCGTATCGGGACGCACGGTCCAGCGGTGCCAGCCGGAATCGATATCCCAGTCCTTGGTAGCCAGCGCATTTACCTGCAACGGCTTGGGTAGCTGGGTCACATCGAGACTCATGCGTACCGCGGCGACGTAGCTGCCACCGGGCTTGACCTGTGAAATTGGAATCGGCGGAAATACCTGGTGTCCGAACACACGCAACGCCTCTTTCAGGCTTTCGAAATTCTGGAACAGGGCACCGCGCGTGATCCGGTACTGTCGGGTCAGGATATTGTACGAAAGCTTGGTGCTTTGCTCGCTGTGCGCAACTTCTTCATCCAGCCAGTACCAACGCGGACGTGTCAGGCTGAATTCGCCGGTGAAATATAGCGGTATGCCATGCGTCAAAGCCTGTTCGGCCACAAAATCGAGGGTGATGCCGAAATCCGCCGTTACCTGGTAACCGTCTTCGGTAAGCCTCAGCTCGGCACGATCCGTCACAACATTGTCTGCAAGCGCGGTCGGCAGCCAGCATAGCAACAGCAATACCACGACCCATTGCAGTGCACGCAGGTGCTGTAGTGGCGGCTTATGCTGATTTGTGCAATAGCGCATAGTAGAAGCCGTCATGCTGGTCATCGGGTATGAGCTGTCCTTCATTCATGTTGTCTACGGACAAGGATATAAAGCGGGCGTCATCATGCTGTCGCTTGAATTCGTCGATGACTTGCTGGTTCTCCCGGGCAAAAACGGAACAGGTTGCGTAGAGCAATTTACCATCACTTGCCAGCAACTGCCACAGCGCGTTGAGTATTTGCAACTGTTGCCGCGCGAATCCCTCGATATCCTCGGGACGCCGCAACAATTTAATGTCCGGATGGCGGCGCACCACGCCGGAAGCGGAGCAGGGCACATCGGCCAGTATGCGCTGGAATGGTCTGCCGTCCCACCACTCTTCAGGCCGGGCAGCATCGCCACAATGCAACTCGGCCTTTAAGTGCAAACGCTTCAGGTTTTCCCGCACTTTCTGCAGGCGCTGCTCATCCTTGTCCACCGCCAGCAATTCGAGTTGTGCCAGTTCCAGCAGGTGCGCGCTTTTCCCGCCCGGGGCCGAACAGGCATCCAGCACCCGCATGCCGTCGCATATGTCGAGCAGGCGGGCGGCATATTGAGCGCCCGCATCCTGAACCGAAACCAGGCCCTCATAAAATCCCGGCAATTTATCCACCGGTAGCGGGCGCTCCAGCTGAACGGCATCGGGTGCCACAATGCGCGCTGCTATCTCATGCTGCGCCAGAAGCTGCAGATAATTTTCCGCAGTAGTGTGCCGGCGGTTCGCACGCAACGTCATTGGCGGATGACGGTTGCCGGCGAGCAGAATTGTTTCTGCCGCCGTTCCATACTGGGACTTGAGGACATCTATCCACCATTGCGGATAAGCATAGCGCGGCACTTCATGCCTGTCTGCCGCGGCCGTCAGCTCCTGGCGCTTGCGCAAAAAATTGCGCAACACTGCATTTACCAGTCCGCTGGCTGCGGCATTGTGTTTGCGTGCAACCCCTACCGCCTGATCCACAATCGCATGCACGGCGGATTTGCTGTACAGCAGCTGATACAGCGCGACCAGCAGCAGGCAATGCAGTCGGTCATCCTTGAGCGGTTTGTGCAGCAGTTTCGCCAGCAGCCAGTCAAGGCGGTAATAGAAACGCAGGGTGCCAAAACTCAGGTCGCGCAGGGCAGAACGTTGCTGTTGCAATAATTGGTGTTGCGTTTGCAAATATGCATCCAGCACCTGATTCAGGTTGCGACCGCCGCGCACCTGACAGACCACCTGGCTGGCGCCTTGCTGCACAGCCTGCATGTCAGGCGGCAACGAACCGGTCGCCCGGTTGCAAAGCAAATCCTTGGATAAACTGCGCGGCTGGCAGTACCTTGCCGCCGGGGCGCTGCAATATTTCCAGACGCAGGGCACCGCGCTCGCAGGCGACCACAATGCCGTTTTTTTCAACCGTGCAGACCGTTCCCGGTTCACCTTGTACATCGCTGGCCGGGCTTGCCTGCCATATTTTTACCGGCACGCTGCGGCATGTCGAAACCGCCACGGGAAACGGATTGTATGCACGCACCATACGGTCGATTTCAATGGCGTCTCTGGCCCAGTCGATTTGTGCTTCCGCCTTGGTCAGTTTGGCGGCATAGGTCGCCTGTGCATCGTCCTGAGCAATCGCTTTGAGAGAACCCTGGCCGAGCCGATCCAGTGCCGTCACTATGGCCTGCGCCCCCAGTTCAGCCAGTTTGTCGTGCAGGGCCTGCGCCGTATCCCGCGCCTCTATCGGACAGGCAGACTTCAGCAGCATGTCGCCGGTGTCGAGTCCCTCGTCCATTTGCATGATGGTAATGCCGGTTTCGCCGTCGCCGGCCAGAATGGCCCGCTGGATCGGCGCCGCACCGCGCCAGCGTGGCAACAGCGAAGCATGGATGTTCAGGCAACCATAACGCGGCAACTGCAATACCGCCGTTGGCAACAGCAGGCCATATGCGGCCACAACCATGACATCCGCCTGGTAAGCAGCCAGTTGCTGCTGGATCTCGGCCGACTTCAGGGTCGTTGGCTGCAATACGGGCAGTTCGTGCTGCATGGCCAGTTGTTTGACCGGGCTGGCGACAAGTTTCATGCCGCGGCCGGCGGGACGATCCGGCTGCGTCAACACTGCAACCACAGTTTGTCCGTTAACCAGGAGCGCTTCCAGGGCGGATGCCGCAAACTGGGGGGTGCCGGCGAATATGATTTTCAAGGATGCATCCCGCTAGAGTATTTCACGGCGACGTTTCTTGAGCTTGGAGCGGATGCGCGATTGTTTGAGCGGCGAAAGATATTCGACAAACACCTTCCCCAGCAGATGGTCCATTTCATGCTGGATGCATACTGCCAGCAGGTCTTCCGCTTCCAGCGTAAACATTTCGCCCTGTTCATTCAGGGCACGCACCGTAATACGTTCGGCCCGTCTGACGTGTTCATAAATGCCAGGCACCGACAAACAACCTTCTTCGCGCTCACACTCGCCACTGCTGGCTATCAATTCCGGATTGATCAATACCGTCAATTGATCATGCATTTCGGAGGTGTCCAGCACAATGATTCGCTCATGCACATCCACCTGCGTCGCTGCCAGACCGATACCCGGCGCCGCATACATGGTTTCCGCCATGTCCCGAACCAGCTTGCGCGTATCATCTGTCACGGTCTGTACGCTTTTCGCTACCGTGTGTAATCGCTCATCCGGATATTGCAATATTTTCAGAATCGCCATAAATGCTTGCTAATTTAAATGACTAGATGCAGAATTTAAACTACCGCGCGAGCATTGCGCGCATTTGTCATTACTCTGCTGGGGTTTTCCATGCACAAATTTATTATATCGCTGATTTGCTGTCTGTTGCCTGCCGTTGCCATTGCCGCCACGCCTGAAATTCGCAACAACGCACCAGACCGCCATGTAGTAGTAAAAGGCGACACACTGTGGGACATTTCTTCCATGTTCTTCAAGGATCCATGGAAATGGCCCCAGATATGGGGGATAAACAGAGACTCGATCAAGGACCCGCACTGGATTTATCCGGGGCAGGTCATTGTGCTGGATCGCCGAACGGGAACCTTGAAAATTGGCAAAGCTTCCGCAGAGCCCGTCGTCAAATTGTCCCCACAGGTTCAAGTAGAACCCAGTTCGCACGAAGCCATCCCCAGCATTCCGGCTTCGGACATAGAGCCTTTCCTAGGCCGTCCCCTGGTAATTGAGAAAGACCAACTGGCCGGTGCACCAAGAATAGTTGGCACATTCGAAGACCGTGTAATTCTCGGCACCAATGATACTGCCTATGTAAAGGATTTGCCCACGGACGAGGGGCTCAACTGGCAAATCTACCGCCCCGGAAAAGAACTGGTCGACCCGGACACGCATGAGGTGCTGGGTTACGAAGCCATTTATCTGGGTGATGCCAAGGTCCAGCAATTCGGCAATGTCAGCACCCTGAAAATTACCAAGGCTATACTGGAGATCAACAAGGAAGACAGGCTGGTTCAAGCTGTCCCTGCGCAACCCAACAACTACATTCCGCGCGCGCCGGCTTCCGAAATTTCCGCCCGCGTCATCTCGATCTATGGCGGTGTCAGTCAGGCTGGCCAGAACGCTGTTGTAACCATCAATAAGGGGCGGCGTGATGGCGTGGAAAACGGCCATGTTCTGGCGCTGTACCATAAGGGTAGAACGATAGAAGACGAGGGCAAGCCATTAAAGCTGCCGGACGTTCGTTACGGCCTGCTGTTCGTGTTCCGCACCTTTGATAAGGTTTCATATGCGCTGGTAATGCAGACCCACCTGCCGGTTGAATTACTGGATGTAGCCAAGACTCCCTGATGCCATGCCACTAGACCCGGAACTTGCCTCATGGGTCGCCCTGAGCCGGGTTCCAGGGTTGGGCGGCGAGGGGTTGCGCCTGTTATTACAGGTCTTCGGTTCACCCGAAGCGATATTCTCCGCCTCCGCAGCTTCCCTCAAACAGTATGTCAAGCCTGCAGTGGCAGAGCACATCACAGCCGGTATTGATGAGGCTGCACTGGCAACATTTGCCGACTGGCTGGACCAACCGAACAACGATATCGTTACGTTGGCCGATACCGACTACCCTCAATTACTGCTCAACATATCAGCCCCGCCGCCATTGCTGTACCTGAAAGGACGGCGCTCATTGCTCAATGTCCCCGCGTTGGCTATCGTGGGCAGCCGCAACGCCACCGCACAGGGCACAGATAATGCCGAAGCCTTTGCCCAATCGCTTGGGATAGCTGGGCTATGCATAGTCAGCGGCATGGCACATGGAGTGGACGCGGCGGCACATCGCGGGGGTCTGCGCACTCAGGCGGGCAGTATTGCCGTGATTGGCACCGGCCTGGACAAAGTGTATCCGGCCGCCAACCGCGAGCTGGCCCATATGCTGGCAGCGCAGGGATTGCTGATTTCGGAATTTCCGCTGGGCACCCCCCCTCTGGCAGCAAACTTCCCGCGCCGTAACCGCATAATCAGCGGACTTAGCCTGGGCTGTCTCGTTGTCGAGGCTTCATTGCAGAGCGGCTCGCTGATTACCGCTCGCCTGGCTCTGGAACAGGGACGGGAAGTCTTTGCCATACCGGGTTCCATTCATTCCCCCCAGACCAAAGGCTGCCATTATTTGATCAAGCAAGGGGCAAAACTGGTTGAGCGCGCTCAGGACATTCTGGATGAATTGGCAGGCTTTTTGCCTGTTGATTCTATTGATGAAACTATGCCGGGAACGGATCACCCGCTTTACCCCCATCTGGGTTTTGACCCTGTAGACCTTGATACCCTGAGTTTGCGCAGCGGCTTGACGATCGATGCGCTATCCGCCATCCTTTTACAGTTGGAACTGGAAGGCCGCGTCGCATCCTTACCGGGAGGGCTGTACCAACGCATGGTATAAACCACAACCTATCGGAGCATCATGTTTGAAATTCTAATGTTTTTGTTTGAGAGCTATTTTGATGCTGGGAGCTACCCCGACTCCGATAAACTTTCCCTTAAATTAACTGCTGCAGGATTCGAGGACGAAGACATTAATCTGGCACTGGCTTGGCTGTCGGGCCTGAAACGTCTCAATGCTGCGGATTATCCAGTCAGCATCAATCATGGCGGAATACGCTGCTTTGCAGCGCTGGAAACCAAGCGCATCAGTATAGAAGGGCTGCACTTTTTGACTTTCTGGGAGCAAAGCAATGTAATCTCGCCGGTAGAGCGCGAAATGATCATTGACCGTGCCGTTGCGTTGGGACGGGAAAATCTGTCTCTGGACAAGATCAAATTGATTGCGCTGATGGTATTGTGGAACTTGCATCAGAACCTGGACCCCATGCTGGTAGAAGAGCTGCTGACACCGGCCGACGCCAGCTTGTTACATTAAAACTTACCGGTAATTCATTATTTGCATGACTTCTAGCCTCCTGATCGTTGAATCTCCGGCCAAGGCCAAAACACTGAAAAAATATCTGGGCAAGGATTTTGAGGTTCTTGCTTCCTATGGCCACGTACGCGATCTGGTTCCCAAAACCGGGGCTATCGATACGGAAAACGACTTTGCCATGAAGTATGAAACCATCGCCCGCAACAGCAAACATGTTGATGCCATAGCCAAGGCTGCTGCGGCTGCCGACAACATTTACCTCGCAACCGACCCTGATCGTGAGGGCGAAGCCATTGCCTGGCATATTTCCGAATTGCTTAAAAACAAGCGCGGGCTGAAAAACAAGACAATGCAGCGTGTCGCATTCTATGAAATTACCCAGAATGCCGTGCGCGAAGCTGTTGCACATCCGCGCAAGATTTCCGTCCCGTTGGTAAATGCCCAACAGGCACGACGAGCACTCGATTACCTGGTTGGTTTCAATCTTTCTCCACTGCTGTGGCGCAAGGTGCGTCCCGGTTTGTCTGCCGGCCGTGTGCAAAGCCCAGCTTTGCGCATGATCGTCGAGCGCGAGCTTGAAATTGAGGCTTTTCGTCCCCGTGAATACTGGACGGTACACCTCGATAGCCAGAAGAACAGCCAGGACTTCAGCGCCAGACTGATCCAGTACCAGGGAAAAAAGATCGAGCAATTAAGCATCGGCAGTGAGGCGGAATACCAGAAAATGTTCGCAACGCTCAATGATGCGAAATTGCCCCCGCGCGTTGTACGCGTCGAACGTAAGGGCAGGCAACGTTATGCGGCCGCTCCATTTACCACTTCCACCCTGCAGCAGGAAGCGGTTCGCAAACTTGGTATGTCTGCCGAGCGGACCATGCGCATTGCCCAGCAGCTGTATGAAGGTATCGATATCGGCGGTCAGACGATCGGCCTGATTACTTATATGCGTACCGATTCGGTTACGCTGGCAAAGGAAGCCATACAGGAATTGCGCGAGTATATTTCCGAGAATTTTTCGTCCGAATATCTGCCGGCAAGCGCACCAACATTCAAGAACAAAAGCAAAAACGCGCAGGAATCTCACGAAGCCATCCGTCCAACTTCCATAACACGGACCCCGGATGAATTACGCGATCATCTTACCGTCGACCAGCTGCGCCTGTACGAAATGATCTGGAAGCGCACTCTGGCAAGCCAGATGTCAGCTGCGCGTTTTGATACGGTCAGCGTAGACATACGACTGGGTGGAGATACCACACTCTTCCGTGCCAACGGCCAGACTCTGGTTTTTCCTGGCTTTATCGCTGTCTATCAGGAAGACACCGATGATGACAAGGAAGAAGAGGGGGGTAAGCTACCTCCACTGGAAGAGGGAGAAGTATTGCCACTGGACAAACTGTACGGCGAGCAGCATTTTACCCAGCCGCCTCCGCGTTTTTCCGAGGCTAGTCTGGTCAAGACACTGGAGGAATATGGCATTGGCCGGCCGTCCACTTACGCCAGTATTATCTCCACGCTGCAGGCGCGCGAATATGCGGTACTGGACAAGAAGCGCTTTCAGCCCACCGACGTGGGGCGCGTCGTAAACAAGTTTCTTACTGAACATTTCACGCGCTATCTGGATTACGGCTTCACTGCACAAATGGAAGACGAACTGGATGAAATCTCCGAAGGCAAGCGCGACTGGATACCAGTGCTGGACGAGTTCTGGAAGGGTTTCAACAAGCTCATCACCGACAAGAAAGATGTAGACCGCCCCGGCACCGAAATACTTGAAGAGGCCTGCCCGAAGTGCGGCAAACCTTTATCCAAGCGGCTGGGCAAGCGCGGAAGCTTTATCGGTTGCACCGGCTATCCCGAATGCGACTACACGCGCAACCTTGCTGGCGAAGAAGATACGGGTGAAGCACGCAAGGAACTGGGCAGCGACCCCGCCAGCGGTTTGCCCGTACTGCTGTTGCGCGGCCCTTACGGTTATTACGTGCAACTCGGTGAAGTGGAGGAGGGTGCAAAGAAAAAACCCAAGCGGGTATCCTGGCCCAAGGAAATCAATCTGGAAGACGCCAATCTTGATCTTGCCTTGCAGTTGCTGCAACTCCCGAAGGACTTGGGCAAGCACCCTGAAACCGGCAAGTCCGTCAGTGTAAGCATTGGGCGTTTTGGCCCGTATATCAGTCATGACGGCAAATTCAAGTCCATTCCCAAAGGGGACAGTATTTTTACCATAGGGCTAGAGCGCGCCGTTGAACTCTTGGCACAGGCCAAAACCTCCGCTACCGTATTGCGCGAACTGGGTCCGCATCCCGATGATGAGAAACCTGTCGAGGTATGCAATGGTCGCTATGGGCCTTATGTCCGCCATGGAAAAATCAATGCTACCCTGCCTAAGGATATTTCGCCCGAAGAGGTTACGCTGGAAGAGGCGCTGAATCTGATAGCAATACGCCGTGAAAAGAAGCCGGCAACCAAAAGTAAGAAACCCTCCAAATCTTCCAAGTCTTCGACAAAAACGAAGAAGAAATAGATAGTTTCACGCCTCGACTATTGGTGTGAACTTGAATTCCGCCGGGTTTTTTCCGATGGCTTTGGCGGCATCCGCGAGCGTGTATTTCTCCAGCACGCCCATGAAATTGGCCCGCGCCTCAAAAAGAATCGACTTCAGGTTGCAAATTCTGGTAATTGCGCACTGATCAGTGCTTGGATTAAAACACTCAAGCAAGTCGAGATCCGGTTCCGTTTTTCTTACAACTTCGCTGATTCTGATTTCTTCCGGCAAGCACGCCAGCTTCATGCCCCCGCCCTTGCCGCGCGCAGTGAGTATATATCCGTTTTTTCCGAGGTCATGGACTACTTTTACCAGATGATTTCTTGATATCTTGTAGAAATCCGCCAGCTCGGAAATCGTTGCCGCTTCTCCCTCCTTATAAGCAAGGTACAAAAGAACCCGCAGCGAATAATCGGTATATAGAGTCAGCTTCATAAATCAGATTGTTAGAACATTTCTTGACAATATATGTTTCCAACAATAACATAGATTTTGAATGTATGTTAAATTGATGGGGCATGCTTATGTCCATCAATATACAGAGGATGTTGCATTCATACAATTGCCGCGGAGTTCTTGCGGATATGTAAACTTATTACACAAGGGGTTACACATGAGCGTATATGATGAAATTGGGGGTGAGGCCGCCGTTGATGCTGCGGTAGATATTTTCTATCGCAAGGTATTGCAAGATGATCGTATCAAGCAATTTTTCGATGGTGTTGATATGGACAGACAGGCAGCCAAACAAAAAGCTTTTCTGACCATGGCCTTCGGAGGTCCCAATAATTACACCGGTGAAGATATGAGAAGGGGACATGCCCATCTGGTGGCAAAGGGGCTCAACGATTCCCATTTTGATGCCGTTATGGAAAATCTCGGAGCAACACTCAAGGAGCTCAACGTTCCGGACAACCTGATTGCCCAGGCTGCCGCGATCGCTGAAAGCACTCGCAACGACGTTCTGGGCCGCTAAACGGTTCCATGCCAAAGATTCATTTTGGCGGGCAGTCATTCGATTGCGATGGAGAAACCGTTCTCGATTGTCTGACTGCCCATAACGTCACCGTACCTTCTTCCTGCAGAGCTGGAACCTGCCAGACATGTTTAATGCACGCAACAAAAGGAAGGGTACCGGAAAATGCCCAAAAGGGCCTGAAACCGACTCTGGTTGCACAAGGATATTTCCTGGCATGCTCCTGCACTCCTGAAGAAGACTTGGAAATCGCCCTGCCAAACAACGGTATTGGAAAATTATCAGCCAAGGTTCTCGGCATTGAATCATTAAGTGCCGATATTGCATGTATCAAGCTGGCACCGGCGCGCCCACTGGAATACAAAGCAGGTCAGTTCATCAATTTCTTCAAGGATGAATCAACCATCCGCAGCTATTCCCTTGCGAGCGTTTCTCAAATCGATAGCTGCATCAAGCTTCATGTGCGGAAAATCCCCAACGGAAAAGTCAGCACATGGATTCACGAAAGCCTGTCTTCGGGCGACCTTGTCAATATATCGGAGGCTGCTGGAGACTGCTTTTATGTGTCCGGCAATCCGGAGCAGGGATTGCTGCTGATCGGAACAGGCTCTGGCCTCGCGCCGCTATATGGCATTGCCCAGGACGCCTTGCTGCAGGGACATTTCGGCCCTATCAAACTCTATCATGGCAGTCTGAATGTAGCCGGCCTCTACCTGGTCGATGAGCTGAGGAAACTATCGCGCAAATACCCGAACTTTTCCTACACCCCGTGCGTCTCCGAGCAGAAAGCACCCGACGGATTCAAGGAAGGAATCGTGCTGGATATCGCACTTGCCGACGTTCCTGACCTCTCCGGCTGGCGCGTTTACCTGTGCGGCAACCCGGCAATGGTCAATGCAGCAAAGAACAAAACATTTCTTGCTGGTGCCTCAATGCAGGACATCTACACCGACCCGTTTTTGCCGGCAGATGCAAACAACTAGACGTCCAGGTTTTTGGCGCCCAATGCATTTTGTTCAATGAATACGCGCCGCGGTTCAACCACATCTCCCATGAGCGTAGTGAATATCTCATCGGCCGCAATCATGTCTTCAATCTGCACGCGCAATAACCGGCGATTTTTTGCATCCATGGTTGTTTCCCAGAGTTGGTCCGGGTTCATCTCGCCCAATCCTTTGTAGCGCTGAATATTCACACCGCGTTTTGCTTCTTCCAGCAACCATTCTATTGCTTGCTTGAAATCAGACACTGGTTTGCGTTGCTCGCCGCGTTTTATATAAGCCCCTTTATCCAACAGATTTCCTATCGTCTGTGCGGTCTGCTGGATTTGAGCATAATCTCCACTTTGCAAGAATTGCTGTTCTATATAGCTTATTGAATAATTTCCGTGCTGATATTTTTTCAGTTTCAGTTGGTACTCATCATTAGCCGGGTTCTTTTCTGCTTCTACGGTAATTCCCTGGCCGCAAGCCTGTTGCAATCGGATGGCGCTTTGCGTTGCCTGTTTCTCACTATCCAGATTGATTTCTGGCTGTTTCAGCAATGCATGCAGCGCTTCAGGCGCGATTAGGCGCGACAGACGCTCTATTATCGACTCTGCCAGAAAATATTCCTTGGCTAGCTTTTCCAGTGTTTCAGTCTGTATGGGCTGGCCTTTTTCGCTGGGATACAGCTCGGCATTATTCAGAGCAGAGCCCAGCATGTAGCTTTTCAACTCATGGTCATCCTTGAGATAACGCTCTTCCTTGCCTTGCTTGACCTTATAAAGTGGCGGCTGGGCTATATAAACATGCCCCCGCTCGACCAGTTCCCGCATTTGACGGTAAAAGAAAGTCAGCAGCAATGTACGGATATGCGAGCCATCAACATCCGCATCGGTCATAATTATAATTCGGTGGTAACGCAACTTTTCCGGGTTGTATTCATCCTTGCCGATGCCTGTTCCCAGCACTGTTATCAAAGTGGCTATTTCCTGCGAGGCTATCAGTTTTTCAAATCTGGCCTTTTCGACATTCAGAATTTTGCCCTTCAACGGCAATATTGCCTGGAATTTCCGGTCACGGCCCTGTTTTGCGGATCCGCCCGCGGAATCTCCCTCCACCAAGTACAGTTCTGACTGCGCAGGGTCCTTTTCCTGGCAATCCGCCAACTTTCCAGGTAAGCCCATTCCATCCAATACGCCTTTACGCCTAGTCAGCTCCCTGGCTTTGCGCGCTGCCTCACGGGCACGTGCGGCTTCAATGATCTTTCCGACAATAATTTTTGCGTCATTGGGCTTTTCCAGCAAAAAAGCCATTAATTGCTGACTGACAACTTCTTCAATCACCGGGCGGACCTCTGACGAAACCAGTTTATCTTTGGTCTGAGATGAGAATTTTGGATCTGGAAGCTTGACGGATAACACCGCGGTCAACCCCTCTCTCATATCATCGCCGGCTGTTTCAACTTTTGCTTTTTTTGCCAGTTCTTCATTTTCAATATACTGGTTCAGCGTACGCGTCATGGCCGTGCGTAACGCTGTCAAATGAGTGCCCCCATCCCGTTGTGGAATATTATTTGTAAAGCACTGAACTGACTCTTGGTACGAGTCGTTCCACTGCATTGCAATTTCTGCAGTGATGCCTTCCTTTTCCACACAGGTGTGAAATATATTTGGGTGCAGAACGGATTTGTTCCGATTCATATATTCAACAAATCCCATAACTCCGCCAGTAAAAGAAAATTGCTCTTCCTTGCCGTTACGCTCGTCCTTAAGCGAAATGCTCACACCATTATTTAAAAAGGAGAGCTCACGTAGTCGCTTTGCCAAAATATCAAAGTGAAATTCAATGATTTCAAACGTTTCTTTTGCTGGAAGAAAATGTACTTCCGTTCCGCGCTTATCCGTTTCTCCGATAGCTTTTAGTGGTTCTTGCGGCTCCCCGTGGCGAAATTCCATAAAATGTACTTTTCCGTCCCGCTTGATCGTTAGGCGAAGCCATTCGGACAACGCATTAACCACCGAGACCCCTACTCCATGCAGCCCGCCGGATACCTTGTAGGAATTACTATCGAATTTTCCTCCGGCATGAAGCACGGTCATGATTACCTCTGCCGCCGAACGTTTTTCTTCCGGGTGAATATCCGTGGGAATGCCCCTTCCGTTATCGGTTACACTAATGGAGTTATCCGGGTGAATAGTTACCTTGATCTCATTACAATAACCTGCAAGCGCCTCATCCACCGCATTGTCAACCGCTTCAAACACCATATGGTGCAGTCCGGTTCCATCATTTGTGTCGCCAATATACATACCAGGACGCTTTCTGACAGCCTCAAGTCCTTTTAACACCCTGATACTATTGGAAGTATAATCACTCATTTATTATCCTTAAAAAACCAAATTCAACTTGTTTCACGTGAAACGGTTAAATGCGCATTGGCATTACTACATATTTGAAATCTTCATTGGCGGGTATTGTTATCAAAATACTGCTGTTCGGATCGCCAAATGAAAATATAATTTCTTCTGCTGCAATGCTGTTCAATCCATCCAGCAGGTAATTAACGTTAAATCCAATATCAAGAGCCCCTCCATGATAATTAGCCTCGATATCTTCCTGGGCTTCCTCTTGTTCGCTATTGGTGCTGATTATTCGTAAATTTTTTTCCGTCAGCACAAAACGTACTCCCCTGAACTTCTCATTCGATAATATTGCCGCTCTTTGCAACGCCTGCAATATTTCCAATCTATTCAAGGAAAGGTGATTTGTATATTCAGGAATCACGCGCCCATAATCAGGAAACTTTCCATCTATGATTTTGGAAGTCATGCTGACATCGGAAAACGATATCTTTGCCTGATTTTCAGCAAATTCAAACGTTATTTTTTCTTCTGTGTCGCCCAGTAATTTATATAGTTCAGTTATGGTCTTTCGTGGAAGTATGGCCTCTTGCTTGGAATAGGAATTTTCCAGTTCCGTATTCACATATGCGAGTCGATGACCATCCGTCGCTACCAATTTGAGTGATGTTCCCTCTATCATTAAAAGCACACCATTCAGATAGTAACGTATGTCTTGTTGAGCCATTGCGTATTGCACCGAACCCAATAATTTTTTGAATACACTTTCCGGAACTTGAATTTTCTCGGCTTCACCTGCCTGGTCAGAGGCTTTAGGAAAATCCTGGGCAGGCAAAGTCTGTAAACTGAATTTACTTTTTCCGGCTTTTATCTGGAATTTTCCGTTCTGAATGTCGACAGACAGGCTACTCCCATCCGGCAGAACGCGAAGTACTTCCTGCAGTTTTTTTGCGCCTACCGTGACCGATTCATTTCCTGCCGATTGTTCAGGACTATTCAAATCGGTGGAAATCTGGATTTCAAGATCGGTTGCCACAAAGTGGTAACTGGTATCCTTTTTTTCTATCAGAACATTGGAAAGGATAGGAAGTGGTTGTTTTCTTTCAACTATACCTATGATTGTCTGAAGCGGTTTAAGCAATATTTCTTTTTCAATTTTATCAATAAACATTTCTTTATCCTTTAAACCTAATCAATAGTTTTGCTGCTACCTGTTGAAATAGACATTACTTATATGTTTTTAATATTTTTATTTGGTTAATTTTGCTGTTGATAACCTGTTCATCCAGTTGTACAGATTGTTAGTAGTTTTTGTTGTATTCCCGAATTTCCAGGATATTCACAATCAACTTCTCAAAGTTTGATTGAGCAGGTTGAAATCAGCATTTACCGTATTATCGATGTTTCTTAAATTTTCAATGGTCTTGCAAGCATGCAGGACAGTTGTATGGTCCCTATCGCCAAATGCAACACCAATCTCCGGCAAACTGAGCTGGGTCAATTCCCTGGCCAAGTGCATGGCAATCTGCCGGGGGCGAGCTATGGCCCGAGTTCTTTTTTTGGAAAGCAGATCGACAACCCTGATCCGGTAATAATCAGCAACCGTTTTTTGAATGTTTTCAATTGACACCTGTTTGTTTTGTGATGCCAGCAGATCCTTTAATGCTTCCTTTGCTAATTCTATAGTGATGGGCTGCTTGTGAAACTTCGAATAAGCCTCAACCCGTATCAGCGCCCCCTCCAGTTCGCGGATGTTTGATCTGACGTGCTTTGCAATAAAGAAGGCAACAGATTCGTCAATTGGATTTTTGGTTCTGGTAGCTTTCTGCAACAGTATGGCTACCCTCATTTCCAGATTAGGGGGTTCAATAGCAACGGTTAGCCCCCAACTGAAGCGTGAAGTAAGCCTGGGCTCCATTCCTGAAATTTCTTTTGGGAAGGTATCACAGGTGATCACAACCTGTTTGTGTCCGTCGATCAATGAATTCAGGGTATAAAAAAATTCCTGCTGTGTGCCCGGTTTATCAGAAATGAATTGAATATCATCAATGAGCAGCAAATCCAGAGAGTTATAGAACTGCTTGAATTCATCGAATTTTTTTGTTTGAAAGGCCCGGACAACATCAGAAATGTAATTTGTTGCGTGTACGTAGAAAATTTTTGCTTGTGGATCACGCGTTTTTACATGATTACCGATTGCCTGGATCAAGTGTGTTTTTCCCAGCCCAACGCCCCCATAAATAAATAATGGGTTATAGCTTATACCTGGTGACTCTGCCACCTGCAGGGCCGCGGCATGGGCCAGCTGGTTGGCCTTTCCGAGAACGAAAGTGTCAAAATTAAGCAATCCATTAATTTTACTATTGTTTTTTATTTGTTTTTGTTTTGGAGGGAGTGCCTTTTCCACTATGCTCGCTTCGACGGTAGCGCTTTTTTCAGCAATCAGCATATGCTTGGATCCCAGGCGCAAATCTATTTGCGGAGAAAAAGACAGGAACGACTCGGCCTGTTTCAATATCTCAGGCAAAAAGCGCTCTTGAACAAGTTTCAGGGTAAAGCTGTTGGGAGCTGTAAGTGTGATCTGATTTTCCTTGAAATCAAACTTCAATGGCCTGATCCAAGAATTGAATTGTTGAGGAGGAAGACTGCTTTCAAAATAATGAAGGCAAGAATCCCATAAAGGACTGGTGGACATAGCCGAGAGCATAAATTCAGATTTATTGGTTGGATAGTGTACAAGCAAAAAGCAAAGTTATCCACAGGTAGTATGAAGGTATTTAAATAAAATAAACTTGACATAATTATCGGTAAATATTGTAATTACGGGTTCTTTGGATATTTTTAGGAGTCAATCAACATGAAACGTACATACCAACCGTCTGTTACTAAAAGAAAACGTACTCACGGCTTTTTGGTACGCATGAAATCGAAAAGCGGCCGTTTGGTAATCAAAGCGCGCAGGGCAAAAGGGCGCGCACGTCTTGCTGTTTGACGAAAAACAAACCTTACCGAATTTTCGCCGGCTGAGATCGGGCGAGGAATTCAGGCATGTCCTTACTGCCTATTTTTGCAGCAGTAAATGGTTTGTCATTTACGCCAATGCAAACAAAGCTGGCATTTCCCGTTTGGGAATAATAACAAGCAAAAGGCTAATGCCCCGTTCCACAAGCAGAAATTACGTTAAGCGGTTAGTCAGGGAAATGTTCAGACAGAATTTTTCTGCCGATCGTGCGCTGGATATAGTGGTTCGTCTTCGTCGCCCGCTGGACCGGGAATCTTCACAGGAAGGGCGGAAGACATTGGTTCAATTACTAGGCGATGTTCAGAGAAATGCGTCAGTTATTGATTAAGTTAATCGGCGCCTATCAGTATCTTGTTAGTCCGATATTGCCACCAACATGTCGATTTACGCCAACGTGTTCTAACTATACCCGCGAAGCGATAGCCAAGCATGGGGCGTTGCGGGGTTTATGGCTGGGCATTAAGAGGGTCATACGCTGCAACCCTTGGAATCCAGGTGGTTACGATCCAGTCCCATAGTCTTAATTAGGTAAAACCATATGGATTTTCAACGACTATTCCTGTTTCTGATCTTCTCTTTTTCGGTCTTGTTGCTATGGGACGGCTGGCAGCGCCATCAATATCCCGTAACACCGGTCCAACAGGCTCAAACAGCGGCTCAGAGTAATAGCACGCCCCCGGTTCAAGTGGCGGGGGTCAAAGCTTCCGCCAAGCAATCGATCGAACCCAGCAAGCAAGCAACGACCCGGCAAAAAAAGCTTTCGGGAAAGAACATCGAGGTAAAAACCGATCTGTTCCTGGCCAAAATTAATACTGTCGGGGGCAACCTGAACGGGTTGGAGCTTCTCAAACATCGCGATGCGATAGACAAGAGCAAGCCATTTGTTTTATTTGAGCACAAAAAATCAAGCACATACATTGCGCAGACCGGGTTGCTTGGAGACGGGTTACCGACGCACAACACCTTGTTTACAGTGCCGGCGGGACAAAACCTGGAATTGACCCAGGGCAAGAACGAGCTTCAGGTAAGTCTGTCTGCAATAACACAGACTGGAATTAATGTCGTAAAAACATATACTTTCCATCGCGGAAGCTACGTCATTAATGTCTCATACAAAATCGAAAACAAGGGGGAAACGCCCCTGTCGACATCGGCTTATTTCCAATTGGTGCGCGATAGTGAAAAACCCAAGGAAGACACCAAATTTATCTCGACCTACACCGGTCCGGCGGTCTATACCGAAAAGGACAAATTCCAAAAAGTAAGCTTTAAGGATATCGAGAAAAACAAGAAGGAGTATCCAGAATCGGCGGACAACGGCTGGATTGCGATACTCCAGCATTATTTTGTGGCAGCCTGGTTGCCCCAAGGCCATATAAAACGCGAGTTCTATACCAAGCAGTTGGACAAGGACCTGTTTTCAGCCGGCGTGATTTTGCCTGTCTCGACCATTGCTCCCGGCAAAACGGCCTCCCTGGACGTATCGCTTTATGCCGGACCGGCACAGACCAAGTTGAACAAGGTTGCCCCTGGGCTTGGCCTGACTGTTGATTACGGCTGGCTGACCATTATTGCGACACCATTGTTCTGGCTGCTTACCATATTGCATGGCGGGGTCGGAAACTGGGGTCTGGCCATTATTTTGCTCACTGCACTGATAAAATTGGCTTTTTTCCCGCTGTCGGCCGCAAGCTACCGCTCCATGGCGAAAATGCGGGTGGTTGCGCCCAAGCTGGAAAAAATCAAGAAGCAGTACGAGGGCGATCGCGATCGCCTGCACAAAGCAATGATGGAGATGTACAAGAAGGAAAAAATAAATCCCTTGGGCGGCTGTTTACCCATTGTTATCCAGATTCCGATATTCATTTCGCTGTACTGGGCGATTCTTTCCAGCGTTGAATTGCGTCATGCGCCATTCTACGGTTGGATCCATGACTTGTCGGCGCCCGACCCCTACTATGTGCTACCGCTGGTCATGAGCGTCAGCATGTTTATCCAGACCAAGCTCAATCCGACGCCACCAGATCCCATGCAGGCGAAGGTCATGCAGATCATGCCCCTCGTGTTCGGCTTCGTATTTTTCTTTTTCCCAGCCGGACTGGTGTTGTATTCTGTTGTAAACAACGTGCTATCTATTACCCAGCAATGGGTTATCACGCGTTCGGCAGATGCAAAACCCAAAAACACCAGCAAAGACTGACACTATCGTAGCCGTTGCCACCCCGCAGGGCAGGGGTGGCATCGGGATTGTCAGGCTATCCGGCCCTAATCTCCTGGCGCTTGCCGAAACCATTACCGGTAAATCGATATCCCCACGGCAGGCCCATTACGCCTCATTCCTGAACTATCAGGGACAAGTCATTGACCAAGGGATAGCGCTGTATTTTCCGGCCCCGCATTCATATACGGGAGAAGACATATTGGAGCTGCAGGGCCATGGCGGTATTGCAATGCCGCAACTGGTCATGCAGCGCTGTCTGGAGTTGGGGGCGCGTATCGCACGCCCGGGAGAATTTACGCAACGGGCATTTCTTAACGGCAAACTCGACCTGGCCCAGGCCGAAAGCGTTGCCGACCTGATCGATGCCACCACCAGCCAGGCTGCGCGAAGCGCCATGCGCTCTCTGAAAGGTGATTTCTCGTATGCCGTCCATCAGTTGGTGGACGCGCTGATCAGGCTGCGCGTTCTGGTGGAGGCCATGCTCGACTTTCCTGAAGAGGAAATCGATACGCCGGATATAGAAAATCGCAGCCGCAGCCTTGCAGAAATAAGTGATGAACTGGAAAAGATACTGGCCCTGGCGCAGCAGGGTAGTTTGCTGCGGGAAGGGGCGCACATCGTACTGATCGGGCAGCCCAATGTCGGCAAGTCCAGCCTGCTTAACCGGCTTAGCGGCGAGGAGGTCGCACTGGTAAGCGATGTTCCAGGGACTACGCGCGACGTAATCAGGCAGGCCATCCAGATAAATGGCGTTCCGCTGCATATTGTCGATACGGCCGGGTTGAGGGAATCACAAGACAAGGTAGAACAAATGGGTATGGAGCGGACACATCATGCCATGCAGAAAGCGGATGTGATCCTGTTGCTGGCAGAGGCTGGCGATCATCTTGCGCCAGATGATGAGCAAATGCTGGCCAGAACGCCGCCAGACATCCCACGGCTGAACGTATTCAACAAAACAGACCTTTCGGATCAGCGCGCCCGCATCGAAGAAGGCGAGGGGGGATGCAGAATATTTCTGTCCGCCAAGACCGGGGATGGGGTAGACCTGCTGTATGACAAATTGCTCGAACTGATCGGCTGGCATCAGGAGGCGGGGGTGTTCATGGCGCGAGAGCGGCATGTCCGCGCCCTGCTGGATGCGCGCAGCCATATACGCCGTGCGACGGCAATGGTGACCCAGGCGGAATTGCTGGCAGAGGAGTTGAGGCTGGCCCAGGAAGCGCTTAACAGTATCACTGGTGAATTCACCCCTGATGATTTGCTCGGTGAAATCTTTACTAGTTTTTGTATCGGCAAGTAATTTTCCCCCATTGTTTCACGTGAAACATCCTCTGCCGGTTTCTGGAAGCAACACTTTGCGGTATCATGCGCGGCCTTACGGCAAAGAACTGGCAGATGGATTACCCCAAAGAATTTGATGTGATCGTGGTGGGAGGCGGACACGCCGGGACCGAGGCGGCGCTGGCGAGCGCGCGTGCGGGCTGTGCAACCATGTTGCTGACGCATAACATCGAAACGTTCGGGGCAATGTCCTGCAATCCCTCTGTTGGCGGTATTGGCAAAGGGCACTTGGTCAAGGAAGTGGATGCGCTGGGTGGCGCCATGGCGCTGGCGACGGACGAGGCCGGCATCCAGTTCCGCATACTGAATTCCTCAAAAGGTCCGGCCGTGCGTGCCACGCGTGCCCAAGCCGACCGCCTGCTATATAAGCAGGCAATCCGGCGCAGGCTGGAAAACCAGCAGAATCTCTGGCTGTTCCAGCAGGCCGTGGATGACCTGCTGATAGAAAACGGACGCGTGGTCGGGGTGATTACTCAATTGGGCCTGAAATTTCCCGCCAAAACGGTGGTGTTGACTGCCGGGACCTTTCTTGCCGGCCTCGTACACATCGGGCAGTCGAATTATCAGGCCGGCAGGGCGGGCGACCCCCCGTCGGTAAGCCTGGCTCATCGCCTGCACGATCTTGATCTACCCATGGGGCGCCTGAAAACCGGAACGCCGCCCAGAATCGATGGGCGCAGCGTCGATTATTCGGTGATGCAGGAACAGCCGGGCGATACCCCTGTGCCGATCTTTTCGTTTCTGGGAGACGCGAGCCGCCATCCCAAGCAATTGCCATGCTGGATCACGCATACCAACTCGGAAACCCATGACATCATCCGCGCCGGCCTGGATCGGTCTCCGCTGTTCACCGGGGTGATCGAAGGGGTGGGGCCACGTTATTGTCCTTCGATCGAAGACAAGATCACGCGCTTCTCCGAAAAGAATTCGCACCAGATTTTTCTGGAGCCGGAAGGTCTGACTACACACGAGATCTACCCCAACGGCATTTCCACCAGTTTGCCTTTTGACGTGCAGCTGGCCTTGGTACGCTCGATATCAGGACTGGAAAAGGCGCACATCATCCGGCCTGGCTATGCAATCGAATATGACTATCTCGACCCAAGGAACCTGAGAAGCTCGCTGGAAAGCAAGGCCATTGACGGCCTGTTCCTGGCGGGACAAATCAATGGAACCACAGGATACGAAGAAGCGGCGGCGCAGGGATTGCTGGCCGGCATCAATGCTTCCCTGTTGGTGCGCGAGGCTGAACCATGGTGCCCGGCACGCAACGAAGCCTACCTGGGGGTCATGGTGGATGATCTGATTACCCGCGGTGTTTCCGAGCCTTACCGGATGTTTACCAGCCGTGCCGAATACCGCCTGCAATTACGCGAGGACAATGCAGACCTGCGCCTGACGGAAATCGGCCGCCGCCTGGGCGTGGTGGACGACGCGCGTTGGCAAGCATTTGAACAGAAGCGGGAAGCCATTGTCCGCGAGCAGGAGCGCTTGCGCTCTTCCTGGGTAAACCCCGGGCGGCTTGCCAGAGAAGAGGCCGAACAGGTGCTTGGCAAAGGCATAGAGCGGGAATACACATTGCATGAATTGCTGCGCCGTCCCGGGGTGAGCTACGCCAGGCTGATGGCGCTCGCAAGCGCTGAAATGCCTGAAGTCGATGAAACGGTCAGCGAACAGGTTGAAATCCAAGCTAAGTATCAGGGCTATATCCAGCGCCAGAGCGACGAAATCGCACGCCGCGAGAGTTACGAGCACATGCAGTTGCCACAGTCTCTGGATTATTGCACCGTGCGGGGGTTGTCCATAGAAGTGCAGCAAAAGCTGAACCAGCATAAACCCGAGACAATCGGGCAGGCCTCGCGAATTTCCGGGGTTACGCCGGCGGCGATATCCCTGTTGCTGGTGCACATGAAGCGCGGTTTCCGGCAAGAGTTGCCAACCACCGACGGCGACATAGAGAAAAAGAGCGCGTGAAGCTGGCGCGGATACTGGAGGCGGGCGTTGGCCGGCTTGAACTGGATTTGCCGCTGGAAACTCAGCAAAAATTGCTGGCCTATCTGGAGTTGCTGCAAAAGTGGAACAGGGTGTATAACCTGACGGCCCTTCGCCAGCCGGAACAAATGGTAAGCCATCACTTACTGGACAGTCTGGCGGCTTTGCCGCACCTCCGGGGCGGACACTGGCTGGATGTGGGATGTGGGGCGGGCATTCCCGGACTGGTGCTGGCGATAGCGCGACCGCAATGGCAATTTACCCTGCTGGATAGCAACAGCAAAAAAACCGGCTTTGTGCAACAGGCCGCGATAGACCTGAAACTGGATAATGTGGCTGTTGTTTGCGCGCGTGTAGAAAGCTGGCAAACCGGGGAAAAATTTGACGGGATCATTTCCCGCGCATTTACGAATATTGCGGATTTTACTTCCGCAACACGGCATTTGCTGGCCAGCCAAGGACGCTGGGTAGCAATGAAGGGCGAGCCTTCGCAGGAGGAGTTACAACAATTGTCGGCCGGCACAGAAATCGAGCGGGTAATCCCCCTCAAAGTGCCTGAGCTGGATGCGGCTCGCTGTCTGGTTGTATTAAAAGCGAAATAGAAATGGCCAAAACATTAGCGGTTACCAATCAAAAAGGGGGAGTGGGCAAGACCACCACTACCGTCAATCTGGCTGCCAGTCTGGCGGCGATGAAGCAGAACGTGCTCTTGGTGGACCTTGACCCGCAGGGCAATGCCACCATGGGCAGCGGGATTGACAAGACCACCCTGGAATCGACCATTTATCAAGTTTTGCTGGGTGAGCAGGAATTGCATAAGGCATGCAAGCACTCGGAAACCGGAAAATTCGACGTATTGCCTGCCAATCGCGAACTGGCTGGCGCCGAAATCGAATTGATAGAGATCGAAGGACGTGAAACCAAGCTCAAGCAGGCACTGCAGACGGTTGCCGAGACTTACGATTTCATTCTGATCGATTGCCCGCCCGCGCTGAACTTGCTGACTTTGAACGGCTTGTGTGCCGCGCAGTCGGTCATGATTCCCATGCAATGCGAATACTATGCGCTGGAAGGACTGAGCGATCTGGTCAATACCATCCGAAAAGTGCGTACTCACCTTAATTCCGGGCTGGAAATAGAGGGGTTGCTGCGAACCATGTTCGATCCGCGCAATACCCTGGCACAGCAGGTATCGGCGCAATTGGAGCAGCATTTCGGCGACAAGGTATACCGCACGGTCATTCCCCGCAATGTGCGCTTGGCCGAGGCTCCCAGCTACGGCGTGCCGGTGCTGTACCACGATAAATTGTCCAAAGGCTCGCAAGCCTATCTGGCGCTGGCCGTAGAAATGCTCAATAACGTGGCAAAGACCGCAAATATCAACCAAGGAAAATAAGACATGGTGAAGTTAAACAAGGGACTGGGAAGGGGGCTGGATGCTTTGCTGTCCGGCAACAAAGAGGCGGCGGAAGAAGATGTGTTGCGCGAAATGAAGGTCGAGCAGCTCAAGCCGGGCAAGTACCAGCCGCGCAGCCATATGGACGAGGAACAGCTGCAGGAACTGGCTGCCTCGATCAAGGTGCAGGGCGTAATGCAGCCGATACTGGCGCGCGCGCTGTCCGACGGCAGCCATGAAATCATTGCCGGGGAACGGCGCTGGCGGGCA
>Ga0102953_1000211_pt1 | contig 41539 bp, 41 predicted proteins | sample SalPon2A_C_D2_MG_FD_78509 | JGI IMG/M metagenome (GOLD analysis project Ga0102953, IMG submission 78509) | Soil microbial communities from South San Francisco under conditions of wetland restoration - Salt Pond MetaG R2A_C_D2_MG | ecosystem: Environmental > Terrestrial > Soil > Wetlands | place...
CCGTCGTCGTACTCCACGCTCACCTGGCTCTTGCCGTCGGGGCGGAGCCACGGGAGCTCCCCGCTCCGCCGGACGGTGGCGAGCCGGCGCGTGAGATGGTGCGCGAGCACGATCGGCGTGGGCATCAACTCGGGCGTCTCGTCGCTTGCGTAACCGAACATCATCCCCTGGTCTCCCGCGCCGCCGGTATCCACGCCCTGCGCGATGTCCGCCGATTGCCGGTCGATCGACGAGAGCACCGCGCACGTCCGCGCGTCGAAGCCGTAGGCGGCGTCGGTATACCCGATCCGCTCGACCGTCTGCCGCACGATGTCGGGTACGTGCACGTAGGTGGTCGTCGTGATTTCCCCGGCCACCACCACCATGCCCGTGGTGACCAACGTCTCGCAGGCGACCCGTCCCGTGGCGTCATCCGCCATGATGGCGTCGAGGACCGCGTCCGAGATCTGGTCGGCGATCTTGTCGGGATGCCCTTCGGTCACGGACTCCGACGAGAAGATGTGTCGCGATGTCGTCATGCGTTCATGGTCGCGCGATGCGCTTGGAAAAGGGAATGAATTTGTGTCACTTCAAGCTAGTCTTGCCCGAGAGACGCGGCAACCGACCGGCATCGAGTAGACGCAGGTCCACGTGCTCGGCGACGTGCCGTTCGAGCACGCGCACGATGCGCGAGGCCCCGGTGCCCTGGAGCGCCTCGGCCGCGGCGAGCTGCGCGCCCTCCTTGGTGATCCGGCGGACGAGCCAGCGGATGAGCGGAAGCGCCGACGGCGACACGCTGAGCGTGGTGCAGCCGAGCCCGATGAGCAGGAACGCGCCCAGGGGCTCCGAGGCGAGCTCGCCGCACACGCTGACCGGAATCCGGGCCTCGCGGCCCGCGTCGATCACGCGCTTCAGCATCCGCACGACGCCGGGATGGAATGGCGTGAACCGGCGCGCGAGCCGCGCGTTGCCCCGATCCACCGCGAGCGTGTACTGCGTGAGATCGTTGGTCCCGATACTCACGAAGTCGCTGGCATCGAGGAGCTGGTCCAGCACCTCCACCGCCGCCGGCGTCTCCACCATGACGCCGACAGGCAAGTCCTGTGCCGCAGGGACCCCTTCCTGTTGCAGCTGACCCGCCGCCTCCGCGACCAACTGCCGGGTATGGGCGACTTCGTCCAGCTCGATCACCAGTGGCAACATGAGCTGGACGTCGCCGTGCATCCGCGCCCTGAGCAGCGCGCGGATCTGCGTCATGAAGATCTCGGGATGATCGAGGCAGACCCGGAGCGCCCGCCACCCAAGGAACGGATTCGGCTCCGGCACGATGCGGAACGCGGCGGGGAACTTGTCCCCTCCGACATCGAAGCTCCGGATCACGACGGGGTAACCCGAAAACCGCTCGGCCACACGGCGGAAGTAGCGATACTGCTCGTCCTCATCGGGGAGCGACGTCCGCCCCACCATGAGGAACTCGGTGCGTAGCAGCCCGACGCCGGCCGCCCCATGCTGGGCGATCTGATCGAGCTCTTCGGGGAGATCGAGATTCCCGCGCAGCGTGACGGCCACGCCGTCCTTCGTCTCCGCCGGCCGGCCGACCTCCTGCTCGAGCTCGTGATGCAGCGCCTGGCGTCGGACCTCCTGCTGGCGCGCGTGCTCGATCTCCTCGGGCGTGGGATCCACCACGACGGTACCGTTGGTCCCGTCGAGGATGACCTCCATCCCGTTGCGCACGCGCTCGAGCCCCCCGACGAGCCCCATCACACACGGGATGCCGAGGCTCCGCGCGAGGATCGCCCCGTGCGAGGTACGCGTCCCCTCCGCGCTCGCGAACCCGATGACGTGTTCACGCTCGAACTGCACCGTCAGTCCCGGCGCGAGCTCCTGCGTGAAGACGATCGCGGGCCGGCCGTCGGACGCGTCGAGGAGCTCGCCGTCCGTATGGCCGAGCAGTTGCTGCAGGACGCGGATCTGCACGCCGGAGAGATCGGCCGTCCGCTGGCGCAGCAGGCTGTTGGCCGAGTTCGCCCAGAGGGCGCGCACTTCGAGCGCCTTGAACTCGAAGGCCCGCTCGGCGGTGAGCTGGTTCTCGCGGATCAACCGCTCGACCCCACCCAGGAACTCCTGGTCCTGGAGCATCATGAGCTGGGCGTCGAAGATCTTCGCTTCCTCGGGGCCGATGCGCTCCTCGGCGCGCTCCCGGAGTTCCTGGAGATACCGCTGGACCGCCGCCATCGCCTCGTGCAGGCGATGCACCTCGGCCTCGACGTTCTGCTCGGGGACGACGCGATGCGGCACGTCGGGAAGGTCCCATTGCAGCACGACGGCGGGCCCCACCGCGATGCCCGGCGAGACCCCGACTCCGTGCAGCACGCGCGCGTCGCTCATAGCTCCCCGAATCCCCGCGCGACGAGCGCGGCGAGCGCGTCGATCACGTCCTTCGCGTCGTCACCTTCGGCGCGCAGGTGGATCGTGCTGCCGCACTCCGCGGCCAGCGTCATCACGCCCATGATGCTCTTCCCGTTCACCGCATACCCATCCTTCGCGACCGATACGTCCGACTGATACGCGCCGGCGATCTTGACGAATTCCGCCGCGGGACGTGCGTGGACGCCCTGCGGGTTCACGATCTCCACGTCGCGCTCGACTACCGCCACAGGAGCCCTCCCAGGATCGCCACGCCCGCGGCGAGGAGCCCGATGCGCAACGCGCCGAGCGTGGGCGCGAGGCGCAGCTGGAGCACGAGCGCCACGAGTCCCACCGCCGCCGTGCCGAGCAGGAGCGAGTGATCGAATCCCTGGGTGAGCGAGCGCGCGACCAGGGGGAGCGCGACGCCGAGCGAGAACCCGGCGATCGGCGTGACGACGCGGAGGGCCACCACCAGTCCCGGCGCCGCGAGCGCGCGCGCGACGCCCATGCCGTGCCGCCAGCCCGAGCCGAGCCCCCACCAGCGGAGGACCACGTGGACGGCGTTGTGGAGCGCGAGGAAGACCGCGGCGCCGACGCCGACCGGCGCGGTGGCGGCGAGCGCGAGCCCGATCCCCGCCGCCGCCGGCAGCGTGCCCGCCCAGACGAGGCGATCGCCGACCGAGCCCAACGGCCCCACGAGCGCGAGGCGCAGGCGTTCGATGCGTTCACCGGGTACGTCGTCGTGCTCGGCGCGCGCCAGCGCCCCCGCCGCCACGCCGGCCAGGTAGGGGTGGGCGTTGAAGTAGCCCGACGCGCGCGCGAGTGCCTCACGGTAGCGCTCGCCATCCCGTCCGCCCGGGAGATCGCGCAGGAGTGGCGCGACCGTCTCGCCGAGTCCGACGCCGATCATCCGGTCGTAGTTCCACGATCCCTGGACCGTGAACAGGCGGAGCGCCGCCGAGAGCATGCCGCGCTTCATCGCCATACCACCAGCACGATGCCCACCGCGAGGCCCGCGAGAAACCAGAGCGATGCGCGCCGCTGGCCGTGGGCGAGTCGGAGGGCGCCCGCCGCGCCCGTCGAGAGGGCCACGCCCACGAGCACGGCGAGCAGGAGCACCGAGGTCCGCACGGAGAGGAAGGCCCAGCGATGCACGAGCGCCGCGAGCACCAGCCCGACCGCCGTGAGAAGCAGCGCGCGCAGCGCGTCGCGCGCGATACAGCGTGCATGGACCCCGCGCACGGCGGCGGGATCGCCGACGTCGAGGCGTCCGGCGTTGCGCCGCACGTCCGCCGTGTTCCGGCGTCGCAGGACCAGGATGCTCCACTCGCCCGTGAAGGCCATCACGAGCCCCACGAGCCCCGCGAGCCCAAGCCCGAGGATCGTGGGCACGCCCGCCGCCGTCGCCGCCCCCGCTACCGCCGCGGGGCCGTAGTCCGGGTAGCGCGCGGCCCCGACCGGCAGAATCTCGAGCGCGAACAGCTCGAGCAAGACGCCCACGAGGGCCCCCGCCAACGGATCACCCGCGAGCGCGCCCGCCACCGTGCCCGCGACGAGCGGCCGTGCGATCATGATCTGCGGGATGCTGATCAGATCGAGCCCGACCACCATCCCCCACGCGAGGAGCAGCGCCACCGAGGTCGACGTCACGTGAGCCGCTCCAGCGCCACGGGGGCGGCGGTCGGGACGTCCTGCGCCGTCACGGCGACGCCCCGTTCGGCGAGGGCGTTGAGCTGGGCCGTCTCGGCCTCCGAGAGATAGACATACGGGAGACGCTGCGTGCGCCCGGGGCCACTGTGGATCCCCCCCAGGTTCACCTTCGCGATCGCGTCGCTGGCCTCGCACATGCGCGCGAGCGTCGCGATATCCCCCACGAGCACGATCGTGCGCTCCTCGCTGGCCGCCCACCGCGCGAGCGCGGCCGGGGCATCGGCGACGGATACGAATTCGAGCGCGATCTCGGGCGGCACGCCCGTGCGGTAGAGCTCCTGTTCCCACTCGCTCTCTCGCACGGCGTCATCCACGAGTGCGACGCGCGTGGCACCCGTGGCGCGGCCCCATCCGACCACCACCTGGCCGTGCACCAGGCGGTCGTCCACACGGACGAGCGCGATGCTCACCGACCCCAGATCCGGATGGCGCGCTCGCCCGTGGCGATGGCGCGCTCGGCGGCGGCCTCGGGCGTGAGGTCGCGGTGATAGAAGAAATCGAGGAGCATCGCGAGATTCACGCCGGCCACGATCGCGACGTTCGACCGCTCGCGGAGACAGGCGGCCGACGCCTGGAAGCAACTGCCGCTCGGCATGTCGACGAAGACGAGCGCCGGCCGGTCGCCCGCGGCCTTGGCGATCTGCCGCGAGAGATCGTCCCGTCCGCAGTCGGTGTTGCTGACCGGGATCAGCCCCTCGGACTCTCCCGTGATGCGGCGGACGGCGTCCACGAGCGCCGCGGCGAGCCCACCGTGCGCCACCACGACGCCGAGCAGCGGCTCACTCATAGTCTTCCGAGAGATAGTCCTGCAGATCCCGCTTGCCGGCCATGTGTTTGAGCAACCGCTCGTTGAATGCCTTGGCGGGATCCGCGCCGCTGTAGCGGAGCAGATGGCTCATCGCGACGACCTCGGAGATCACCGTGATGTTCTTGCCGGGATTGAGCGGCACCACGACCTTCGGCAGATCCACCTCGAGAATGCGCGTCTGCTGGATGTCGAGCCCCGTGCGGTCCACGTCCTTCGTGCTCTCCCAGTCGGCCAACTCCACCACGACCTCGATCCGCTTCTGCTGGCGGACGGCGCGCACGCCGAAGAGCGCCGAGACGTCCACGAGCCCCACGCCGCGGATCTCCATGTAATGCTGCGCGAGCTCGTGCCCACGGCCGATCAGAACGTCGGCGCCCCGCTGGACCACGTGCACGACGTCGTCGGCGACGAGGCGGTGTCCGCGCTCGACGAGATCGAGCACGCACTCGCTCTTCCCGATCCCCGAACGCCCCATGAAGAGGAGGCCGACGCCGTACACGTCGGCGAGCGACCCGTGCACGGTGGTGGCGGGCGCAAAAGCCTCGGCGAGATACGGGCCGATCCGCCGGTAGAACTCGGCCGTCTTGAGCGCGGAACGGATGACCGGAATGCCGCGCTCTTTCGCGAGCGCGAGCAGGTCGCGCGGCACCGACTGCCCCTTCGTCACGAAGACACAGGGCAGCTCGTAGCTCAGAAACTTCGTGATGGCCGGCCGGCGCTCCGCCGCGGGCAGCGAGCGCAGATAGGAGATCTCGGTCTGGCCGAGGACGTGGAGCCGGTTCGGCGCGAAGCGCGCGGTGTAGCCGGCGAGCACGAGTCCCGGGCTTGAGACCTCGGGGGTCGTGACGACGCGGTCGAGGCCGAGATCGCCCGTCAACACCTCGAGCTGGAGCGCGTGCCCCTTCTGCGTGACGAGATCGCCGACGGTGAGACGGCTCACGGGTACCTCAGAGGGCCGGGGTCCGGCGCGCGGCGCGCCCCGGTTCCTTCGCGCCGTCCTTGTCGAGCTGATGGCGCAGCTTCGCCGCCGCGCGGTCGAGCGCGGTGCGGAAATCGTCCGCTTCCCCGCTCGCCACATGCACGACGCCGCGCGGCACCCGCATCCGCAGCTCGACCACGTGCTGCTGGTGCTCGTGATCGAACACCGCTTCGGCCCTCTGGGCGCGGTGCGCGAGCTTGCCGAGCTTCTCCAGCACCTCGTGGGCGCGCTCCCGCATGCCGTCGGGGAGATCGGTGTGACGCGCCGTCACGATGACTTTCATGTCCGATCGGTCCTTTCTTCCGCGCGCGCGGCGCGGATCGTCGCTTCGAGATGGCGGCCCGTCTGCTCCGCCGCCGCGTCCCAGGAGAGCGTGAGCGCGAAGGCACGGCCCTTCGCGCCGTAGCGCTGGACGAGCGCGGGATCGGCCGCGAGGCGGCGCATCGCCCCCGCGAGCGCGGCCACGTCGCCGTGCGGCACCAGCAGGCCCGTCTCCTCGTGCCGCACCGATTCCTTGAGCCCCGGGCTGTCCGACGCGATCGCCGGGGTACCGCATGCGGCGGCTTCCACGTTGGTGATACCCCATCCCTCCTTCTCCGACGGCAGTACCACCGCCCAGGCGCGGCGCAGCAAGGCGCGCTTGGTCTCTTCGTCCACGAATCCCAGGAACCGCACGTGCTCGGCGAGCCCGCGGGCCCGAACGATCTCCTCGAGCCGCGCCCGGTCGTCGCCCTGCCCGGCGATGTCGAGCGAGACGTCCGCCCCCTCCCGCCGGGCGGCATCGACCGCGGCAATCGCGGTGGCAATTCCTTTATAACGCTTCAACCGTCCGACGTACAGAAACGTCGGACGCGCGGTCCGAGGCGTTCCCGCATCGGGCGTGAACCAGGTCGCGTCCACGCCCGGATAGATCACCGCGATGCGCTCGCGCGGGACGCCGCGACGGGCGAGATCGTCGCGCGTGCTCTCGCTGATGGCGTGAAACGCCGCCCGCCGGTATCCGCGGGGCAGCGGCCGCTCGGCGAGCCAGACGGCCGCGGCCATCGGCCACGACGCCTCCCGGAATGCCGTCGTGCCGAACAGGTGGGGCACGATCACGTACACCGGCAATCGCGTGAGGGTCGTGACGTAGAGCGGAAGCTTGTTCACGTCCTCGACCACCACGTCGTACGTCCCCGCGGCGAGCGCGCGCCGGATGGCGGGCCGGCCACGCAGGGCGAACGTGTACCGCCCGCCATGCCGCTCCACCGCGATCCCGCGGATCGTGGCACGGGGCGCCGCGCCCTTCCACCCGGAGGTCACGAGCGTCACGGCATGGCCCTGGGCGGCGAGACGCCCGAAGAGCTCGAAGAAATGCACCTCCGCACCGCCCGCTTGCGGATTCTCGAGATCGAGCCAGTTGACCGCGAGGATCCTCACAGGCGACCCAGGCGGCGGGCGAGCGCGTCGAGCACCCCATTCACGAACGCGGGGGCCTTGGCACCCGCGAATCGCCGCGCGAGCCGGACCGCCTCGTCGATCACGACGGCGGGCGGGACCTCACCGCGTTCGAGCTCGTGCGCCGCGAGCCGCAGGATGTTCCGTTCGACGACGCCGATCCGTTCCATGCGCCAGCGCGCGACGTCTTCGCCGAACAGCGCGTCGAGCCGCCCCGCCTGCCGCGCGATCTCCTCGGCATAGTCGAGCGCGAGCGGCCACACGCGGCCGCGCGCGCCGTACAGCGTGAGCACGCCGTCGGCCACCTGGCGGAAGGGCGGCCGCCCCTGTACCTCCCACGCGTACAGCAGCTGCAGCGCGCGCGCCCGCGCCTTGGACTCAGTTCTGAGCATCGGCGGCGAGCCGCTCGAGGGCCATCGCGGTCTCGAGCGCGGCGGTCGCCGCCTCGGCGCCCTTGTTGCCGGCGTCGCCGCCCGCGCGGGCCAACGCCTGCTCGAGCGTGTCGCACGTCAACACCCCGAAGCCCACCGGCACGCGCGTCTCGAGCGCCACCGCGCCGAGTCCGCGTGTGACCTCGGTCGCGAGCACGTCGAAGTGCGGCGTCTCTCCTCGAACGATCGCGCCCAGGGCCACGACGGCGCGGTAGCTCCGTACCGCGAGCCCCCCGCGCACGGCGACCGGGAGCTCGAAGGCGCCCGGCACCCACACGACGTCGATCGCTCCGTCCGGAACGCGCTCCGCGCGCAGGGCCTCGTGCGCGCCCTCGAGCAGCCGGCGGGTGACCGCTTCGTTGAAGCGGCTGACGACGATCAACACGCGGTCGGCCCGCGTCCCGGACTCTTTCCCGCTCGGCATGTCAGTCCGCGAGGAGATGGCCGAGCTTGTCGCGCTTGACCTGGAGGTAGTCGCGATTGTCGTCGTTGGGCACGGGAACGATCGGCACGCGCTCGGTGATCTCGAGGCCGTAGCCCTCGATGCCGACGAGCTTGCGCGGGTTGTTCGTCAGCACGCGGATCGTCTTGAGCCCGAGATCCATCAGGATCTGCGCGCCGATGCCGTAGTTCCGGAGGTCGGGGGGAAACCCGAGCCGCTCGTTCGCCTCGACGGTGTCGTGGCCCGCGTCCTGCAGCTCGTAGGCGCGCAGCTTGTTGAGCAGACCGATGCCTCGCCCCTCCTGATCGAGGTAGACGATCACCCCCGCGCCGGCCTCCACGATCATCTGCATCGCGCTCTCGAGCTGCCAGCCGCAGTCGCAGCGTTGCGAGTGGAAGACGTCGCCGGTGAGGCAGCGCGAGTGGATGCGCACGAGCACGTCGTCGCGGCCGGCGACCTCGCCGTGAACGAGCGCCACATGCTCGCGGTCGTCGAGATCGTTGCGATACCCGATGACGCGGAACGTCCCGAACTCGGTCGGGAGCCGTGCGTCGGCCACGCGATGGACGAGCCGCTCGGTCTGCAGGCGGTGGGACACGAGCTGGGCGACCGTGATGAACGTGAGGCCGTGCCGCTTGGCGAACTCGTAGAGCTGCGGGCGCCGCATCATCTGGCCGTCGTCGGCGAGGATCTCGCAGATCACCCCCGCGGGATAGAGCCCCGCGAGCCGCGCGAGATCCATGCTGGCCTCGGTGTGCCCGACCCGCTGGAGCACTCCCCCGGGACGCGCGCGCAGCGGGAAGACATGTCCCGGGCGCCGCAGATCGGACGGCACCGTCCCGGGGTCGATGGCCACGTGGATGGTCTTGGCGCGATCGGCCGCGGAGATCCCCGTGCTCACCCCGAAACGCGAGGCCGCATCGACGCTCACCGTGAACGCGGTACGCAGCGATTCCGAGTTCACCTCGGTCATCTGGTGCAACCCGAGCGCCTCGCAGCGATCGGGCGGCAGCGCGAGACAGATCAGCCCGCGCCCATGCGTCGCCAGGAAATTGATCGTCTCGGCGGTCACCTTCTCCGCCGCGACCACGAAATCGCCTTCGCTCTCGCGGTCTTCGTCGTCCGCGACGATCACGATCTTCCCGTCGCGGATCTCCGCGATCGCCTTCTCTATCGAATCAAACGCCATTCAATCTCCGGCGGGCGGCCGCGAGGCCGAACCCTGCAACTGGCGTACGTACTTGCCGAGCATGTCGCCTTCGACGTGCACCCGCTCCCCGACGCGCAGGCGATCGAGCGTCGTCGCGGTCCGCGTATGCGGAATCAGCGCGACCTGCACCACGTCCGGCGCGGGCGTCGCGTTCACCGTGAGGCTCACGCCATCCAGGGCGATCGACCCGTGCGGGATGACGAGCTCCGCGACGTCCGCGGGGACGCGCACGTCCACCAGCCGCGCGTCGGCCTCGTCGCGGACGGCGACGACCTCGCCGACCCCGTCCACGTGGCCCTGCACGAAGTGGCCACCGAGCCGGTCACCCACCGCGAGCGCCCGTTCGAGGTTCACCCGTGCGCCGGGCGTCATCGTGTCGAGCCGCGTCCGGCCGCGCGTGGTGACGATCACGTCCACCGCGAAGCCCTCCGGCGCCGTGTCGACCACCGTGAGACACGCGCCGTCCACCGCGACGCTCTCGCCGACGGCCAGATCGTCGTACGGCGACGCCACGACGAGCCGCAGGCGATCCCCACGCCGCTCCACCGTGCGCACGGTCCCGACGGCCGTCACAATTCCGGTAAACATAGCTCGCGATCGGCCACCAATAAGGTATCGTCCCCGAGGGCACGCCGCTCCACGATCGTCCAGCGTGGGGCCTCGCCCAGCTGTACGGCGCGGGACGCGCCGAACGCCGCGACGCCCCGCCCCAACCGGAGCGGCGCCTGGATCCAATAGAGCCGATCCACCAGATCGGCGTCGAGCAGATGGCCGACGAGCGTCCCGCCGCCCTCGATCAGCAGCGACTCGATCCCCTCGGCGCGGAGGGCGCGAAGACTCGCGTCGAAATCGTCCGCCGCGATCGTGCGCACGCCACACGGCGCGAGCTCCCGCTCGTACGCGGACGCGCGCTCGGTGGGCGCCACCACGACCGTCGGGACGGAGCGTGCCGTCCGCACCACGGTGAGCCGTGGCTCGATCGGCCCCGTTGCCGCGAAGATCACCCGCGTCGGCGTGCGGCGCGGGACCACCTCGCCCCGTACGGTGAGCTCCGGATCGTCGTGCTCCGCGGTGCGCCGGCCCACACCGATGGCGTCGTAGCCCGCCCGCAACCAGTGGACGTAGGCGCGCGCGTCCGGCCCCGAGATCCAGCGCGAGCGGCCCGCCGCGTCGGCGATGAAGCCATCGAGCGACGTCGCGACCTTCACCGCGACGAACGGGCGGGCCGGGCGAACGGTTCCCCAGAGAAACGGCGCGTTGAGCGTCGCCGCCTCCTCCCGGCCGATCCCGACCGATACGTCCACGCCCGCCGCGCGCAAGCGCTCGACGCCACCGCGCGCCACGGGATGCGGATCGCGCACCGCCACGACGACGCGCGACACGCCGGCCTCGAGCAGCGCGTCGACGCACGGGGGCGTCTTTCCGTGATGCGCGCACGGCTCGAGCGTCACGACGCAGGTGGCCCCGCGCGCATCGCCGGCCGCGGCGAGGGCCGCGACCTCGGCGTGCGGGCCGCCGAAGTCGGCATGCCACCCCTCGCCGATCACCTCGCCGTCGCGGAGCAGCACGGCGCCGACCATCGGGTTCGGCGCCGTTCGACCCCAGCCGCGATACGCCAGCGCCACCGCGCGAACCATGGCCTCGGTATCGGTCACGCTCACGGTTCCAGCTGCACGCCGTCGCCGGCGCGGATCCCGCCGATGGTCCAGGTGTGCACGCCCACCGCCTCCGCGGCATGCCGCACCGCCTCCACGTCGCCCGGCGCCACGATCGCGATCATCCCGACGCCCATGTTGAAGACGCGGTAGCGTTCGTCTGCGCTCACCTGCCCCGCCTCGACGAGCCAGCGAAAGAGCGGCGGCACCGGCCAGGCGCCCGTGTGGACGACGGCGGCGCATCCCGCCGGCAGCGACCGGCCGAGGTTGCCGGGAATGCCGCCACCGGTGATGTGTGCGAGCGCGTGGACCGCGTCGAGCACCGGCGTCACCGCGGCGGCGTAGCTCCGATGCACCGCGAGGAGCGCGTCACCCACGGTGGCGCCGATCGCTTCGACCTCGGTGTCCACCTCGAGCCCGAGCTCATCGAAGACGATCTTCCGCGCCAGCGTATAGCCATTGGTGTGCAATCCCGACGCCGCATACCCGACGAGCACGTCGCCCGGCCGCACGCGATCGCCGTGCAGGGCCTTGGTCTCGGAGACGACGCCGACGATCGTCCCCGCCAGGTCGTAGTGCCCCGGCTGATAGAGATCGGGAAGCGCGGCGGTTTCGCCACCCGCCAGCGTCATGTCGTGCGCGCGGCAGCCGCGGGCGACGCCCTCGACGATGCCGGCCACCGTTTCCGGCTCGATCGACGCCGCGGCGATGTAGTCCAGGAAGGCGAGCGGGCGCGCGCCGTGGACCAGGATGTCATTCACGGAGTGATTGACGAGATCTTCGCCCACGGTGTCGTGGCGGCCCGCCGCGATCGCGACGAGGACCTTGGTGCCGACGCCGTCGGTGCTCATCACGAGTACCGGATCGGGGACGTCGGGCGGCACCCGGACCATGCCCCCGAACGCGCCGACCTGCCCGCGTGCGAGGTCGGTACGGGCGAGGCGGAGCGCGCCGGCGATCCGGCGCTTCGCCTCGTCCGCGGCGTCGAGATCGACGCCGGCCGCGCGGTACCGCTCAGCCCCCGACACGCTCTTGCTCGGGGACGATCTCGAACCGGACGAGGTCGGAGAATTGGCGCACCCGCTTGGTGATCTCGGCGTGGCCGATCTCATCGAACCGATCCACGGAGAACCGCTCCACCGCGAACGACCCCATGGCGCTGCCGTAGACCATTGCCCGCCGGAAGTTCTCATGGCTGAGATCACCCGAGCGCGCGAGATGCGCCATGAACCCGCCCGCGAAGGCGTCGCCGGCGCCGGTGGGATCGAAGACGTCCTCGAGCGGATATCCGGGGACGTAGAACGTGCCCTCCGTGCCCATGAGGACGGCGCCGTACTCGCCCTGCTTCACCACGACCTGACGCGGTCCCTGCTCGAGAATCCACCGTGCGGCGCGGTACACGTTCCAATCGCCCGAGAGCTCGCGCGCCTCGGAGTCGTTCACCAGAAGCACGTCCACGTGCCGCAGCAGCTCGAGCAGGACGTCGCGCTTTCCCTGGATCCAGTAGTTCATCGTGTCGCACGCGACGAGCTTCGGCGTGTGGATCTGATCGAGCACGCCGAGCTGGAGCTCGGGATCGATGTTGCCGAGGAAGACGTACTCCGCGTCGCGGAACGATTCGGGGATCCGGGGCTGGAAGTCCGCGAAGACCCCGAGGCGCGTCTCGAGCGTTTCGCGATTCTGGAGGTCGTACGAGTACTTCCCCTTCCAGCGGAAGCTCTCGCCGTCCACCTTGGTGACGCCCGTGAGGTCCACGTCGCGCTCGGCGAGGCGCTCCAGCCGATCGAACGGATAGTCGTTCCCGACCACCCCGACGATCTGCACGGGATGCAGGAGGCATCCCGCGTAGCTGAAGAAGACGGCCGACCCGCCGAGCGCGTCGGCGGTCGAGCCGAACGGCGTCTGGACGGAGTCGAGCGCGATGCTGCCGACGACGAGTAGCGACACGGTCACATCCGTTCCGGGGCCGAAACCCCCATGAGTCCGAGACCATTCGCGAGCACGACTTGTGCCGCGCGCGCGAGCAGGAGCCGCGCGTTCTGGACGGCGGGCGCCTCACCGACCACCCGGCAGCGGTGGTACCAGACGTTCACGAGCCGCGCGAGATCCTCGAGGTACGCGATGACGCGGTGCGGCTCCAGCGCCTCGGCCGCCTTCCGGACGATGCCCGGGTAGTCCGCGAGGCGCTTCATCAGCTCCTGTTCCGACGGATCGGTGAGCGGACTCGGATCGGCCCAGCCCGCGACGATCGTCTGCGGCACCATGTCTGCCGTTCGGAAGATCCCCGCCATGCGCGTGTGGGCGTACTGCACGTAATAGACCGGGTTCTCGTCCGTCTGCCGCTTCGCGAGATCCACGTCGAAGACGAACTGGCTGTCGCCCTTGCGCTGGAGGAAGAAATAGCGGGCCGCATCCACGCCGGTCTCCTCGAACAGCTCGCGCAGCGTGATGATGTCTCCCGCGCGCTTCGAGAAGCGCACCTCTTCCCCACCTCGCGTCACCTTGACGAGCTGGACGATCACGGCGTCGAAGAACGCCTCACCGAGCCCCAACCCCAGGAGGGCCGCGCGCATGCGGGCGACGTAGCCGTGATGGTCGGCGCCCCATACGTCGATGGCCCGCGCGAAGCCCCGTTCCGCCTTATCGCGATGGTAGGCGAGGTCGGGGAGAAAGTAGGTGTAGGTGCCGTCGCGCTTCCGGATCACGCGGTCCTTGTCGTCACCAAACCTCGACGTGGCGAGCCAGAGCGCACCGTCTTCCTCGAAGACCAGCTCGCGCTCCTCGAGCACCTCGAGCGTCGCCTCGATCTTCCCGGAGTCGTAGATCGCGCGCTCGCTCGCGTAGACATCGAAGCGTACGCCGAAGTCGGCGAGGTCGCGGTCCTGCTCCGCGCGCATCCGCTCCATGGCAAGCGACTCGAGGCGCGGCAGGATCTCTTCCTCGCGCCGATCGGCGAGCCCGGGATGCTCGGCGAGGAGCGCCGTCGCCATCTCCTCGAGGTACGCCCCGTGATAGCCGCCGTCCGGCACCGCGGCCTCGCGTCCCGCCGCCTGTTGCAGCCGCGCCCAGAGCGAGCGCGCGAGCTTGCCGATCTGCACGCCCGCGTCGTTCACGTAAAACTCGCGCGTCACGGCATGGCCCGTGGCCTCGAGGAGGGAGGCAATCGCGTCGCCGAGCGCGGCTCCCCGGCCGTTCCCCACGTGCAGCGGCCCCGTCGGGTTGGCCGAGACGAACTCGATGTTCACGCGCGTGCCGTGTCCCACGTCGGCGCGGCCGTACGCCGCCCCCGCCGCGAGAATGGGATCGAGCACCGCCGTCACCGCGGTCTCGGCGAGGAAGAAGTTGATGAAGCCCGGGCCCGCGATCTCGACCCGCGTCACGACGTCGGCGGGCAGATCGAGCGCCGCGACGATCGCGTCGGCGATCGCGCGCGGCTTCCGCCGCAGCGGCCGCGCGAGCTGGAGCGCGAGGTTGGTGGCGAGATCGCCGTGCGCGTCTTCGCGCGGGCGCTCGAGGGCGAACTCCACGTCGGGCGCCCCGAGCTCCGCCGCGATACGCACCAGGGCGGCGCGCACGCGATCGGCACCGACGCTCACTCGCCCTTCGCCTTGGTATCGGGCTTCTTCGTGTCCTTCGTGCCCTTGGCCTCCGGCTTGGAGCCCTCGGACGTCTCGCGCTTCTCACCCGCGCGCTTGTAGTCGGTGATGTAGAAGCCCGAGCCCTTGAAGTGAATGCCGGCACCGCCGGAAATCTGGCGCTGCGCCATCTTCCCGCACGTCGGACATTTGACGCGGGACTTGTCCGAGATCTTGCGCTCGAAGCGCTCGAACTCGTGTCCCGCCGGACACAGGTATGCGTACGTCGGCATCGATCAGGACCGGATGAAGGAGCCCTGCGGTAGTCGTAATTCCTTTGAACCTATGAACTTAGCCCGTGCCCCACGGGGGGTCAAGCTGACCGATGCGTGCCCCAGACGCCGCGGAGCGCATCGCTGATCTCGCCCACCGTGGCGCGGGCGCGCACGGCGGCGACGATCGGCGGCATCAGCGGTGTCTCGCCCCGCGCCGCCGCCTCCACCGCCGCAAGCGCTTTCCTCCACGCGGCGGTATCACGCGCCGCGCGGACGGCTGCCACACGCGCACGCTGCTGCGCCGCGAGCTCGTGATAATCGGGCGCCGCGATCTCGGGTGGCGGCTCGTCCTGGGTGAAGCGATTCACACCGACCACCACGGTCTCGCCCGACTCGACGGCCCGCTGGTGCTCGTACGCCGACCGGGCGATGGCGTCCTGAAAGACGCCGCGCGCAATCGCCGCCGCCGCACCGCCGGCGCGCGCGACCTCGGCCATGAGGATCGTGGCGCGTCGGGCGATCTCGTCGGTGAGGTGCTCGACGTAGTACGAGCCGCCGAGGGGATCGGCGCTGAGCGCGGTGCCCGACTCGTACGCGAGCACCTGCTGGGTGCGCAGCGCCAACCGCGCCGAGTCCGCGGTGGGGAGCGCGAGCGCCTCGTCGAAGCCGTTGGTGTGGAGCGACTGGGTCCCGCCGAGCACGGCGGCGAGCGCCTGGACCGCGACCCGCACCACGTTGTTGAGCGGCTGCTGCGCGGTGAGGGTCGAGCCGCCCGTCTGCGTGTGGAACCGGAGGCGGCACGCCGCGTCGTCGCCGTGGTAGCGCTCGCGCACGATCTCCGCCCAGAGGCGGCGTGCCGCGCGGAACTTGGCGATCTCCTCGAAGAGATCGTTGTGCGCGGCAAAGAAGAACGAGATGCGGCGCGCGATCTCGCCCGCGTCGAGTCCCGCCGCGCGCGCGCGATCGAGATACTCGATCCCGTCGGCGAGCGTGAAGGCCACCTCCTCGACCGCCGTTGCCCCCGCCTCGCGCATGTGGTAGCCGCTCACCGAGATGGGGTTGAACGACATCCGCTCCTCGTGGACGAAGCGGAAGATGTCAGTCGTCAGGCGGAGGGAGGGATCGGGCGGGTAGATGTACGTGCCGCGGGCGGTGTACTCCTTCAAGATGTCGTTCTGCACCGTGCCGCGGAGCGCGGTGTGGGGCACCCCCTGCTCGTCACCCACCACGACGTACATCGCCAGGAGAATCGCGGCGGTGGCGTTGATCGTCATCGACGTGGAGACTTGGTCGAGCGGGATCCGATCGAACAGCACCGCGAGATCGTCCACCGTATCGATGGCGACGCCGGCCCGTCCCACTTCGCCCTCGGCGATCGGGTGGTCGGAGTCGTAGCCCATCTGGGTGGGAAGATCGAACGCGACGGAGAGCCCGGTCTGGCCGGCCTCGAGGAGGGCGCGGAATCGGGCGTTCGTTTCGGCGGCGGTCCCGAAGCCGGCGTACTGGCGCATGGTCCAGAGCCGGCCGCGGTACATCGTGTCGTAGATGCCCCGCGTGAACGGGAATTCGCCAGGGGGCTCCGGACCGTACGAGGGCGCGACCGGCACGCCCGAAGGCGTCCGTCGCTCCTCGCTCACACAGCCCCCGCGGGTGTCCTCGTCTGCGCGAGCACCTGCTCGACGAACCGCACGTCCTCCTTCGAGCCGATGATGAGCGGCGTGCGCTGGTGCAGCTCGTCGGGCATGATGTCGAGTACCGGGCGCTCGCCGTCCGATGCGGCGCCCCCGGCGTGCTCCACGATGTAGGCGAGCGGATCGGCCTCGTAGAGCAACCGCAGCTTGCCCTGCGGCGACTTCGTGTCCTGCGGGTACATGAAGACCCCGCCGTGCATCAGATTGCGGTGGAAGTCCGCGACGAGCGAGCCGATGTAGCGGGCGTTCTTCGCCTTGCCGCCGCCGTCGAGCCCCTTGAACGCGCGGACCACGGAGCGATAGGCCGCCGGCCAGCGATCGTAGTAGCTCTCGTTGATGCTGTAGAAGCGGCCGATTTCGGGCGTGCGGATGTTGGGATGGCTGAGCAGGAATTCGCCGATGGTCGGATCGAGCGTGAAGCCGTGCGCGCCGTTCCCCGCGGAGTAGACGAGGACGGTGCTCGCGCCGTACAGCACGTAGCCCGCCGCCACCTGCTTGCGCCCCACCTGCAGGCAGTCCGGCAACGCTCCCGGATGGCCCTCGGGCGTCACGCGCCGGTGAATCGAGAAGATCGTGCCGATCGGGATGTTGACGTCGATGTTCGACGAGCCGTCGAGCGGATCGTACATCAGCACGTACTTCCCGGGCCGATGCTCCGGCGGCGTGGGCACGGGCTCCGCGTCCTCCTCGGAGGCGACGACGCACACGCGGCCGGTCTTCTGAATGACCTGGCGCAGGATATCGTTGGCGATGATGTCGAGCTTCTGCTGCTCCTCGCCCTGCACGTTGATGCTGCCGGCCCGGCCGAGGATGTCGACGAGCCCGGCGCTCCGCACGTAGCTCGCGATCAGCTTGGCGGCGAGGGCCACGTCGTAAAGGAGGTTGGTGAGCTCGCCGCTGGCTTCGGGGTGCAGGCGTTCTTCTTCGATGATGAAGCTTTCGATCGTGACCAACTGCGAACTAGGCACCGTAGCCTCGCGACAGGTGAGAGTAGCGTTCCCTGCGACACTTGAAAATAGCGTCCGTCACTCCAGATCGTTACCGTCCCGCCGTCATCCGTGCGCCACATGCTGATGCCGCGGCGCGCGAGGCGTCGAAGCGTGGCGGGCGCGGGATGACCGTACCGGTTGTGCGCGCCCACGCTGATCACCGCGACTTTGGGGGCCACGGCGTCCAGCCATGCGTTCCCGGTGGCCCCGGCGGAGCCGTGATGGCCCACCTTCAAGACCTCGGAGCGGCCGACCCGGCTCACCGCCACCGACTCCGCGGGGAAACCGGCATCCCCCGTGAGCACGGCGTCGAACGCCCCGTAGCTCACCCGCACGATGACCGAGTTCTCGTTCGGTCTCAGCTCGTGGGCGAGCGAGACATCCGTGGGGTGAAGCACCGCAAATCGCACGCCATCGAGCATCACGGTGTCCCCCAGGCGGGCCGCCCGCCATGGGATCCCGTACGCGGCCACGGTGGCCTGGTAGCGCTCGTAGAGCGGGGTGCCCAGGGGTTGGCCGGGCTCGAGCATGAGCCGCGGTGGGAACGCCGCGATCAGCTCCGGAATCCCGCCCAGGTGATCGGCGTCGCCGTGCGAGTCGATCACCACGTCGAGCGCGCGGGCGCCGTGACGCCTGAGGAACGGGAGCTCGACCCGCCGTGCCGCATCCTCGAGCGGGTTCACCGGCCCGCCGTCCATTGCCACCCAATGCCCGTGGGGGGTACGGACGAGGATCGCATCCCCCTGCCCCACGTCGAGCACGTAGATCGAGAGCCCGAACCGCTCGCCGTGCGGGCGAAACGCCAGGGCCGCGACGCCCCAGGCCATGGTCACACCCAGGACCATCACGCGGCGCCGGGCGACGGCCACGGTGGGGCGGTTTCGGAGCACCCACCACGTCCCGGCGAGCAGCAAGGCCCACGGCCAGGCGCCGGAGACACCGGGCACGGTGCGCACGTGGCCCCAGGGCACGGCGGCGGCGAGTGCCGCGAGGCGTTCGATGGCGGCGAGCACGAGGCCCGCCCCGCCCGCGAACGCGCTCCAGACGAGGCTCGCGAAGATTCCGGGCACCGCGAGCGCCATGAGGGGAATGGCGACCAGGTTCACGGCGATGCCGATCGGCGCCACGGCACCGAAGACGTAGGCCGTGATCGGTGCCGTGGCGAGCGTGGCCCCGACCGAGACACCGACGCCCCGCCAGCGCCGGCTCACCAACCGCGCGCCGCGATAGGTGCCCCAGACGGCGGTGACGGAGAGCCACGCGCCGACCGCCGTCACGGTGGCGGGATCGACCGCGAGCAGGAGGAGCACCGCGCTCGCGAGCATCGCCGTGAACGGGGGGTGCCGCTGACGCAGACGCGCCACCGCCAGGAATGCGATGAAGGCGGCGGCGCGCGTTGCCGCGGCGGGAAACCCGAGGAGGGCGACGTAGGCCCAGACGGCGAGCGTCCCTAAGACCGTCGCCGCGCGCCGACCCAGCGGCTGGAGCAGCAGCGCGAGCCAGAGCGCCACGACGCCGACGTGGAGCCCCGAGATCGCGAGCAGATGCGCGAGGCCCGCGTCGGCGAAGGTGTCGCGGAGATCTCGGGCGATGCCGTGTCTCTCGCCGAGCACGAGCGCGATGACGAGCGGCGCACGCCGGCCGTAGAGCGCGGTGAGCCGTGCCGCGAGGGCGGCGCGGAGGCGCGCGCGCAGCGCGCGGGGGCGGTGGAGAACGCGCACGTGTCGCACCGCGAGCCGCCCACCCGCCGCCGAGCCGACCGCGATCACCGTGGCACCGGGCGGCACGGTGTCCGACAGCGTGAGCGTGACCGCGCCGCCGCACCCGTCGGGCGATGCGCGCACGATGCCCGGCACACTGCCCCGCGCATCCGGGACACCGCCCACGACGACGACCGCGGCGTGCCGGCCCACGCGCCAGCGGGCGGCACAGGCGTCCTGCCGGGCGCCACGCGCGAGGGATCCCTGCCAGAGCCCGACGCCGAACACCGCGACGAGCACCGCCGCCCATCGGCGTCCGGGATGCAGCGCGAGCGCCGCCGCCAGGACGAGTGGTACCAGACGCACGCCCATGGGGACCAAAACGACGAGGCCGACCCAGAGGCCGGCCCCATACCCGAATGCGAATTGGACGACGGGCGGCACTACCGCCCGCCCGAGCTCACCCGGCCGGCGCCTTCTTGCCGTGCTCCGGCCGCGGCGAACGCGAAACCACGCGGAACCCTTCCATCAGCGCCACGGCGATGTCGGCCTGATCCTGGTCGCGCTGCATGGCAATGTGCTGCAACACCGCGCCGCGATGATGCGTCACGTAGTGCGGGGGCAGCCGATTCAGCGCGAAGACCATGACGTCGTCGCGACAGACGTCGCAGCCGCAAAACCCCTGCACGTTCGGCACGAGCCGCTTGTACTCGCGCTGGACCTCGTCTTCGATCAGGTTCTTCACCCCACGATGGCCAACTCCCGACCCGTCGAAGCGGGTACTCCGGTGAAGGTCGAACCGGTGGTCCCGGTGAGCCGCACGGTGCGGTAGGCCCCGATCCACTCCGTCGGGCCGTCCACCAGCACCACTTTGTTGGTTCGGGTGCGAGTCTGCAAGAGTCCGCCGCGCCGCGCCACTTTCTCCACCAGCACCTCGTGCGTGGTTCCGACCAGCGCCGCGTTGCGGCGGCGCGCCACCGCCCGTACCGTCGCGATGAGCCGCTCCAGACGCTCGGCCGCCGCCTCGTCCGGCACCTGGCCCGGCAGCTTCGGCGCGCCGGTGCCCTCGCGGGGCGAGTAGCGGAAGGTGTACGCGTCGTCGAAGGCGACCGCGCGGACGAGCGAATCGGTTTCCGCGAAATCGGCGTCCGTCTCCCCCGGGAACCCGACGATGATGTCCGTCGTGATGGCGAGCGCCGGCACGGCGGCCCGCAGCCGGTCCACACACTCCAGGTACTGCTCACGGGTGTAGCGGCGACCCATGCGCTTGAGCACCCGCGAGGACCCGCTCTGCACCGGCAGATGCACGTGCTCGCAAACGGCGGGCACCTCGGCCATGGCCTCGAGGACCCGCGGGGTGAAGTCGTTGGGGTAGGGGCTCGTGAACCGCAGCCGGCGAACGCCCTCCACGGCCCCGACCGCGCGGAGCAGATCGGCAAAATCGTGCGCGCCGTCGTGGTAGCTGTTGACGGTTTGGCCGAGGAGCGTGACCTCGGACGTACCCTCCGCCGCGAGACGCCGGACCTCGGTCACGACGTCATCCAGCGTACGGCTGCGCTCGCGCCCGCGCGTCATCGGAACGATGCAGAAGGTGCACCGATAATCGCAGCCGCGCTGCACGGTGACGAAGGCCCCCACCCGCTCGCCGCGCACCTGGGGCACGTCCTCGTAGTGCTCCCACGCGCGGAACTCCACGTCCGCCGTCCGCTCGCCACCCACCGCCCCGTGGATCAGCTCGGGGAGCGCGCGGTAGCCGTCGGGCCCGATCACGAGGTCCACGTGCGGTGCCTGCTCGAGGAGCGTGGTGCCGAGGCGCTGGGCCATGCAGCCCACGACGCCGAGCACGACGCCCGGACGCTTGTGGCGTTTGAGCTCGCCCATCCGCCCCACGACGCGCTGCTCGGCGTTGTCCCGGACCGCACACGTGTTGACGAGGAGCACGTCGGCCTCGGCCGGATCGTCGGTCGCGCCGTAGCCCTCGCGGCCGAGCACACCGAGCATGAGCTCGGTATCGGCCACGTTCATCTGGCATCCGTACGTCTCGATGTAGACGTGTTTCATGGGCGTTCCGCGCAGGGCTCGGCCAGCAGGCCGTCCATTCCGGTCCCGAGGCGCGCCGCGAACCGCGGCGGCACGGACCGATCAGTGGGAAGATAGACCGGCAGGTAGTCGCCCGTCAGGCCCTCGAACCGGTGCTTGCGGCGTGCCGTGGTCACGACGTCCGCCCTCCCGCCGATGCGTGCCGCCGCATACGCCGCCCCCATGGCGTCCCCGAGGACGCGCAGCTCGGCGCTCCGCTCGCGCTGGACTGCGGCCGGCGCCGGCGAGCCGAGCCGTGGCGCCGCCGTGCTCGGCCGCTCGGAGTAGGGGAAGACGTGGAGATACGTGAACGGGAGATCCTGAATGAGCGCGCGCGTGGCCGCGTGATCGGCGGCGCGCTCCCCGGGAAAGCCGACGATCACGTCCGCGCCGAGCCCGAGGGCCGGGAGCCGCGCGGCGAGCGTCTCGATCCGCGCGCGATACGTCGCCGCCGTGTACCAGTGCCGCCCCATCCGCTTGAGCACGCGGTCGCTTCCGGACTGGAGCGGGGCGTGGACGTGCGGCGCGAGACGGTCAGGGAGCGAGACCATGAGATCGGCGAGCCGATCGCACACCTCGGTGGCCTCGATCGACGAGAGCCGGAACCGCACGCGCGGTACCTCGCGCACCAGTCGTTCCGTGAGCTCGCCGAGCGTCGCCATGGGATCGAGATCGCGCCCGTACGTGCCGATATGCACGCCCGTGAGGACGATCTCTTCATGCTCCGCCGCGAGCGCCTCGGCCTCGGCCACGATCTCCGCCGGCGGCCGCGATCGGTTGGCCCCGCGGGCGAGGGTGGTCGCGCAGAAGGTGCAGTGCTCGTCGCAGCCGTCCTGAATCCGGAGCCAGGCGCGGCTCCCGCGCGCGAACCGGCGGAGCACCGGCTCGGGCGCCGCGGCGTCCACGGCGAGCGCCGACAGCACGTCCTCCACCGCGGCGCCGCCCACCACCCCGGCCACGTTCGGGAGTGCCGCGATCGTCCCGTCATCCACCGCCGCGGCACAGCCCATCACCACGGTGCGCACGTCGGGCCGCCGGCGCGCGAGACGTCGCACGAGACCGCGCATCTTCGCCTCGCCGGCGTGTGTGACGGTGCAGGAATTCACCACGGCCGCGTCGGCGCGCGCGGGATCGCTCACGATCTCCGCACCCGCCAGCTCGAGCGCCTGACGGACTACCTCGGTGTCGTACTGGTTGGCCTTGCAGCCGAACGTGTGGAGATAGACGCGCGTCACGGCCTGAGCCGCATGCCCACCGTGAACGCCCAGACGTGCTCGCTCACACCGGCGCCGGAGCGCATGATCCGCTCGAGCGTGACGTTCACCAGCGCGCGGTTCTTGGCGAAGAGCAGTCCGGTCCCGGCGGTGAGCCCCACCTCGTGCGGCTGTTCCGCGTTCGGAGAGAACGGCAGGGTCGCGTAGCGGAAGCCGAACCGGAGCGGGATGTTCGAGACGCCGGACTCGGGCGGACCGAGCTCGATACCGCTCCCGATGGAGAAGGTGTTGAAGACGACCGTCCCGCTGCCCGCCAGATCGGCGGCCGCGCGCGTCCACGAGCGCCGCGTGACGGTCGTCGTCCAGTGCAGGGCCTTGCTCGGCGTGAGGAGGAGGCCGCCCGCGATCGTCGTCGGGAGCGCGACACTCCCCGTCACCAGCGAATCGACGCTGATGTCGAGCCGCCGGTCGGACCGCACGCTCGCCCCGAGCTGGATGGCGCGCGTGAGCTGGATCATGACGCCACCGTCGAACCCGAACCCTTCATACGATTGGTGTCCCCGGAGCGCGTAGGGGCGATACGTCGTATCCCCGAAGACCCGGCTCACGCTGAGCTGCGACGAGCCCGTCAGGGCGTGGACCCCTACGCCGATGGCGAGATGGCGCGAGACCGTCCAGGCGAGGGCTCCACCGATATCGGCGATCGCGCCGTCCGAGCCGATCTGGTCGGTGACGCCCACCGGCTGGCCCCGGAGCATCACCGTGTCCGTCGTGGACACGTCGTACGTCCGGTCCGCATACGTCCCCGCGGTGAGGCGGAACGAGATCGGGGAACTCCCCGCGGGGCCGGCGACGCCGATGAGCGGGAAGCGGGTGTCGTGCAGCCCGGTCGCCGTGACGCTGTTCGCGTCGTAGCTCCGGAACTCCGTGCTCGACGTGCCGATCGCGGTGAGCGCTCCGAGGGACGCCGACGACGCGGGATTGAGCGGGGAGAACGGATCGAACATGTCGAACCCGCCGCCGAGCGCGCGCGAGCGGGCCGACGCCTCGCGCGCCGGGAACCCGATCCCGCGTACCGAGAAGATGGACGTCTGCGCCGCCGCCACCGCGGGGAGTCCGCCGAGCGCGAGCCCGGTGAGCAGGAGAAGTCGTCGCATCGTCATCCGCGGAACTTGTACGGGGGAATGTAGGTGACCTCCAGCTTGGCGCTGGGCGCCGCGCTGGTCCCGAAGCGTACCGCGGCGCCGGTCGCCCCTTCGGGCGTGGCTCGGAGGATGATCGTGTGCGGCAGCTCGGGATGCGTGTGCCACACCCGGAGGACGTCGGTCAGGTCCACCCGCACGGTGTCACGCGTCCCGACCAGGGCGTTGCCCGCCCGGAGCGCGATCGAGTCCGCCGGCACGAGGATGAGCGGGGACTTCGGTCCGAAATCGGCGGTGAGCGCATGCGCGATCACGGCGACGGTATCCTGCGAGCCACCGATCACCGGCTCCGATGGGACGAGCAGCAGCGTGGCGCGCACCACCGACGACGAGTCGACGATCGCCGACGGCACGTCGAGATGCATCAGGACCCGCGACGACGGTGAGCCGCCCACCGCGAGCACGCCCGCGGGAGGCACGACGGGCGGCGGCGCCACGAACATGTCGAGCCCCGAGAGCCGCGAGTCCTGCCGGGGTACGCTCGTGCCGGAGGAATCCTGGTGCACGTAGAGGCTCAGCTGCGCACCGCTCCCTGCCTCGACCGCGCCGATGTTCACCCACGCAGAGTCGGGTGAGAGCACCGCCACGCCGACCGCGACCACGAAGCTGTCCGCCGGCCAGCCCGGAAAGGCACTCGCGGGTATCGACGTCGACACGAGTCCGTTCTGGAGCGTGTCGTCGAGCGCGATCGTGCCGATCAGCGTGCTGTCCTGAAAATACGGCTCGAGCTGCGCGTAGGTCGCGGTGGAATCCACCGTCGTGGGGAGCCGATAGATGCCGAGGCGGATCCCCTTCGCATCCGCGCGACGGCGGAGCACGTCCACCTGGACGGCGAAGGAATCGGTGCTGGCGATCGGCGCGAGCACGGTGTCGATCGCGTTCACACGCAGACTGTCGCGGAGGGCGAAGAAGCGGATGACCCCGCGGCTCGGGCCGACGCCGAACCCGCCGGGCGCGGCGATCAGCTCGAGCGCGCTCGCCGCGTACGATGACACGTAGCCGTCGAACGTGCTGTCCGCCGCGGTCGGCATGATGGAGTCGACGACCTGCACGCCCACGGGCGGGCAGAATTCCGGGCAGACGCCGGGCGCCGTGACGTCCTGGCCGCAGCCGAGCAGCGCCGCGCCGGTGAGCGCCACCGCCAGGCGGCGGACCCTTTTGGCCGTCAGTCCGCGCACGACGGTTCCCCGCACCCGATTGATCCGTTCACCGTTCAAGGTCTCCGGGTCCGAATCGCGCCGGCAGGAGCTCTTCGAGCGTCCAGCGCCGCCGGCCGTTCGGACCGATCGATTCGATGATGAGGCCGTCGGCGAATTCCGCGAGCACCTGACGGCACGCCCCACAAGGTGCGGCGGGCGGGTCGGCGTCGGTGACGATCACCGCGCGCACGAGCTTCGTGGCCCCCGCCGTCACCGCCGCGCCCACGGCCACGCGCTCGGCGCAGTTGGTCAATCCATACGATGCATTTTCGACGTTCGCGCCCGCGAAGATGCGGCCATCGGCCGCCTCGAGCGCCGCACCGACCCGGAACCCGCTGTACGGCGCGTACGCCCGCTCCTGTGCCGCGCGCGCTTCCTGCTCGAGCGCGTCGCTCACGCGAGAATCTCCGACAGGAACGACGTACCCACCGCGGGCGCCATATCAAAATACTCGGCCGCCGTCGCGCCGAGGTCAGCGAACGTCGCGCGCGTGCCCAGTGCCGCCGGCCGCACGTCCGGCCCCACCGCGAGCACGGGCACGGCCTCCCGCGAGTGATCGGTGGAGGGCGTGGTCGGGTCGTTCCCGTGATCGGCAGTCAAGAGCATCACGTCCCCGGGCCGGAGGAGATCCACCAGCGCGGGCAACGCCTCGTCCAACGCCCGCAAGCCCTTGTAGAACCCCGGAACGTCGTTCCGGTGCCCCCAGGTCTGGTCGAATTCGAGGACGTTCACGAATAGAAACCCACTCTCCATGGTCCTGAGCGCCTCGGCGATTCGCGCGTACGCCTCTTCGTTGGTGGGCGTGTGGTGGCTCGAGATGTTCCGCCCGGCGAACAGATCGTCCACCTTGCCGAGCCCGACGCGTGGAATCCCCGCCTCGGCCAGGCGGTCGAGCAGCGTGGGCCCCACGGGCTCCACCGAAAAATCCCGTCGGTGCGCCGTGCGGGTGAACTGCCCGGGCTCGCCCACGAACGGCCGCGCGATCACGCGCGACACCGCATGCTCACCCGTGAGCTGCGCGCGCGCCGTCTCGCACGCCGCGTAGAGCTCCGCGAGCGGGACGTTCTCCTCGTGCGCCGCCACCTGAAAGACGCTGTCCGCCGACGTGTAGACGATCCATTTCCCGGTGGCGAGATGCTCGGCGCCGTACTCCTCGATCACCGCCGTTCCCGATGCCGGCTTGTTGGCCAGCACGCCGCGGCCCGTGGCGCGGCTGAACGCCGCGATCACGTCGTCCGGGAACCCGTTTGGATAGGTCGGAAACGGTTGATCGAGGAGCAGCTCGCAGAGCTCCCAGTGGCCCGTGGTGCTGTCCTTGCCCTTGGAACGCGGCAGCGCGACGCCGTGAGCCGCCGACGGCGCGCTACACGCCAACCCGGGAAGGGGCCGGCAGCAGCCGAGGCCGAGCCCCGCGAGATACGGGAGATCGAGCCCACCCACCGCGCGGGCCACGTTGCCGAGCGTGTCGCTCCCCCGGTCACCATAGGCGGCCTGATCGGGACAGGCGCCGATCCCGACGCCGTCCAGGACGATCAACGCAAACCGGCCGCGTGGCGTCATGCGCCCGTGTACACCCGCGTCACGCGGTTCCCGAGACGCGCGAGGATCTCGTACGAAATGGTCCCCGCCCACCCGGCGAATTCGTCGATACCGATGGCCTCGCCACCCTCGGGGGAGGTCCCCACGAGCGTCGCGACCTCACCAACCCGCACGCCGTCGAGGTCGTCGGTCTCCATATCCACCATCACGAAGTCCATGGTCACGCGTCCCACGATGGGACGCCGACGCCCGCCCAAGAGCGCGAACGCCTTGCCCTTCACCGCGCGCGGGATGCCGTCGGCGTAGCCGATACCGAGCGTCGCGATCGCGGTCGGCCGCTCGGCGCGCCACTCGGCGCCGTAACTTACCGCATCGCCCGCACCAATCCGTCGAACGCTCACGACCGGCGCCCGTATCGTCGCGACCGGCGCGGGGTCCGGGAGATCGCCCGCGGCCGCGCCGCCGTAGAGAAAGATGCCGGGCCGCGCCAGATCGAGCGCCCGATCGAGCCGCCACGCCGCGGCGCTGTTCGCCGCGTGCACGAGCCGTGGCCGGGCCGGCAGGCGTCCGAGGGCCTCCTCGAAACGCCCCCACTGCAGCGCCACCGTTGCGCGGTCGCTGTCCGCCGCATAGAAGTGGGTGAACACCCCTTCCAGGTGCGGGGTCGCGAACTGCGTGAGCGCCGCGGCGTCGTCCCAGCGCACACCGCAGCGCCCCATCCCCGTGTCGATCTCGAGATGAAACGGGAGGTCCCAGCGCGCCACCTCGGCGGGAGCATCGAGCACGGCCCGCAGGTCGTGTCGTCGGTAACGTGCGAGCTGGTCGGAAGCGGCCGGCGTGAAGACGAGGATCGGCCGGGTGACGCCCGCGTCCCGGAGCTCGATGCCTTCTTCGACCGTCGCGACACCATAGCCCCACGGATCGAGCGACTCGAGCGCGCGTACCACCGGCACCGCGCCCAGCCCGTACGCGTTCGCCTTCACCATCGGTAACAACGTGCCCGAACGCGAAGCGGCCCGGACGGTCCGCGCATTCGCGAGCAGGTTGGCGAGATCGACCTCGATCCACGCCCTTCGGTGCGGCGGTTGCGTTGACACGGTCACGGGCGAGCCGGTATTGTACCGGCGCGAGGACCCAAATGCAAGAACCATCAGCGCTTGGACGCATCGTCGAGCTCGTCCGAGACCTCCGTCGGCGGTGCCCCTGGGACGCCGCGCAGACCTCTCAATCGCTCCGTCCCTACTTCGTCGAAGAGGCGATGGAGCTCGACCACGCCATGGCGCATCCCGACGACCCCGGGCTCCGGACGGAGCTGGGCGACGTGATGCTCCACGTGGCGTTCCAGATCGCGCTCGCCGAGGAGCGTGGCGCCTTCGGCGCGGAGGATCTGACGCGCGCGGTCGAGGAGAAGATGTGGCGGCGGCACCCCCATCTCTTCCCCCCCACTCCCCGAACCCAGACGGGCGAAGGCGGTCATGGATGGGCACAGGCGGGCGAGGTCGCTCCTCTGCCCGCCCACGCCCGCCCGAGCCCGCCCACGTCCGCCCATGACAACTGGGAACGCCGAAAGCTCGAGGAGCGCGAAGGGGCGAGCGTGCTGGACGGTCTCCCGCCCAGCATGCCGGCACTCGTGATGGCCTACCGGCTCCAGGAGAAAGCGGCGGGGGTGGGGTTCGACTGGCCGGACGTGAATGGGCCGATGGACAAGGTCCGAGAAGAGACCGAGGAGGTGGAGGAAGAACTACGGCGCCAGGAGCGGCAGAGTGGCAGGGTGGCAGAGGAGATCGGGGATCTGCTCTTCGCGGTGGTGAATCTCGCCCGTAAAGCGGGCTGCGATCCGCGTGCGGCGCTCGAGGGCGCCAACGCGCGGTTCACCGAGCGCTTCCGCGCGATCGAACGCCTCGCCGCCGAGCGCGGCATCGACGTCGGCAGCGCGGGGCTCGAGGTGCTGGATGGGTTGTGGAATGAGGTGAAGGCGGGCGAGGGCGGGCGGGGGCGGGCATAGGCGGGCGGGTCGCTGCGCCGTGCCCGCCTGCGCCCGCCTATGCCCGCCTATGCCCGCCTATGCCCGCCTATGCCCGCCTACGGATACAGCCGATGCATCTGCCGCGGGAACGCGATCGCCTCGCGAATGTGCGGGATGCCGCAGATCCAGGCGACGGTCCGCTCGATGCCGAGGCCGAAACCGGAGTGCACGAACGTCCCGTACTTTCGGAGATCGAGATACCAGCCGTACGCCTCTTCGGGGAGCCCCTGGTCGCGGATGCGCGCGAGAAGCAGATCGTAGTCGTCTTCGCGCTGGCTTCCGCCGATGATCTCGCCGTAGCCCTCCGGCGCGAGGCAGTCGTTGTTGAGCACCGTCCGCGGGTCGTCCGGGTTCTGTTTCATGTAGAACGCCTTGACCTCGCGCGGATAGTTGTACACGAAGACCGGACGGTCGTACTGCTTGGCGAGCAGCGTCTCGTCGTCCCCGCCGAGGTCACGGCCCCAGGTGATCTCCGCGCCGAGGCCCTGGAGCTTGGTCACCGCGTCGGTGTAGGAGATGCGATGGAACGGCGGCGCAACGGATTCGAGAGGCGTGACGTCCCGCTCGAGCTCCTCGAGCTCCGCGCGGCGTCGCTCCAGACAGCGCCCCACGATATACGAGACGAAGTCTTCCTGCAGCCGCATGTTGTCGTCGGAATCGTTCCACGCGACCTCGGGCTCCACCATCCAGAACTCGGCCAGATGCCGGCGGGTCTTGGATTTTTCCGCGCGGAAGGTGGGCCCGAAACAGTAGACGCGGCCAAGCGCTGCGGCGGCGGCCTCGAGGTAGAGCTGGCCCGTCTGCGCGAGGTACGCCTTGCCGAGATCGAAGTACTCGGTCTCGAAGAGGTTGCCGGCGGTCTCGCCGATCGCGCCGGTCAACAGCGGCGTGTCCACCAAGTAGAAATCGCGGTCGTAGAAGAAGTCGCGAATCGCCTGGATCACCTCGTGCCGGATGCGCATGACCGCGACCTGCCGCCGGCTCCGGAGCCAGAGATGCCGGTGCTCGAAGAGGAACGCCGTCCCGTGCTCCTTCGGCGTGATCGGGAAATCGACGCTCGGCCCCAGGATCTCCAGCCCGTGCGCGGTGAGCTCGACGCCGCTCGGCGCGCGCTCGTCGGCGCGCACGGTGCCCGTCACGGCCACCGAGGTCTCCTGCGTCAGCGCCTTGAACGTCTCCCACACGGCGTCCGGCACCTCGGCCTTCGGAAAGACCGCCTGCACGTAGCCCGAGCCGTCACGCAGCACGGCAAAGGCGATCTTCCCGCTCGAGCGGGTCGTCATCACCCAGCCGCGCACCGTCACTTCTTGGCCGATGCGCTCCGGAAGCTCGTTGATACGTGTCGTATCGCTCATCGCGCGCGAATCGTATCGCTTGCCCTGGTGAGTGTCAACGCGCTTGCGTGCGTGCGCACGCCCGTGAAGGGCCCGAGCGCGGAGCCGAAACCCTGGGCCGACTACCTCGGTGCGCCGAGCCGCGCGCCCTTCGCCGACCAGACGCTTCCCGCCCAGGACACCCTGGCGTGGCGGACGGGCGTCGGAAAGGTCGCGGCCGGCCCCATCGCGCTGGGCTCGAGCGTCCTCGCCGTGCAGACCGTGAACAAGGAAATCGCGCTCCTCAGCCGTGAGACGGGCGCGATCATCTGGAAGCGGCGCCTCAACAATGCGAGCACGACGGGCCCGCTGATCACGACCGACCGGATCTACACCGCGACCTCGGACCGGGACGGCAAGGTCTACGCCCTGCGCCTGGCCACCGGAGGCTCGGCGTGGGAGCGCGGTCTCGGAAGCATCACCGGCGCCATCGCGCTCACCGGAGGCGTAGTCGTAGCGGCGACGATCGATGGCGGGGTCGCGGCGATGGATGCGTCCACGGGTCACGTGCGCTGGCGCCGCCGCCTGCATGGGCCCGTGCGCGGCGGGGTAGCGGCCCTTGGGGGCAGGGTGCTCGTCGCGACCGACGACTCGCTCTATCTGCTCGCCACGGTAGACGGCACGCCCGTGGCGACGGTCACGGCGCCGGGTGCCCTCCTCGCGCCGCCCGCGGTGGTCGGCGACACGATCATCCTCGGCTCGCCCGACGGCGTGCTCGCGGCGCTCACGGGCGATTCGCTCCGCACGCTGTGGAGCCTGAAGACGGGAACGGGTGTCGTGGGAAGCCCGGCCGTGGCGCGTGACTCCGCGTTCGCGGTCACGCAGACGGGTACGCTCTGGTGCGTGCCGCTCGCGTGGCCCGACGCACCCGATACGAATGCCACGGGGCTCGACGCCCTTGCGGGTCCCACCCCCGTGAGCGAGGGTGTGCTCATGGCGAGTGTAACGGGAACGGTGGCGCTCACGTCCTGCGGCGGGCCGGTGCGGACGCTCCTCACCGTTCGCGGGCCGGTCGCGTATCCGCCCGTGGTCGCGGACGGCGCGATCGTCGTGCCCGACGGCGACGGCAACGTGTCGAGCTGGCAATGATGCGCCGCGCCACCCTGCTCGCGCTCGGACTCGCCGTCACCTTGCCGGCTCTCGCGCGTGCGCAAAGTCCATCTCCCAAGCCGCGCACCACGCCGTGGTACGTCTCGGTCTCGCACTATGGACGGTGGGTAGCGCTCGCGGCGTCGGCGGGATTCATCGCGGTCGCCGTGAACCGCCACGACCAGGCATCGCAGGAATTCCAGTCGCTCGTGCTCTTCTGCCACCAGAACAGTGCGCGCTGCGTGCTCGGCACGGACGGGAAGTACCTCGATCCGACCCCCGAGGCGCGATTCCAGCAGACGCTCAAGCTCGATGCGCGGGCCGGCCGGTGGATCATGGCGGGACAGATCACGCTCTTCGCGGCGGGGGGAATGTTTCTGATCGACCTCCTCGACCGCGATCACAGCCCGAAGAACATTCCGTACACGCCGTTCGAGGCGTATGCGGCACCGGGGCGTGTGGGGCTGCAGGTGACGTTCTAGATGGGGGCGAACGCTGCCCCCGCGCCCGAGCGCCCACGATGCCCCCCCCCGCCTTGCCGCCCGCCCCCACCCATCCTACGATCAAAGAGAAGGCAAACGAGGAGGCATTCATGCCCACGGCACTCGCACAGCGCACCTGCGTGCCGTGCAAAGGCGGCACCCCGCCGCTCGAGCACGCGCGGATCGCGGAATTGTTGAAGGAGCTGGGTGGCGGCTGGAAAGCGGTGGACGATCACCACCTGGAGAAGCACTACAAGTTCAAGAACTTCGCCGAGGCGCTGGCGTTCACCAACGCCGTCGGCGCGATCGCCGAGGAGCAGGGCCACCACCCCGACGTCGCGCTGAGCTGGGGCCGCGTGGGACTCACGATCTGGACCCACAGCGTGGGTGGTCTCACCGAGAGCGATTTCATCCTCGCCGCCAAGGCGGACGCGGCCCACACCTGAGCGTCTAGCCGACCCGGAAGAGCTCCACCCCGCGCTCGTAACGCCGCTCGATCCGCTGGCGAATCGGGCGGTGCGCCGATGCGGTGAGCGCGGGATCGCCTTCGAGGATCGCGCGCGCGTCCGCCCGCGCCACGCGAATCAGATCTTCGTCCCGTTCGAAATCCACGAAGCGGAGCGTCACCCCACCCGACTGCCGCGCCCCGGTGAGCTCCCCCATCCCGCGCTCCTTGAGGTCGAGCTCCGCGATCTTGAACCCATCCGCCGTCCGCGCGAAGCGTTGGAGCCGAGCGCGGGCGCCGTGCGCATCGCTCAAGAGGATGCAGTGGCTCTCGGCGGCACCACGGCCCACGCGACCCCGCAGCTGGTGCAGCTGCGCCAGTCCGAAGCGCTCCGGATGCTCGATCACCATCACCGTGGCGTTCGGGATGTCGATCCCCACCTCGATCACCGTCGTCGCGACGAGCACGTCGAGCGCGCCGTCGCGGAACTTGCGCATCACCGCGTCCCGCTCGGCGGCCTTCATGCGGCCATGCACCAGTCCCACGGTGGCTGGTGCCAGACTCTTCGCGAGCTCCGCGGCCATCCGCGTCGCGGCCTTGAGGTCGGTCTGCTCCGACTCGTCGATCACCGGATAGACGATGTATGCCTGCCGGCCCGCCGCGCACTGGTCGCGCAGGAAGCCGTAGATCTGTGCCCGGTGCGCGCTCGAGCGCACGCCCGTTTTGATCGGCGACCGCCCCGCCGGCTTGTCGCGGAGCACGGAGATGTCGAGATCTCCATAGAGCGTGAGCGCCAGCGTGCGCGGAATGGGTGTGGCCGAGAGGAGGAGCACGTCGGGTGCCTCACCCTTGGCCATGAGCGCCGCGCGCTGCTCGACGCCGAAACGATGCTGCTCGTCGATCACGACGAGCCCCAATCGATGAAACTCGGTGGTCTCCTGGATCAGCGCGTGCGTTCCCACCACGAGCCGTGCGCCACCGGTCCGGATCCGCTCACGCGCCGCTTCCTTCTCTGCGGGCGTCATCCGGCCAAGCAGAAGCTCCGGCGTGATGCCGAGCGGCTTCAGCAGCTCGGTGAGCGTCGCCGCGTGCTGCTCGGCCAGCAATTCGGTGGGCGCCATCAACGCCGCCTGCGCACCGTTTTCCGCGGCCAAGAGCATCGCGAAGAGCGCCACCACCGTCTTCCCCGATCCCACGTCGCCCATCAAGAGCCGGTGCATGCGCGTGGGCGAGGTCATGTCGTCGGTGACCTCGCGGATCGCCCGCTTCTGGCCGGCAGTGAGCGTGAAGGGGAGCGCCTCCTTGAGCGCCGTCGTGAGCTCGCGCCGGTTCTCGAAACGCATCCCGCGGCGCGCGTGCTTGGCCAGATGCCGCGCCCGCGCCACGACGAGCTGGAGATCGAGCAGCTCGTCGAACGCGAGGCGCCGGCGCCCCGCCTCCCACGCGCCGCGCTCGTGATCGGCGATCATCCCCTGTGGACGGTGCAACCGCTCGAACGCCTCACGGAGTGTCACCACGCCCGCGGCGCGCCGCAGCTCGACCGGCAGCACGTCCTCGACGGTACCAAGCATCGCGTCGAGGTGCTCGCGGATCACCTTCCGGATCATCCGGTGGCTCAGCCCCTCAGTGGCCGGATACACCGGTAGCACGACCCCCTCCTCGCCTCCCGCGGTCCCACTGCCACCCTGCCACTCTGCCACCTCTGCCGCCTCATCGAGAACGATCTGCTCCTTCGGCACGATCTGCCGGCCGTGATAGTGCTTCACCTGCCCCGTCACGAGCAGGCGCTGACCGACGTGAATGGTCCGGTCCAGGAATGCCTGCCCCGGCCAGGCGCACTCGATCACGCCGGAGGCGTCCTTGAGAATCGCGCGAAAGATCCGGAGCCGGCGCGTGGGGAGCACGCCCTTGGAGACGACGGTGCCGACGACCGTCACCTCCTTTCCCACGGTGGCGCGCGCGATGGGTGTCACCGTGGTGGCGTCGATGTAGCGATGCGGGACGTGGTAGAGGAGATCTTCCACCGTGCGGACGCCCATCCGGGCGAACTGCTCGGCGCGACGCGGACCGACGCCCTTGAGGAACTGGACCGGCGTCTCCGCGGTGAGCTTCATCAGTCGGACAGCAGGCGCTCGGCGAAACGGCGCGGCTCGAACGGCTCGAGATCGTCGAGCTGCTCGCCCACGCCGATGAAGCGCACGGGCACACCCAGCTCGCGCGGAATGAGCGCCGCCGCCCCACCCTTTGCCGTGCCATCGAGCTTCGTGATGATGAGTCCGGTCACCGGCACCGCCTGCGTAAAGGCTCGTCCCTGCTGAATCGCGTTCTGCCCCACGGTACCGTCCAGCACCAGAAGGCACTCGTGCGGCGCGCCCGCGCGCTTCCTGCCCACCACACGGACGATCTTCGTGAGCTCCCCCATGAGGTCACCCTGCGTGTGCAGGCGCCCGGCGGTATCGATGAGCACCACGTCTATCCCCCGCGCCTCGGCCGCCGCCACCGCGTCGAACGCCACGGCCGCAGGATCGGACTTGGGCGCCCCGGTAACACACGGGACGTCAAGACGGTCGGCCCAGATCTGAAGCTGCTCGGCCGCACCCGCGCGATAGGTATCGGCGGCGGCGAGGAGCACCGACTTCCCGTCACCGAGTAACCGGTGCGCGAGCTTCGCCGTCTGGGTGGTCTTCCCCACCCCGTTCACGCCGAGCATCACAATGATGGCCGGGCCGCCGGCGGTGGGCAGATTGAGCCCACCCGGCGTGCCCCCCACACCATCCAACACGCCGGCGATCTCGTCGGTGAGCCACTCGCGCACCGCGCCCTCCGACTTGAGCTCGCCGCGCCGCAGTTTGTCCTCGAGCGCTTCAACGAGCGGGAACGCGGCCGCGCCGAAATCCGCTTCCACCAGCACCCGTTCGATGCCCTCGATGGCGTCGTGATCCAGGCCGCGCACGAGCACGCCCACGTCGGTGAGCGCGATCGTCTTGATCTTGCGCCACAACCCACCCCTCACGGCAACCCCTTTCGCGTGCGCCATGCCCATTCTCCCACGAGCGCCACGATCACGAGCGCGAAGAGCCACCACCGGCTCCGCGCGCCGATCAGGTGCGTGGGGTGCTCCCGTGCGCCGGACGAGGCCGAGAGCGTGACACTTCCCGGATGATACTCATCGGAGTACGGCTCTACCGCCACGATACCGCCCGCTCCCGGGACGGACCCGGCGGACCAATGATAGACACCCGGCGGCAGCGCGATCTCGGCGGCGCGGTCGGCGCCGAAGCGCAAGGTGTCGGTGCGCCGGAGCGTGTCCCCCGCCAGGGTCACGGCGATCGGTGCCGGCACGCTATCCCGATGCCACCGGAAGATCACCGGCGTGCCGCGCTCCACCGCCGCCGCGGCCGTGAGCCGTGCGGGCGCGTGGATCGCCTCCGAGCTCAGGAGCCAGTCCATCCCGCTCGCGACGAGCGTCCGGTACGCCTCGAGCGGCGCGCCGCCCTGGAGCGCCCAGCGCCAGAGACCCGTCCCCGCGGTCACAAGCTCGCGCACCCCCGCGGAGTCCCGCCCGAAGACGATCGGCCGTGCGGCGCCCTGCCGGCCACGGCGTGCATCGAGCGCGATCCACGCGGCACGCGGCGGGACGACCGCGAGCGCACCGGCCAACGGGGGGAGCGAATCCCACATGACGCCGCTCAATCGCCCGGCGAGCGGCGACGGATTGGGATCGCTACGCACGTACCAGTCGCCGTCGTCCACCGAGGCACCGGGAGCCGTGGCGGGCCAGCGCCACGCGGGACGCCGGCCGATGGCGCCCGCGCGGCCGACCGCCACCACGACGGCCGCGCGCCGCACGGCGTCGGCGACCTCGGTGTTCGACACGGGGTGTTCCGTTCGCATGTCGATCCATCCACCGAGGCCGATCTTGGCGTAACCCGCAACGGGCGTCTGGGTGAGCGCACCCAGCTCGCGCACGAGAAACTTCCCCTCCCACTCGGCCGGATCCACGGTGACGACCACGGGCGGCGCGGCGGCGATGTGGACGATGCGGAGCCTGGTGTCGTCACCGGGCTCGGCATCTCCCGGCGCGTGGAGCGCGATCGCGAGCACGTGCGTGCCCGCCGCGAGTGTGTGCGGCGGCAGCGTCACCACCGTGCGTGCCACCCCGGGCGACGGTGGAAGCGCCACCCTCCGCCGCGCGAGGCGCCGGTTCCCCTCGGTGATGTCGAGCGTTCCGGCCGTGTCGGTGAGGCGCCCCCACGTCCCAATCTCTATCGCGATGGCGACCGAGTCGTCGAGTCCGGCGCGCGGATCCGTCGCGACGTCCAGCAGCGCCGCATCGGGCACCGTATCGCGCGGCAGACGGATCACCGTGGCAGCCGAACGCAAGGTGGGCGGAAGGGCGCCTCCGTCCGCGAGCTCGCCGTCGGTCACCACGAACACCGGCCCGCCGCGGCCCACCGCCGCGCGGAGCGCAGGCGCGAGGAGACTGCCGCCGTCGGTCGGCGCCGCGCTGTCGTACGACGTCACGCGATCGCCGAACCGGAGCACCAGCCCGCGGGCGCCCGCGAGTGCGAGCGCCGTATCCCGGGCTCGCGTCCACTGCCCGCCCGCGTCGCCCATCGAGAGTGACGCGTCGAGCAGCACCGTGGGCGGCAGGTCCGACCCGGCGCGCGTGGCGGTGGGATTGACGAGGAGAATGACGAGCAGGCTAAACGCCACCGCCCGCAGGAGCGCGAGCCCCCATCCCGCGCCACCAAGTCGCTCACGGCCGATGTAGACGAAGACCGCGATCGCGACGCCGAGCGCGACACCGACGATCAGCGCGAGCACGCGAGTGCCTCTTCCAGCGTGAACCGGCCTTCGAGCAGCGCGCGTCCCACGATGACCCCGTGGACGCCGCGCGCGCGCGCGCGACGGATCTCGTCGAGCGAGGCGATACCGCCCGCGACGACCACGTCCACGCCATCGCCGGCCAGCGTCGCCACGGCGTCCCAGTCCGCACCGGCGAGCGTGCCGTCGCGCGCGAGGTCTCGATAGACGACCGTCGTGATACCGGCGGCGCCCGCCCGCTGACGCGCGTCCGCGATGTCGAAATCCACCGCGGGGGCGACGCCCCCCAGGGGACGTCCGACGACACGGCCGTCACGCACGTCCAACGCCACCACAATCCGTGCGGCGCCGTGGCGCGAGACGAGTGCCTCGAGCGCGGCGGCATCCTCGAGTGCGCCCGCGCCGAGCACGACGCGCGCCACCCCCCAGCCGAGCGCTTCCGCCACATCGCCGGGTTGGGTGAGTCCCCCGCCGAGTTGGACGCGCACCGTCGCCGCGATCCGGCGGATCGCGTCGTCGCCCGGGCGGCCGCGGCCGAACGCGCGATCCATGTCCACGACGTGCACCCACTCGGCGCCGGCCGAGACGGCGGCGGCGGCTTCGGTGACGGGATCGGTGGCGCCGGCGGAGCGCGCGAGGCGCCCGGCCGAGATGTCGATGGCGGGAATGATCTGCACGGACGATGATACCCGGCGGCGACCGGGAGCGGTCACTCGCCTCCGGCGGCGGTGGTGGCGACGGCGCCCGCGGCGGCCGGCGGGAAGGAACCGAGATACCGGTTGTACGTGTCGCGCACCGAATCGAACTCGGTGCGCTTGGCGGCGGCAATCGGCGTCCCATCACCCAGGTTCACGGAGCGCGGGTTCAGCGCGACGCCGTTCTTCCGGAACTCGTAATGCACGTGCGGGCCGGTGGCGAGGCCGGTCATACCGACGTAGCCGATGATCTGTCCCTGCTTCACGTGGACGCCCGGGTGAATGCCGCGCGCGATGCGGCTCATGTGCGCGTAGCGGGTTTGGATGCCCTTGGGATGCCGGAGCACCACGATGATCCCGTAGCCGCCCCAGCGTCCGGCGCGGATCACGACGCCGTCTCCCGTGGCCTCGATCGGCGTGCCCGTCGGCGCGGCATAGTCCACGCCCAGGTGCGGACGCCGGATGTCCAGGATCGGCTCGAGCCTGGAATGCGAGAAGCCCGAGGAGATGTGCGCGTACTTCACGGGGTAGCGCTTGAACGCGCGGCGGAGCGAGCGGCCCGCGTGATCGTAGTAGAGGTTGCCGCCCCGGGGCCCGGTCATGACGTACGCGTCGGTCACCACGCCGCGCGATTCGATCTTCGCGGCGAGGATCCTGCCGTACCGCACCTCGCCGAGCGACGAGACCAGACGCTCGTACAGGACGTCGAACCGATCGCCGTCGTAGATGTCGCGCGTGAAGTCGAGCTCCCACGCAAAGACGTCGTCGGCGAGATCCCAGACGAGCTGCGTCTTCTCACCCGCCGAGAGCACGGAGTCCGGGATCGCGCGCTTGACGGCCACGTCGAGCGAGGAGTGAATGACCCCCTCGGCCCGTTCCATCTGGACGCTCCAGTCCACCGTGATCGGCACCGCTTTCCACGTCGAATCGGGCTGTTTCACGAGCGTGAGGATCAGGTCGTCGTTCAGTCGCGTGCTGATCTTGTCGGGCGTCGAGTCGCCGATCACGTAGCGGAACGTCAGGACGCGCCCGGGCCGGATGTTCCGGGGGTTCAACCCGTCGGCCACGTGGAGGATCTGGAGCATCTCCGCCGCGCCGATGTTGTGGCGGGCGAAGATCTGCGAGAGGGTCTCGTTCCGCCGGACGGTGTCGGGCCGCTCGACGAACGCGCGGCTGACGACGATGGGCGTGGCCATCGGCAACCGGCCAGACGACCACGCGATCGAAACGGCCCATCCGCCGGCGGCAATCACCAGCGCGGCCGCGACTCCCACTCGCCACCGGCGCGTGGCCATCAGTCCATCTGACGCCTGATGAAGGTGGGAATTTCCATTTCGGAGACGTTCGGTTGATCAGCCGGCGGCGGCGCCGCCGGCTTGGCCGGCGCCTGCGGCCGGGGCGCTGCTGGGCGCGACGCACGCTGCGGGAAGGGCAGCACGCCGGGCTGCGTCCGCGCGAACGGTCCCTCCTGCTGTGCGGCCGGCTTGTCGAAGCCGGTGGCGATCACCGTGACACGCACCTCACCCGCCATCGCCGGATCGTGCACCGCGCCGAAGATGATCTCGGCCTGATCGCCCGAGGCCTCGTGGACGATCTCGCTGATCTGGTTCACCTCGCCGAGCGTGAGATCCTCGCCGCCCGTGATATTGACCAGCACGCCGGTCGAGCCGTTGATCGAGACGTCGTCGAGCAGCGGACTCGAGATCGCCTGTTGCGCCGCCTCGAGCGCGCGGTCGTCGCCGCGGCCGATGCCCGTGCCCATGAGGGCGGAGCCGCCGTTCTGCATGACGGTGCGGACGTCGGCGAAGTCCACGTTCACGAGTCCGGTGACGCTCACGAGCGTCGAGATGCCCTGCGTGGCGTGCAGCAGGACCTCGTCGGCCTTCTTGAGCGCTTCCTGGAAGGGCACGTTCTTGCCGACCACCGCGAGCAGCCGCTCGTTCGGCACGACGATCATCGTGTCGACGTGCTTCCGCATCTCGGCGATGCCGATCTCCGCCTGGCGCATCCGCTTCCGGCCCTCGAACAGGAACGGCTTGGTGATGATCCCGACGGTGAGCGACCCCACGTCACGCGCGAGCTGCGCGATGATCGGCGCCGCCCCGGTTCCGGTGCCGCCGCCCATGCCGCAGGTCACGAACACGAGATCCGCGCCGTCCAGAATGCGGAGGACGTCGTCGCGGTTCTCTTCGATGGCCTGGCGCCCGATCTCCGGCCGCGCGCCCGCGCCGAGCCCGCGCGTGAGCTTCTTGCCGATCTGCACCTTGCCGTCGGCCTTGTTGGTCATGAGCGCCTGGGCGTCGGTGTTCACCGAGATGAACTCGACCCCCGCGAGACGCTCATCGATCATGCGGTTGACCGCGTTGCCGCCGCCGCCGCCCACGCCCACCACTTTCATGCGGGCGTTCTGCGAGACCGATTCCTCGAGTTCGAAGACCATGGGTCCCTTGTGCCCTCTTAGAAGAAGTCCTGTAACCAGCGCTTGACCGGCGCGAACCACCGATCGACCGACAGATGTGCTTCGAACGACCCGGCGGGACGCTGCTGCCGCGCCGCCCAGAGCGCGAGTCCGACCGGTACCGCATAGCGCGGGGCCTGCACGCTGTCCACCAGGCCGGTGATCCCGCGATCGGGAATGCCCGGCCGCACCGGCATCGCCAACGCGTCGCGCGCGAGCTCGACCATCCCCTGGATGTGTGCCCCACCCCCGGTGAGGATCGCGCCCGCCGGCAACCGCGATGCGAGGCCGGCACGCTCGAGCTCCTGCTGCACCAGCCCCAGGATCTCGTCCATCCGCTGGTGGATGATGTGCGCCAGCAGCTCGCGCTTCGCCTCGCGTGGGCCCTGCCCCGGCGTGCTCGGCAGCTCGATCACCTCGTCCGGGTCGACGAGCGGCGTATAGGCCACCCCGGAACGCTCTTTCAGCCGCTCGGCATCCGCCTGGGTCACACTGAGCCCCTGCACAATGTCGTTAGTCACGTGCGATCCCGCAAAGCGGAGCGAGGTGAAGTGCCGGATCTTGCCGTCCTGGAAGACGGCCAGATTGGTGGATCCGCCCCCCAGCTCGAGGAGCACGCACCCGAGCTCCTTCTCTTCCTCGGTCAGCACCGCGAGCGACACGGCGAGCGGCTCGAGCACCACGCCGGCCACCTTGTAGCCGGCGCGCTCGACCGCGCGGCGCAGGTTCTGCACGGCGGTGCTCTGGACCGAGACGAGATACATCTCCACCTCGAGGCGGAGTCCCGTCATCCCCACCGGATCGCTGATCCCGCCCTGGCTGTCGACCTTGTACTCCTGCGGGATGTAGTGCAGGAGCTCGCGGTCGGCGCCCAGGCTCACGGCACACGCGACCTCGTTCACGCGCGCCACGTCGGCGCGGGTGATCTCGTCGCCGGTGACCGAGGCCAGTCCCTGCGTGGAACGCGCCTGGACGTGCTCGCCCGCGATCCCGCAGTAGACGGTGCCGACCTGCACACCCGCCATGCGCTCCGCGTCGCGCATCGCCTGCGTGATGCCGCGCGTCGTCTCTTCGATGTCGCGCACCATCCCGCGCCGGACGCCGCCCGCGCGCGCGATCCCCACGCCGAGCACCTTGACGCCGGGAACCCGGAGATCGCCGGTGGCCTCGCCCACCACTGCACACGTCTTCGTCGTGCCGAGATCGAGCCCGACCACGAGATTTTCGCGTTTCACGACTGTCTCCCCCGCGCCACGACCCAGCCCTCGAAGCGCGCGTCCAACTCACGGAATGCGCGCCCCGTAGCGGCGAGCTGCCGCCGGACGGCCATCACGGCCCGGATGTCCTCACTCGTCGGCACGTCGGGCAGCAGCACGCGCTGCCTGCCGACGTCCAACAGCACGCCCCCTTGAACGTGCTGTGCCACGTCCACGCGCCGGTAGAAGCTCGAGTCGCTCGCGCGCACGATGCAGAGCGTCCGCGCGAGCACCGAGTCGGCACGCTGGACGATCGGCAGATCGAGCGCCGCGTTGGCCGGCTCGTACGGCAACGGCCGTGCGTCGCAGTCGAGCGCGATCATGCCGTGCGGCCCCGAGACCAGGGCCGCCGGCGCGAGCTCGAC
>Ga0102953_1000212_pt1 | contig 41383 bp, 36 predicted proteins | sample SalPon2A_C_D2_MG_FD_78509 | JGI IMG/M metagenome (GOLD analysis project Ga0102953, IMG submission 78509) | Soil microbial communities from South San Francisco under conditions of wetland restoration - Salt Pond MetaG R2A_C_D2_MG | ecosystem: Environmental > Terrestrial > Soil > Wetlands | place...
CGCATGCTCAAGAGCTGGAACGTCATGCTCATCGCGCTGACCTTCTGCCTCTCCATCCTGGGCACCTTCCTGACGCGCTCGGGGGTGGTCTCCTCGGTGCACGCCTTCGGCGACGGCCCCGTCGGCCCGGCCTTCCTGGGCTTCTTCGTGCTGGTGACGCTGTTCGCCTTCGGGCTGATCGCGCTGCGCTGGGACCAGGTGCGCGACCGCGCCGAGCTCGACGCCGTGGTGAGCCGCGAGAGTGGCTACCTGGCGGGGAACATCCTGTTCCTGGCGATCGCCTTCACGGTGCTGCTGGGCACGCTCTTCCCGCTCCTGGTCGAGGCGGTGAGCGGGCAGCGCGTCACCGTCGGCCCCCCCTTCTTCGACCAGGTGACGCTGCCCTTGTGGATGCTGGTGTTCCTGTTGATGGGCATCGGCCCGCTGCTGCCCTGGCGCAAGGCCGAGGGCGCGTCCTTGCGGCGCAACGTCGCCTGGCTGGCGGGAGGCTTCGTGGTGGCGGGCGGCCTGGCCCTCGCCCTGGGCATGCGCGAGGTCTACCCCACGCTGACCGTGGCGCTGGCCGGCTACAACCTCGTGAGCCTGGGCCTGTTGCTGGGGCAGGCGCTGGTGCCGCGCCTGCGGCTGTCGAAGCGCGGCGCCTGGTCGGTGCTGTGGAGCTACGCGCACGAGAGCCGCCGCCGGGTGGGCAGCATGATCGCGCACCTGGCCGTCATCATCGTGGCGGTCGGCATCGCCTTCAGCTCCGGCTACCGCGTCGACCAGCAGGTGCGCATCGGCTTCAACCAGAGCGCCACCTTCCAGGGCTACACCCTCACCCCCGTCGACCGCTTCATGGAGCGCAGCGCCTCGCGCATCAGCTCCGGCGCGGTGGTGGACGTCTCCAAGAACGGGCGCAAGGTGGCCACGCTGCGGCCGCGCACCAACGTCTTCGGCTCCTCGCGGCAGCCGGTCAGCAAGCCGGCGGTGATGTACACCTTCAGCCACGACCTCTACCTCAACCTCGACAACACCATCGGGCCCGACACCTCCTACGTGGTGCTGCGCACGGTGTACAGCCCGCTGGTGTCGTGGATCTGGTTCGGGGGGCTGCTGCTCGCCTTCGGCGTGGTGATGAGCCTGCTGCCCTCCCGCCGTCGCCTGGCCGAGCGCCGCGCCGAGCTCGCCGCCGAGGCCGGCGCCGAGGAGCGCAGCCGGGCATGAGGAGACTGCTCGCCGTGATCGCAGTGGTGGCCGTGCTGGGCGGCCTCTTCCTCTACGGCCTGTTGCGCGGGCCGCCCAACCGCGACATGCCCTCGCAGCTGGTGGGCAAGCCCGCGCCCGACTTCAGCCTGCCGCTCTACCAGCGCTTCCAGGACGCCTACGGCGACACCTTCAAGCTCTCCGAGCACGTCGGCACTCCCATGGTCATCAACTTCTGGGCCTCGTGGTGCAACCCCTGCTTCCAGGAGGCGCCGCTGCTGCAGGCCGCGTACGACCGCTACCGCGACAAGGGCGTGCTGTTCGTGGGCGTGCAGACGCAGGACCGCGGCCAGTACGACGCCGGCCGCAAGTTCATCAGCCGCTTCGCCTACACCTTCCCGGTGGGCATGGACAACGACAGCTCCATCGGCGTCGATTACGCCCTGTTCGGGGTGCCCGAGACGTTCTTCGTGAACCGCCAGGGCGTGGTCGCCTTCAAGCAGGTGGGGCCGCTGACCGAGGGCGTGATGAGCAGGGAGATCGAGGCGATCCTGCAGTGAGGGCCGCTCGAGCCGCTCTCCTGTCGATCACGTTGACCGCGGCCGGGATGGTGACGCCGTGGCCGTGGCCGGGGCCCGCCGCCGCCGTGGCACAGCAGCCCGCCGCCACGGCCGCGCCCGCGGACGGCGTCCAGCTCAGCGACCGCGCCTTCGCGATCGCGAACAAGCTGCGATGCCCGGTCTGCACCGCCGAGTCGGTGGCGGACTCCAACTCCGAGATCTCCGCCGAGATGCGCGCGCTCATCCAGCAGCAGCTGGACGCCGGCAAGAGCGAGGCGCAGATCATCCACTACTTCCGGCAGCGCTACGGCGACTGGATCCTGCTCGACCCGCCCAAGCGCGGCGTGCACCTGCTGGTGTGGCTGCTGCCGGCGTTGGCGCTGCTGGCCGGCGTGGCGGCGCTCGCCGTGCTGTTCCGGCGCTGGCGCGCCGCGGCCGACCGGACGCCGCAGGCCGACCCCGAGTCGTTGGCCCGGGTGCGGCAGGCGATCGCGGGACGGACCGGCGGGAGCGGCGCGGGCTCCGGGTCCGCCTCCGGGGCGGTGTCCGGACCCGCCTCCGGACCCGCCTCCGGCTCGGGCTCCGGCGGGGAGAGCAAGGAGGGCGCGTGACGGCCACCATCGTCCTCGTCGCCGTGCTGACGCTGGTGGCGCTGGCCTACGTGGTGGTGCCGCTGCTGGTACCGGGCCAGGCGGACCCCTTGCCCGACGAGCGCGACCCCGTCAGCCAGGACCTGGCCGAGGAGCGTGACGCGCTCTACCGAGCCATCACCGAGCTCGACGGCCGCGAGGACCTCAGCGAGGCGCGGCGCGGCGAGCTGCGCACGCGCTACGAGGCCAAGGCCGCGCACGTGCTCGAGGCGCTCGACGCCCGCCGGGCGGAGATCGAGGGGCAGCCGGCCGCCGCCCGGCCGCGCCGCCGGCGCCGCATCCCCTACGGCGTGGTGGCCCTGCTGGCGCTCGTCGGCGTGGCCGCGGCCGTGTTGCCGAGCATGGTGCTGCCCCGCGTCGGGCCGAACGCCAACGTCACCACCACCGACGCGGGCACGGCCAGGCAGATCCAGCAGCTCCAGCGCACCGCCGACAAGCAGCCCACCGCGAAGAACCTGATGGCGTTGGGCGACGCCTACTGGAACGCCCAGCAGCCCGACAGGGCGATCGCCGCCTACCAGAAGGTGGTGGACACGGTCACGCCGGTACCCCCCGACGTCTACAAGCGCCTGGCCGCGGTGTACCTGCAGAGCGACCTGTCCAGAGCGTACGGCTACCTGAACAAGGCGCTGGCGGCGGCCCCGAACGATGCCGAGACGCTCTACGCCATGGGCGAGGTCGCCTTCGCGCAGGGCAACCTGGGCGAGGCGAAGAGCGCCTTCCGGCGCTACCTGGCCACGCCCGGGAACAGCGGCGACAGCCAGGCCAAGCAGCAGATCCAGGAGATCGACGCGGTGGCGCCGTTGCTCGCCAAGGTCAAGCAGGACCCGAGCGAGGCCAACCTGATGGCGCTGGCCCAGGCCTACTGGCAGCACGGGGACGAGGACCGCGCGGTCAACGTCTACCTGCAGGTGCTCACCGGCCCCAACGCCGACAACGTCACCGCCCTCAGCCGCACCGGCCAGGTGCTCTTCACCAGCGGGCGGAGCGCCGACGCCGTCACCGTGCTCGAGCGCGCCGCCCAGGCCGCCGGCGGCCGCGACAAGCTGGACCAGGAATCGCTGCTGATGCTGGGCAACGCCTACTTCAGCCAGCAGCAGTACCAGCGCGCCATCGACGCCTGGAACCTCTACGTAGCCAACGCCGGCGGCCCCGAGAAGGCCGGGCGCGTGCCCGGCCTCATCGCCAGCGCCGAGGCGCGGCTGGCCGGCGGCGCCGGAGCGAGTGGGGGGCAGGCCGGAAGGGCGCCGGCGAACGGCGCGCAGGCGGCGGGCGGCGGCCCCGGCGCGGGCGGCACGGCGGCCGGCACCGGCACGGGCGGCGCCGGCACGGGCAGCGGCGGCACGGGCGGCGCCGGCACGGGCGGCGGCGGGCCGGGTTCCGGCAGCGCCGGTGGGGCCGTCGCAGGCGCCGGAACGCCGGGCGGTCCGGCTTCCGCGGGCGGCGGCACGCCCAGCCTGCCCTCCGCCGCCGCGCCCGATGGGCGCCGGCTGTTCCTGGCCGACTGCGCCACCTGCCACGGCGCCGGCGGCCAGGGCGGCGCCGGCCCTGCGCTGGCCGGCAACGGCCGCGCGGCCAACGCCGCCAACGTCCGTGACGCCGTCCGCTACGGCCGCGGGGTGATGCCCGGCTTCCAGGCGCAGCTCTCCGACGCGCAGATCGCGGCGCTGGTCGATTACGTCACCAAGGTCCTCGCCGCCGAGGGGCGCTGAGCCCGCTGTCCGGCGAGCACGACGCGCGCGGCGGCCGCGATGACGCCCGGGTCGGCGCCGCCGGCGGCGGCCGCGGCCCGGACGCCGGCCCCGACGTCGGCGCCGGCAGCCACGCCGGCGACGCCCCCGAGGGCCGTCGGGCCGACGAGGGGCGGCGTGCGTTCGTCGCCTGGCTGTGGCGGCTGCCGGTGCTCGTGGCCGTCGGCGGCGGCGCGCTCGGCCTGTACGAAGCCGTGCGCATCCACTTCGAGAAGGACACCCCCGCGGCGCGGCCGGTCTTCGATCCGCGGCCGCGATTGGCGGTGGGCCCGGTGGACCACTTCGCGGAGGTGTGGAGCTCCATCCCCTTCGAGCTCGGCGGCCCACGCCCCATCCCGGCCATCGTGGTGCGCCTGCCCGGGCCCATCCCCGGCGGCCTCGACGTCCCCCTGGGGAGCGGCGAGAGCGCGCACCTGGCGGGCTTCAGCCGCGTGTGCACGCACCTGGGCTGCACCGTGAACCTCAACACCGACCTGAAAGCCATCGCGTTCGCCTTCAACTACCAGACCGACCACCCCGACCTCACCTGCCACTGCCACCTGAGCGTGTTCGACCCCGCCCGTGCCGGCGAGGCGGTCAGCGGGCCGGCGGTGCGGCCGCTGCCGCGCGTGCAGCTCGAGCGCCAGGGGGACCAGCTGGTCGCGGTCGGGCTCGAGCGCACCTGACGCCACCGCACGGGTCGCGCTCGGAGCGCCCTGGCCCTCCTATGCCTTGACAGGAATATTCTTCTTCGCGTATATATGGGGCGGCCCGACGTCCCGAGAGGAGACCCCGCCGCCCGACGCCCGAGACCGGTGGCCACCCCGATGCCCGAGGACCCCCGCGATGCCCCCGCCGCAACGCTGCGCGCCCTGGCCGAGCCCAACCGCATGCGCATCGTCGAGCTGCTGCGCACCGGCCCGCTCGCAGTCGGCGAGATCGCAGAGCGTCTGGACCTCCGGCAGCCCCAGGCCTCGAAGCACCTGAAGGTGCTCGCCGACAGCGGGGTGGTGGACATGACGGCGGACGCCAACCGCCGGATCTACGGGCTCAGGGCTGGGCCGTTCGAAGCGCTCGACGCCTGGCTGCAACCCTTCCGGGCCGTCACGGAGGAGCGTCTCGACAACCTCGACGCCTACCTGCGCGAGCTCCAGGGGCGGAAGCAGAAGCCTTGAGGCGAAGGAGAGGGAGGAACCGGATGCGAGAGGAAGCCATGGTCTCACGGGTGGAGAACGACAAGGTCCTGGTGCTCGAACGAACCTTCGACGCACCCCGGGAGCTCGTCTTCACGATGTTCAAGGAGCCCGAGCACCTGATGCGCTGGTGGGGCCCCCGCGGCTGGGAGGTGCCGGTCTGCAAGGTGGACTTCCGGCCCGGGGGCGTCTGGCACTACTGCATGAAGTGCGTCGACAGGAACCAGGGCGACTTCTACGGCATGGAGTCGTGGGGCAAGCAGGTCTACCAGGAGATCGTCGAACCCGAGAGGATCGTCTACGTCGACAGCTTCTCCGATGCCGAGGGCAACGTCGACGAGGCCATGCCCTCGACCAGAGGCACCCTGACGTTCACCGACCTGGGCGGGAAGACGAAGCTCGTCAGCCGCTCGGAGTATGCCACGCCGGAAGCCCTCGAGACCGTCCTGGACATGGGCATGATGAAGGGCATCACGGAGACCTGGGATCGGCTGGAGGAACGCCTGCACGAGGTCCGCTGACCGCTCTCCGGCGACGACCGGTCCGGTCGGAGCGCGCGGGCGCCCCGACCGGCTTCCACGCCCCGCTGGTAACGTGTCCCACCCGCGAGCGCGCGCAGCGGGGTCTATCCTGGTCGCACTGGGCGCGCGTAGCCCGTTTGGAGGCGAAACATGAGCAACCTCAAGAGGCTGCAGGAGTTCGGGCAGTCCGTCTATATGGACGAGATCCGCCGCAGTTGGCTCTCGGACGGCACGCTCCAGACCCTCATCGACGACGACGGCCTTCGCGGGGTGACCTCCAACCCGGCCATCTTCCAGAAGGCCATCGGCGAGAGCGACGACTACGACGACGCCGTCGAGGACCTGGCGCGCCGCGGCGCGGACGTCAGCCAGGCCTACGAGGAGCTCGTCATCTCCGACATCCGGGACGCATGCGACATGTTCCGCCCCGTGTACGACGCCTCCGACGGCCGCTACGGCTACGTCTCCCTGGAGGTGTCGCCGCACCTGGCGCACGACACCGACGGCACCATGCGCGAGGCGCGCCACCTGTGGCAGCGTCTGGACCGCCCCAACGCCTTCATCAAGGTGCCCGGGACCCGGGAGGGCCTGCCGGCCATCCGCCGGCTCCTGAGCGAAGGCATCAACGTCAACATCACGCTGCTGTTCGGGCTGGGCCGTTACCGCGACGTGACCGAGGCCTACCTGGGCGGCCTGGAGGACCGGCTCGCGGCCGGCGAGCCCATCGAGCGGGTGGCGTCGGTGGCGAGCTTCTTCCTCAGCCGCATCGACGTCAAGGTCGATGCCATGCTGGAGAAGATCGCCGGGCAGGGGGGCCCGCGCGCCGCGACCGCCCGCGACCTCCACGGGGAGATCGCCGTGGCCAGCGCCAAGCAGGCGTACGCCATCTACCAGGAGGTCTTCTCCGGCGAGCGCTACCGCGCGCTGGAGAAGCACGGGGCGCGCACGCAGCGCGTGCTGTGGGCGTCGACCAGCACCAAGAACCCCGACTACTCCGACGTCAAGTACGTCGAGCCGCTCATCGGCCCGGACACCATCAACACCATGCCGCGCGAGACCCTCGACGCCTACCGCGACCACGGCAAGCCGTCCGAGCGGGTCACCGACGATCAGCAGGCGTACGGCGAGAAGCTGCGCAAGCTGGGCGAGGTCGGCATCGACTTGGGCGAGATCACCCAGGCCCTCGAGGACGAGGGCGTGGACAAGTTCATCAAGCCGTTCGACCAGCTGATGCACACCCTCGAGGACGCCCTGAGCAAGGCGCCCGCCTGAGCGCGGGGCGTACGCGCGGCCTGCGCTGAGGGCCGGCCCGGCCGATGGCGGCCCGGCCGGCCCTCGCTCTGTCGACTGCGATCTGCGGTCAGTGATCTGCGGTCAGTGATCTGCGGCAGGTGGCGCGCCGGTCGCGGGCCGGTCTCGGCTCAGTCTCCGCTCAGTCTCCGCTCGGCACGGCGCCGCCGCCGTCGCCGCGGGGGTCGTCCCCCGCGCCGGCCGCGGCCTCACGCCGGCGGCGTTCCTCCGCCTCGCGGTCCGCGTCCGCATCGCTCTCGGGGTCGCGCGCCCGGCGCACGAACACCGCCCCGTACCCCACCAGCGCGATGGCGCTGAAGGAGAACCACTGGATGGCGTAGCTGAGGTGCGGGCCGTTGGATAGATCCGGCGCGCCCGGCGCCACCGGCAGCTCGCCCGGCTGGGCCGGCGACTGCGTGACGAGCTGCAGGTAGCCGCCCACCAGCGGGAACGGCATCTGCGGCTGCAGGCGCTGCGGGTTGGCGTAGAAGGTCTTCCTGAGCGGGCCACTCACGGGGTCCGAGGGGCTGAGCCACGTGAACTCGCCCCGCGGCAGCGGGTCGGGGTCGCGCAGCAGGCCGCTCACGTTCACCTCGCCGGCGGGCGGAGCCGCGTCCGGCAGCGGCGGGTCGTTGTCGGTGTAGGGCACCCAACCGCGGTCGACGAGCAGCGCGCGGCCGCCGGGGAGTTCGAGCGGCGTGAGCACGTGGAAGCCGGGGTGCCCGCCGAGGCTGCGCGAGCGCAGCAGCACCTCGTCGGCGGGGACGTAGCGGCCGGTGGCTTCCACGTGACGGTAGGCCGCGGAGTCCGCCGCGCCCAGCGGCACCGTGAAATCGAAGCGCGCGAGCGCCCGGGCGAGCGGGACGGCCGGCGCGTTCATGCGCGCCTCGATCGCGCTGTTGCGCTCGAGCCGCTGGTGGAGCCGGCGCAGCTGCCACAGGCCGAGGTTGATCATCACGAAGGCGGCGGCCAGCAGCACGACCGTGCCGATCAGCCAACGCGGCTTGCGCAGGAAGCGCCAGTTCCAGCCCGACGTCACGGGCGCCGCTCCTTCGTCGTCGCGCCTCGCCCCCTCAGAACACGATCCGGTCGAGCGCCATGCTCAGGAACACCAGCGCCAGGTAGGTCATCGAGTACTTGTACAGCGGCAACGCCATCATCTTGTCGATGGGCGTGCCGGTGCGCGCGATCTGGAACAGCCTCAGCACCCGCACCATCAGCACCACGTTGAGGCCGAGCGCGGCCAGGAAGTAGGCGGGGCTGAACACGTGCAGGAAGAAGGGCAGGACGGTGAGCACCATCGTGAGGACGGCGTACATGACCATCTGCATGACGGTGGCGCGCTCGCCGATCACGGCCGGCGCCATGGGCACGCCAACCATTTGATACTCGTCCTTGATCATCAGCGCCAGCGCCCAGAAGTGCACCGGCGTCCACATGAACACCAGCGCGAACAGCACCCACGCCAGCAGGCTCAGGTGGCCGGTCACGGCAGCCCAGCCGACCAGCGGCGGGATGGCGCCGGCGGCGCCGCCGATCACGATGTTCTGCCAGGTGGTGCGCTTGAGCCACATGGTGTAGATGATCACGTAGAAGGCGATGCCCGCCCAGGACAGCAGCGCCGCCAGGACGTTGGTCGTCGCGGCGATGGAGACGAAGGACGCCAGCGTGAGCGCCACCCCGAAGACCAGCGCGTTGCGGCTGGGCACCACCTGCGTCACCGTAGGACGCTTGGCGGTGCGGCGCATGCGCTCGTCGATGTCGCGGTCGTAGACCATGTTGAACACGCCCGCGGCCCCGGCCGACATGTAGCCGCCCAGCATCACGCCGACGAGCGCCAGCCAGCCGGGGAAGCCGCGCGCCGCGATGAACATCGCGCCGACGGTGGTGAGCAGCAGGAGGCTGATGACCTTGGGCTTGGTGAGGGTGATGTAGTCGCGCACGGTGGCGCGCGGCAGCGCCCGGGCAACTCCGCCGGCCGGCACCTGCCCGGCGCTCGAGGTCTCGGTAACGTCGTCAGCCACGGCCTGCCCCCTCGATGGCGGGCCCCTGGGCGCCGCCGCTTCCACCGACACCGGGCCCGCTCATCGCGGACCCGCCTGCAACCGACCCGCCTGCAACCGACCCGCCCACGCCGGACCCGCCTGCGCCGGCCGCGGCCGTCTCGGCCCTGCGCGGCACCGCCACGCCGCCGAGCATCTCCAGCGACAACGTGGTCAACAGCGAGAACGCCAGCACCGCCATGGTCAGGTGCAGCAGCTGCAGCGCCATGGGCGCCAGGAACGCCAGGTTGGCGGTGCCCACGACGAGCTGCGCCACGTACACGCCGAAGAGCGTCTGGGCGGTGCGGCGTGCCGCCGGGGTGGGCTTGAGCCACCAGGACAGACCCAGCCCCACGAACAGGTACGTCCCGACGGTGATGGCGATCAGCGGGTGCAGGATGCGCAACCGGATGAGCGTGTGGGAGGCGGGGTTGAAGTCCGCGGCGAAGCCCTGCTTGAGCGACTCCGACGGGAACATGGTGTTGCCCATGGCGGCGATGCCGCCCGAGAAGATCAGCACCAGCATGCCCAGCAGGCCGAGGCCGAGCACGGTGGCGAGCGCCCCCTGCCGGCCGATGCGGAGCGGCCACGCCGGCGCGTTGCGGCCGCGCGAGAACACCACCACGCCGGTCAGGGTGCCGATCAGGAGCAGCGAGTTGACCAGGTGCACGGCCACCAGCACGCCGCGCGCCAGGCTCTGGTTGTCCCCGGTGAGGCCGAAGACGACCGTGACCATGCCCAGCAGCGCCTCCATGATCAGGAAGCAGAAGGCCGCGAAGGCGAAGGCGCGGAACCCCGGCCGCTCCTTGCGCACGCGCCAGGCCCGCACCACCAGCCACACCCCCAGCGCCAGCACGGTGAGCGCCAGCATCCGGTGGGTGAACTCGATGAGGGTGTGCACGCCGGCGTTGAGGGGCACGACCTCGCCGTTGCAGGTGGGCCAGTGGCCCCCGCAACCGGCGCCGGACCCCGACGCCCGGACGAAGGCGCCCTGGAGGATGACCAGAGCGTTGCCGACCAGGGCGAACCAGGCCAAGAGATGAGTAGACGGTCGCCTCGTTTCGGCCATGCGCATCCTCTCTCCCGCGATCCCCGCCGGCCCCCGAACGGGCTGGGGAACCGAACACGAACGCGGGGCTCCGGGACAGATGTCCCGAAACCTCCCGATGCTACCGCCTCGCGCGCGAGACCGCCAGTCCGCTCCGCTCGGCCGGGTTCGATGGGCCGATGCTAGCACCGGCCACACGGACCTGGGCGCACCGGCGACACCCGCCGCCCGCCACGGCGCCCGCGGTATAGTCCGCGACGTGCCACCAGCAGCGACGACGACCCCGCCACGCCAGGCGCGCCACGCCGCCCGCGGCTGCCGGCCCCCGCACGGAGGCCGCCCATGAGGCTGCTCGCGGTGTTCGCGCACCCCGACGACGAGCTCGGCTGCGTCGGCACGCTCGCGCGCCACGCCGCCCGCGGCGACGCCGTCATGCTCGCCTGGACCACCCGCGGCGAGCTCGCCAGCCAGTTCGCGGACGCGTCCGCCGAGAAGGTGCGAAGCGTCCGCGAAGGGCACGGCGCGCACGTCGCCGGCCGGGTCGGCGCCGAGTTCACCTTCTTCGACATGGGCGACTCCCGCATGACCGGCGGCCGCGACGAGGCGCTGAGCCTGGCCGCGCTGTACGCGCGCTTCAAGCCCGACGCGGTGATCACCTGGAGCGACGACAGCCCGCACCCCGACCACCGCATGACCGCGAAGATCGCCTTCGACGCCATCACCCTGGCGCGCATCCCCAAGATCCTGGCGGAGTCCGGCGAGGCGCTGGCGCCCCACCGCGAGCCGGTGCGGCTCTACCAGTACCCCACCCACGGCTCGGGCAGGCCGCAGGTGAGCGTCGACGTGAGCGACCGGCGCGAGCTCGTTCGCGAGCTCTTCGGCTTCTACGCCGAGTTCTACGGCTGGCCGGCCAACGCCGACGACTTCATCGCCGCCAGACGCGCCTTCGGACGCGAGGCGGGGGTGGAGCTGGCGGAGCGCTTCGAGCTCAAGCGCCGCGTCGCCCCGGCCTTCGACTACCTTCCGTGAGCGCGCCCGCCGCCACGCCCGGAAGGGGCGTAACTCCCGTGCTGCACACCTCCTTCTCACAGTGGCTGGTCATCATGGATGGCAATGGACGCATGGCGGCGACGCCCAGGCCGCGAGCCCGTGCCGGCTTCAACGGCGGGGCCACGGCGAGGGCGGGCATGCCCGGCGCCCGGCTCCCCCGGCGACCATGCCGGTCGGGCGGGAGAGGACGGAGCCGGATGGTACACTCGCCGAACCCTGGAAAATACCGGAGGAATCGTCGGAGGATACGTTGATTAGCACCTTGAACAAGAGCACCGGCGCCTGGGGGCGGACGCTGCTGGCCACTCTCGTGGTCGGCCTGACCGCGACGGCGGCGTTCGCTCAGAGCTCCACACAGTCCGACCAGAACCCGTCAGGCACGCCGTCGGCCGGTCAGGCCACGGCCCAGGCGAAGACGCCGGACGTGCCCACCCTCATCAGCGACGGCGACTTCTACATCCAGCACGGCGACTGCGCGCTGGCGCAGTATTTCTACCAGGAGGCCCTGAAGCAGGACCCCAACAACGTCGACGCGCTCGTGGGCAAGGGCCGCTCCCTCACCTGTCAGGGAGCCGACGCGCCCGCCATCGACGCCTTCCAGGCGGCGATCAAGCAGGACCCCAAGAGCGTGCTCGCCTACGTGCACCTGGCGCTCACCTACCGCGACCAGTACCAGGCGGACGCCAAGAGCTACCCGAACCGCCTGACCGACGCGCTGGACACCATCAAGAAGGCGGCCGCCTTCGCACCCGACGACCCCAAGGTGCTGAACACCCAGGGCGTGATCCTCTACGACCAGGGCAACCTCCCGGAGGCCCGGACGGTGCTCGAGAACGCCGTCTCGCAGTCCACCGGCGATAACGCCGGCCTCTCCGAGGCGGAGCGCTCCACGCTGCAGGTGAACCTCGGCCGCGTCTACCGCGACCAGGGCAACCTCCAGCTCGCCGAGCAGGCCTTCCGGCGCGCGGTGGTGCTCGACCCGACCAATCCCGAGGCGCACAACAACCTCGGCAACATCGCCTACCGCCTGAAGGACTGCAGCACCGCCGAGTACGAGCTGTCGCAGGCGGTGAGCCTCGACCCGCAGTCCCTGTCCTCGGTGTCGCAGCTGGGCATCACCATGTTCGAGTGCGGCGACGTGAAGGGCTCGGTGCCCAAGCTGGAGGCGGCCCTCAAGCTCAACGGCTCGGTGTTCGTGCCGCCCATCTACACCTACCTGGCCCGCGCCTACCTCAAGACCGGCAACATCGACGAGGCGGTCAAGCGTGCCCAGCAGGGCGCCCTGCTTCCGCCCGAGAGCGCCGACGCCTACTACTGGCTGGGGCAGGCCTACCAGGCGCGCGGCGCCAGCGGCGACGCGGACAACGCCAAGCAGGCCTACCAGCACGCGCTGCAGATCAACCCCAACTACCAGGCCGCAAAGGACGCACTCGGCTCGATGCAGTAGCCTCACCCGAGAGCGAGCTCGTGCGCGCGGGCGGCCTCACGGGGCCGCCCGCGTTGCGTCGTGCGCGTCAGCCGGGGCTGGCCGGGAACGAGGGCGCTCCTGTATACTGCGGAGGTTTGGCCGGCGGTAGCGGGATGTCCGCCCGGCCGTTCGCGACACCGGGGCGCCCCACGGGCGTGAGAAGCCTGCCGGGCACCCGAATCCAACCTCAACATCCCGCTACGGAGGAACACGCGATGTCCTACCTCGGAATGAAGCAACTGCTGGAAGCCGGCGTCCACTTCGGGCACGAGACGAAGCGCTGGAACCCGAAGATGAAGCGCTACATCTTCGCGGAGCGTAACGGGATCTTCATCATCGACCTGCAGAAGACGCTGGTCGAGAGCGAGAAGTCCTTCAACTTCCTGCGCGACATGGCCGGCCGCGGCAACACCATCCTGTTCGTCGGCACCAAGAAGCAGGCCCAGGAGATCCTGGCGGCCGAGGCCAGGCGCTGCGGCATGCCCTTCATCAACGAGCGCTGGCTCGGCGGCCTGCTGACGAACTTCAAGACCATCCGCACCCGCGTCGAGCGCCTCAAGGACCTCGAGGGCATGTTCGAGGACGAGTCGATCCTGCGCTTCACCAAGAAGGAGCAGATCGCCATGGGCAAGGAGCTCCAGCGCCTGACGCGCTACCTCGGCGGCATCAAGGAGATGACCCGCCTGCCCGACGCGCTGTTCGTGATCGACCCCACCAAGGAGGCGATCGCGGTCAAGGAGGCCAACAAGCTCGACATCCCCGTCGTGGCCCTGGCCGACACCGACAGCGATCCCGACGTGCTGGACTACATCATCCCCGGCAACGACGACGCCATCCGCTCCATCCAGCTGGTCACCGCGCGCCTCTCCGACGTGATCGTGGAGGTCAAGGGCGGCGCCGACGAACCGGTCGAGCGGCCGGTGGAGGAAGCCACCAAGCAGGCGCAGCGCGAGACGCTGCCCACGCCCATGTCCTCGCCAGAGCGGACCATCAAGGCCGCGGCGGCGATGGCCGAGGGGGAGCAAGGCGCGGGCGCCCAGGCGCCTGCCCCGAAGGAAGCGACCCAGCCGGCAGCGACCCCGAAGGAAGCGACCCCGAAGGAAGCGACCCAGCCGGCAGCGGCCGAACCGGCCGCCGCGCCTGCCGCGGAAGCCGCGGCCGAGGCGGTGCCCGAGAGCGTGAGCGCGGCCGAGCCTGCGGCCGGGGAAGCCGAGGCGGCGCAGGCCGAAGCCGGCTCGGAGCAAGCGGAAGCCGAGCCCGAGAAGGCCTCGGACGAGCAGGCGGAGGGTGAGGCGCCCGCGGCCAAGAAGGCGGCGGCCAAGCCCAAGGCGCGCGCCGCCAAGGCCAAGGCCGGCGCCGACGAGGCCGGTGGCGACGAGGCCGGTGGCGACGAGGCCAGTGCCTCCGAGGCCGACGGCGAGCAGGCGGACGAAGGTAAGACGAACGCGGAAGCCGAGGAGTGAGCCTCGGCACGCCCGGAGGAACGACGACTATGGCTGTGAGCACCGAATCGATCAAGAAGCTGCGCGCCATGACCGGCGCGGGCATGATGGACGTCAAGAACGCCCTCGACGAGACCGCCGGCGACCTCGACAAGGCCGCCGAGCTGCTCCGCGAGCGCGGCATCGCCAAGGCCGCCAAGAAGGCCGAGCGCGCCGCCCACGAGGGTTACATCGGAACCTACGTCCACCACAACGGCAAGGTCGCGGTGATGGTCGAGCTCAACTGCGAGACCGACTTCGTCGCCATGAACGAGAGCTTCCACGAGCTCGCGCGCAACATCGCCATGCACGTGGCGATGAACGATCCCAAGTACGTCAGCCGCGACGAGGTGCCCGATGAGATCGTCGCGGCGGAGCGCGAGGCGTTCGCCAAGCAGGCGGCGTCCGAGGGCAAGCCGGCGAACGTGATCGAGAAGATCGCCGAGGGGCGGCTGAAGAAGTTCTACGCGGAGATCTGCCTGCTCGAGCAGCCCTACATCAAGGACGACAAGAAGACCGTCGATACCCTGGTCAAGGAGTCCATCGCGACGATCGGGGAGAACATCCAGGTCGGGCGCTTCGCGCGCATCGCCATCGGAGAGTGAGGCGTGCGTAGAGCCCTGCTGAAGCTGTCCGGCGAGTTCCTCGCCGGCGAGAGCGGCTTCGGGGTCTCGCAAGACGCCACCGATTCCCTCGCGGGAGAGATCGCCGCGGCCCTCGGCCGCGGCGTTCATCTGGCGATCGTCGTCGGCGGCGGCAACTTCTGGCGCGGCGCGCAGAACGGCCGCGCCATGGACCCCGCCACCGCCGATTACGTCGGCATGCTCGGCACGGTCATGAACGCCATGGCCCTGCAGGACGCGCTCGAGCGCCGCGAGCTGGACACCCGCGTGATGACGGCGATCACCATGCAGGAGGTCGCCGAGCCCTACATCCGGCGCCGCGCGCTGCGGCACCTGGAGAAGGGGCGGGTGGTGATCTTCGCCGGCGGCACCGGCAACCCCTTCTTCACGACCGACACCGCCGCCGCCCTGCGCGCCCTGGAGATCGACGCGGACATGGTGCTGATGGCCAAGGCCAACGTCGACGGCGTCTACGACGACGACCCCAACGTCAACGACGGAGCCCGCCGCTTCCGCTCGCTGTCCTACATGGACGTGCTCAACAAGGGCCTGAAGGTCATGGACGACACCGCCATCACGCTCTGCATGGGGCGGGAGATGCCCATCACCGTCTTCGACATCTTCAGGGCGGGCAACCTCGACCGCGTCCTCGCCGGCGACGCCGAGGTCGGCACCTTCATCGGCACCGGCGCGGAAACGCGCTACGCCGGTTGACGGTGGCGGCCGCCTGCGGGCCGTCCCGCGCGACCGCCTGATCCTCCCCGCGGGACGGGCGGGGCAGCCCCCCACCGCGGACGGCCGAGAGCCGATCCGCGACCGTGAGCGTGCCGAGCGCCGCCGTCCTGCTCGCGGTAGACTGGCGCCAGACGAACCGGGCTCGCAGGAGGTTTCGCTGATGAAGAGCGTCCTGAAGGAAACGCGGGAGCGCATGGAGAAGTCGCTCCAGTCGTTCGAATCGACCGTCGCCACCGTCCGGACCGGCCGCGCCAACCCCGCCATCCTCCACCGCATCGCGGTCGAGTACTACGGCAGCAGCGTGCCGCTCCCCCAGATCGCCTCGATCTCAAGCCCCGACCCCAGGACCCTGCTCATCTCCCCCTTCGACAAGTCGGCGGCCGGCGAGATCGAGCGGGCCATCCGGGAGAGCGACCTCGGCTTCAACCCGAACAACCAGGGCGACGCCATCTTCATCAACGTTCCCGCCCTCAACGACGAGCGCCGCCGGGACCTGGTGAAGGCCGTGCACACCATGGCCGAGGAGGCGCGCGTGGCGGTGCGCAACATCCGCCGCGACGGCAACGACGAGCTCAAGGAGATGCAGAAGAACAACGACCTCACCGAGGACGACCTGCGCCGCGACGAGGCGGAGGTGCAGAAGCTCACCGACGAGTTCATCTCCGCCATCGACGAACGCGTCAGGGCCAAGGAGGAGGACATCCTCGCGGTCTGAGGGTTGGGGCGATGGGCGGGAGAGCCGGCGATAGCGTGAGACCCGACGTGACAGTGTGGTGACGGGCCGTGGCCGGTGACCTGCGCATGAAGGGCGGGCGCGAGGGTCCGGCGGACCGCGAGCCCGTCGCCGCCACGCCCCCGCCGGTGGAGGCGCCGGCGCGCGACGGGCTGCTGATCGCCAGGCTGACGAGCGCGTTCCTGGGCTTCCTGGGGGCGCTGGTCATCTTCTGGGTGGGGCTGCCGCTGCTGGCGCCCGCCTACCTGGTGCTGTCCCTGATCGGCGTCCAGGAGCTGTCCACCATGCTGGCCCTGCGCGGCATCCGCGTGCGCCGTTGGAGCCTGTGGGTAGCGGCGGCGCTGACGCTGCCGGCGTCGCTCCCGGCCAGCTACCCCGGCATGCAACCGTTGGTGGCGGGCGTGAGCTGGCGCGAGCTCCTGCTGGGGTTGTTCGCCCTGTTCCTCATCGGCCTCGAGGTCGTGCACCCCAAGGCCGACTCGGTCAACACCATCGTCTACTCGCTCTTCACCTACCTCTACGTCCCCTGGCTGCTCGGCTACGTCGTCACCCTTCGCTACACGCCCGACGGCGTGCTGGGGATCTGGTACCTGACGCTGCCGATGCTCGCCATCTTCGCGTCCGACGTCGGCGCGTACGCCTTCGGATCGACGCTGGGCCGGCGCAAGCTCGCGCCGCTCATCAGCCCCAACAAGACCGTGGAGGGCTCGGTCGGGGGGCTGGCGCTGTCGGTGGTGGTGGTGGCCGCCGCCACCTTCCTGCTCGAGCGCCTCGGCCACCTGCACGTGGACCTCTACGACGGCCTGCTGTTCAGCCTGCTGGTGGGCAGCGCCGCCCAGCTCGGCGACCTGTTCGAGTCGCTCGTGAAGCGCTGGGTCGGCGTCAAGGACGCGGGCTTCTTCCTCCCGGGGCACGGCGGCGTGCTCGACCGGCTGGACAGCACGCTCATCGCAGTGCCCATCACCTACTACTTCGTGACGCTGGTGATCCTGCGCTGAGCGGCACGGGCCCGCCCCCCGGGCGTGCGTTACCATTGGGAACGGCGCATCGCGCGCCTCGCGGCACGGACGCGCACACCCCGTGGCCGCGGCGAAGGAGCTTCTCGACGTGACACCAAAGGACGGGGACGGCGCGCCGGAGACCGGGGCCGGCCGGCTGGTGAGCCCCAACTTCATCACCGACATCATCGACCGCGACGTCGCAGCCGGCCGCCACGCCCGCGTGGTGACGCGCTTCCCGCCGGAGCCGAACGGTTACGCCCACATCGGCCACGCCTTCGCCAGCTTCCTGGACTTCGGCCTGGCGCAGGACTACGGCGGGGTGTGCCGGCTGCGCTTCGACGACACCAACCCCGAGGTCGAGGAGATGGGCTACGTCACCTCCATCGAGGAGGACATGCGCTGGCTCGGTTGGCGCTGGGACGGCCCCACCCGTTTCGCCTCGGACTACTTCGAGCAGCTCTACGCGATGGCCGAGCGCCTCATCGAGATGGGCGACGCCTACGTCGACAGCCTGCCCACCGAGGAGATCCAGCGCATGCGCGGCACGGTGGAGGAGCCCGGCACGCCCAGCCCCTACCGCGAGCGCGCGCCCGAGGAGAACCTCGCGCTGTTCCGGCGCATGCGCGCGGGCGAGTTCGAGACCGGCGCGCACGTTCTGCGCGCCAAGATCGACCTGGCGTCGGCCAACATGAAGCTGCGCGACCCGCTGCTCTACCGCATCGTGCACGCCGACCACTACCGCACCGGCTCGGACTGGTGCATCTACCCCTTCTACGACTTCCAGCACCCCCTCTCCGACGCCATCGAGGGCGTAACCCACAGCCTCTGCTCGCTCGAGTTCGTGAACAACCGCGACCTCTACGACTGGCTGGTGGACCGCCTCTTCCCCGGGCGGGAGCGGCCGCGGCAGTACGAGTTCGGCCGCCGCAACCTGGAGTACACGGTGGTGAGCAAGCGCCGGCTCATCCGGCTGGTCAAGGAGGGGCACGTGGACGGCTGGGACGACCCGCGCATGCCCACCCTGGCGGGGCTGCGCCGTCGCGGGGTGCGGCCGGCGGCGGTCCGCGACTTCGCGGGGCGCATCGGCGTGTCGCGCACCAACCGCACCGTCGACATAGCGCTGCTCGAGCACTCCGTCCGCGACGACCTCAACACGGTGGCGCCGCGCGTGATGGCGGTGACCGACCCCCTGCCGCTCACGCTCACCAACGTCGACGGGGAGGAGACGCTGCAGGCCCCTTACTGGCCGCCGGACGTGCCCAAGGAGGGGAGCCGGCCGCTCCCCTTCGGCCCCCGCCTGGTCATCGAGCGCGACGACTTCGCCGAGGACCCGCCCAAGGGGTACCGGCGGCTGGCGCCGGGGCGGGCGGTGCGCCTGCGCCACGCCTACGTGATCCGCTGCGACGAGGTGGTGAAGGACGCTTCCGGCACGGTGAGCGAGCTGCGCTGCACCGCCCTGCCCGACTCGCTCGGGCGCAACCCGGAGGGCGTGAAGGTGGGGGGCGCCATCCACTGGCTCGCGGTGGACCGGGCCCTGCCGGCGGAATTCCGCCTCTACGACCGCCTGTTCAGCGCCGCCGAGCCCGGCGCCGGCGGACGCGACTTCCTGGAGGACCTCAACCCCGCGTCGCTGGTGACGCGCCGCGGCTTCGTGGAGCCGAGCGTGGCCGGCGACCCGCCCGACACCCGCTACCAGTTCGAGCGTCTGGGCTACTTCTGGCGCGACCCCGGCCATCGCGACGGCAGCCTCCCGGTCTTCAACCGCATCCTCAGCCTGAAGGACTCCTGGGCGCGGCGGGCCGCGGGGCGGGCGGAAGCGGCTGCCGACGCGGCAGGACGCGGCGCGGGGGGAGCTGGGACGGCGGGCGACGCGGAAGGCGCCGGCTCGCACGGCGGCGCACCCGGCCGCGCCGCGCCGGGCGTGTGGCGCACCGCCAGCGAGGCGGGCGATGAGACGCCCGGCGCCGAGGAGGAGACGCTTGGCCCGCCGGCGGAGCTCGACCCGCACCGGCACGGCCTCTTCGAGCGCTTCCGCCGCGACTTCGGCCTCAGCCCCGAGGACGCCGCCCAGATCGCCGAGCGCGACGACCTGGCGGGCTTCTTCGAGGCCACCGTGGCCGAGCACGGCGACGCCGTGCAGGTTGCCAACTGGGTGGTGAACGACCTGGTGAGGGCGCTCAAGAACCGGGCGCTGGACGAGCTCGGCGTCACCCCGGAACGTCTCGCGCACCTGCTGCGCCTGGTCGACGACGGCACGGTGACGTTGCCCGTGGCGCGCGAGCTCTTCGCCGAGACGGTGGCGTCCGGCACCGACCCCGAGATGCTGGTGCGGGAACGCGGCCTCGAGCGCCTGGCCGACGAGGACGCCCTGCGCGAGATCATCGCGCGTATCCTCGCCGAGCACCCCGCCGAGGTGGCCGCCTTCCGCGACGGCAAGAAGGGCCTGCAGGGATTCTTCGTGGGTCAGGTCATGCGCTCCACGCAGGGCCGCGCCGACCCGCAGCTGGTGCAGAGGCTGGTGGGCGAGGCGCTGGCCGGGGCCTAGCCCGGTGCGCCCCGACCCTACCCGCCGACGCGCCGACCGGCCGCCACCACCGAGCGCACCTCGAGCGCGCTGTCGAGCACCACCAGGTCCGCGCGCTTGCCGACCTCCAGGGCGCCGCGGTCCGCCAGGCCCAGGTACTCCGCCGCCACGCCGGAGGCGAGCCGGCTGGCCGTGGCCAGCGGCACGCCCGCCCTCACCGCGTTCCTCAGCGCCGCGTCGAGCGTCAGCACGCTGCCCGCCAGCGAGCCGCCGGGCAGCCGCGCCGCTCCGCCCCGAACCAGCACCCGCTGACCCCCCAGCTCGGTCTCCCCTTCCGGCATGCCGCAGGCGCGTATCGCGTCCGTGACGAACAGCAGTCTGTCCGGCTTGGCGGCGAGCACCGCCAGGAAGCTGGCCTCGTGGACGTGGTGGAGGTCGAGGATGAGCTCCGCGAACGCCTCCGGATCGGAGAGCGCCGCGCCGACCGTGCCCGGGGCGCGGCTGGCGAGGGTGCTCATGGCGTTGAACAGGTGGGTGAAGCCGACCACGCCCCCCTCGGCCCGGACGACCGCCGCCAACGCGCGCGCCTCCTCGTAGCCGGCCGCGGTGTGACCCACGCTGACGCGTACGCCGGCCCGGGCCAGGCACCGCGCCGCATCCGGGGCGCCGGCGATCTCGGGGGCCATGGTCACCACCCGCAGCACCTCCAACGCCAGCAGCTCCTCCAGCCGCTCGGCCGTGGGCGTGAGCGTCAGCGGCGGCTGGGCGCCGAGCTTGTCCGGGCTGATGAAGGGCCCCTCCAGGTGCGCGCCGGGGATCGACGGCATGGCCCCGCGCGACCGGCCACCGGGCCCCCCCTTCTCGAGCTCCTGCATCACGCGCTTCACGCCCCGGAGGGCGCCGACGACGTTCGGCCAGGGGTTGGTGATGGTGGTGGGCAGCACGGTGGTGGTGCCGTGGCCGAGGTGGAAGCGCGCCAGCGCGCGCACCCCCTCCGGCCCGTCCATGGTGTCGCCGCCGCCGCCGCCGTGCACGTGCGGGTCGATGAAGCCGGGCAGGACGACCCGGCCGTCGCCGCCCCGCACCTCCTCGAGCAGCGAGGCGTCCCCGCCGCCGAGCGGCTCGGCGTCGATCGCGGCGATGACGGCTCCATCGTAGGTGAGGGTGCCGCGCGCCAACCCGCCGGGCAGCACCAGGACCCCTTCCATTCGGTCGCTCATGACGGTCCTTCCGGGCCTGCCGGCGCCACCCGGAGATGGCTGGGGCCGGCGTCCCGTGCCAGGATACCGGCCCCGCTGGGGCATGGCAGGAAGACCGACGCGCGGCGGCGCCCCTGAGCTAGCCGCCCCCGCGCCGACCGGTCGCGACGCAGCCCCCGCAACGCACGCGACCCGCCCGGCGGGCGCGCGCCCGCGACGGGGCACACAGCGGGGCACACAGCGGGGCACACAGCGGGGCACACAGCGGGGACCACAGCGGGGACCACGGCAACGGGCCCGGCGTCAAGCGCCGGGCCCGCGACGTCGCAAGGCTCCGCTCAGAAGCGGCCGTGTCGACCTCCCCCGGCCCCGACCGGCTGTGCCATCACACCGCTGGTGACGACCACGTTCTGGGCCTGCGGGCCCTTGGGGCTGTCCTCGACCTCGAAGGTGACGGCGTCGCCCTCGTCGAGGGTGCGGAAGCCGTCGGCCTGGATTGCCGAGAAGTGGACGAAGACATCGTCCCCGCCACCGTCCGGCGCGATGAACCCGTAGCCCTTGTCGGCGCTGAACCACTTCACTTTGCCTGTGCTCATAACCTTCCCTACCGGTCCGCCAGCCATTGGCGCGCGGACCCTGCGATGGGTCTCCCGATGCGCGGCACGAGCCCGGACGGGCCGCGTGGCGGGTGCACCGGTTCCCGGATGAGGAGCGTCTGAGACGCTCTTCCCGAGACATCCGTACTCTAGGGCAGGTGCCCATACGCGGCAAGTGCAGCGCGCACGGCGGGGCCGATCGGGGCGCGCCGCGACCGCCGGGTCATGCCACCGGCCGCGGCTCGAGGGCGACCTTGAGGGTGAGGAAGCCCTGCCCCACGTCGACCCAACAACGGCGCACGTCCGCGTGGCACACGCCCGAATCGGACTTCAGCTCCAGCGCCTTGCCTCCCGCCTGCTCCTTCAGGAACACCGCCACCCGGTCGGTGGGAAGCTCGGCGCTCCAGACCCAGCCGTCCTCGGCGGTGCCGACGAGAACACCATCGATGCCTTCAAGGGTTGCGGTTCGCTCGGTAAGGTCCATGGGCTCAGTCTGCCAGGTCGCTCCGGGCCCGTTGCCGGCAACTAGGCAGAACCCTAGATGTTCTCGGCGGATACCATGGGCCGTGCCCTCCGCCATCGGCTCGCTCAACGAGACGCCGTTCCACGCGGCGCTCAAGCGTGCCCTCGCGCCGGCGGGGAGCCGCTTCGAGGTGGAGGTCGACGGTTACGTCGTGGACGTGGTGGCGGGGGACCTGCTGATCGAGATCCAGACCCGCAACGTCAGCGGCATGCGCGCCAAGCTGGCGGCGCTGCTGCCGGAGCACCGCCTGCGCCTGGTGCTGCCGGTGGCGCAGCAGAAGTGGATCGTGCGCTGCCTCGAGGACGGCAGTCGTCTCCGCCGCCGCTCGCCCAAGCGCGGCCGGCTCGAGGACATCTTCCGCGAGCTGGTGAGCATCCCCGACCTGCTCGCTCACCCCAACTTCGAGGTGGAGGTCGCCCTGGTCGAGCAGGAGGAGCTGCGGCAGCACCGGCCCGGCAAGGCCTGGCGACGCCGCGGATGGGTGGTGGTGGGGCGCGAGCTGGTGGCGGTGCGCGAGCGCCACATGCTCACCGGCCCCTCCGACCTCCTCACCTTCCTGCCGAGCGCGCTGCCCACGCCGTTCAGCACGGCCGACCTCGCGGGGGTGGCGGGCATCCCGCGGCGCACCGCACAGGAGGCCGCCTACTGCCTGCGCGCGCTGGAGCTGATCGCTCCCGTCGGCAAGGCGGGCAACGCCGTACTCTACGAGCGGCCCTGACGTGAGCCCGGGCCGGGGCCGGGCCTGCTCCGGCTTCCACCTACTCCCCGTGGGGAGGGGCCGAGCAGCCCCCGCGGCGGACCTCCGGGTCCCGGCCCCACGTCAGTCCGGCTCGAACGCCGCCAGCACGCCGTCCGGGACGGACACCAACCGTCCCTCCTCGGCGTCGATCCACACCCACTCGGTGACCGCCTCGGCGAGCAGCGTGCCGTCCGAGGCGCGGCGGATGTCGGTGTGGCGGGTGGCGCGGCGGCGGTCGAGCCGCTTCAGCTCGGTGGTGACGTCGAGGGCCTCGCCGGCCGTCGCCGGCTTGCGGTAGCGGATCTCGTGCTTGCGCACCACCGGAAGCGCGCCCAGCGCCATGTACGCCTCCAGAGGGAAGCCGCGCGCCGCCGAGTGGGCGCGCGCCGCCTCCTCGGCGTAGCGCAGGTAGTTGGCGTTGTTCACGTGCCCGAGCTCGTCCAGGTCGCCGTCCCGAACGTCGATGCGGATGGTCATGCGCCGGGGCGTCGTGGCGCTCACGCCGCGCCCTCCGACGTCACCTCCACGAAGGCGCTGCGGAGCGTCGCGTCCGGCACCTCCACCACCGTGCCGGTCCGCAGGTACACCAGCCGTGCCCGGGGCCGCTCGCCCAGCGCGCGCTCCACGGCGTGCGCGTAGACGGCGAGCTGGAAGGCGTAGCGCTCGGGCCGCACCGCGCGGTCGGTCTTGTAGTCCTCCACCACCCACCTCCCCTCCGTGCGGTAGAGCCGGTCGATGACGCCCTGCCACACGGTGCCGCCGTAGGGTACCGCCACGGGCAGCTCGGCGCGGTCGCGCTCGCGCGCCGCCGGCGCCGGGATATCGCCTCCGAGCATCCCCGCGTAGCGCGCAAGGAGCGCCATCACCTCGTCGAGCACGTCCTCGCGCTCCTCCGGGGAGAAGGGGAACATCACCTCCTGCGCGGCCAGGTTGACCCGCGTGGCGCGCTCCTCCACCCGCCAGTCCTGGCCGATGGCGTAGTGCACCAGCGTGCCCACCGCGGTCGCGCGGCCGGGGAGGGCCTCCGCCACCTCCGGGTCGGACGGCTCGAGCCGCTCGGGCGGCTCGGCCCCGGCCGCCGCCTTCAGGCGCGAAGGGCTGTACACCGGGGGGTAGCGGTTCCGCGGGAATCGGCGCTCCAGCCACGGCGCCGCCACCAGCCCGGCCGGAGCTGCGACGCGCGCGCTCCCGCGCGGCGGCGCCACCGCGTCCGGCCCGTGCGTGCGCACGGTGATGCCGGCGTCCGCCGGGCCGGCGCCGTTCGCCGTGGCGCCGCCGGCGCCGCTGCCCCCGGCGCCGCGCTCGTCGCCGGCTGCCACCGGAACCGCCTCGCCCGCGTCGGGCCCCAGTCCGAGCAGCGCGAGCGCCGCCGCCCACCCCTGCGGCTGCCCGGCCTTGACGCTGCCCGTCACCACCAGGGTGTCGCGGGCGCGGCTGGCGGCGACGTAGAGGAGCCGGTAGCTCTCCTGCTCGTCGCGCGCCAGGGCGCGGCTGCGAGCGGCCTCGTACCCTGCCGAGCCGGCCACGTGCGGGCGTCCGTCGGCGGGGTCGAGGTAGAGCGGGTCGGAGCGCTGGAAGAGCATGCGACCGGCATCGAAGATCGCCACCAGCCCGAACTCCAACCCCTTGGAGCGGTGCACCGTCAGCAGCCGCACGCCGTCCCCGCTCTGGGGCACGTCGCCCGCCTCCGCCTGGCGCGCCAGCAGCTCGAGCCGGTCCAGGAGCACCTCCAGGTCGCGCGGCGCCCGCGCCGCGACCTCGAAGAGCAGCGCGTCGACGTTCTCCCGCTGGCGGGCGTCCAGCGACTCGACGTAACGCTCCTTGTCCACCAGCGGCTCGCGCACGAGCTGCTTGAGCGCCTCCAGCGGAGGCAGCCGCGCGATGCGCCCCAGCGCCTCCACGCGCGCCCGCACCTCCGGGTGCCCGTCGGCCAGGGCCGCCAGCGGCCGCTCGGCGGCCATGACGGCGTCCACCTCGGCCAGGCCGAGCCGGCCCAGCGGCCCGCGCAGGAAGGCGGCCAGGCTCAACCCCTCGGGCCGCACGCCCACACGCAACGCGTGGTAGAGGTCGCGGATCTCGCTGCGTTCGTAGTAGCCGCGCCCCTGGAGCATCACGCAGGGGATGCCCGCGCGCCGCAGCGCCTCCTCGGCGCCGCGCAGGCCGTTGTAGGAGCGGGCCAGGACGGCCATGTCGTCGAAGCCGGTGCCGCGCTGCCGATGCTCCGCCAGCACCCGCGCCAGCACCGCCCCCTCGCGCCGCCGCAGCCCGTCGATGCGCTCGTCCCCGACCACCCAGTGCAGCTCGACCTGCCCCGCCCTCTCCGCCTGCGCGCCCGCCGGCGACACCGCCGGCGCCTCGCGCGGGCCGAAGCCCAGCTCGCGGGCCGCCAGACCGTCGGTCAGGCGGTTGAGGAAGGCGGCGAGCCGGCGGGCGTGTCGCCGCGTCTCCGTGAGCGGAGGCTGCACCTGCCCCGCGCTCTCTGCCGCATCCAGCGCGCGACGGAACACCTGCACGTCGGCGTTGCGGAAGCCGTAGATCGACTGCTTGGGGTCCCCCACCACCTCGACCTGCACCCCCGCGGCCTCGAGGCGCTCGAAGAAGGCGCCCTGCACGGGGTTGACGTCCTGGTACTCGTCGATCAGCGCCACCGGGAAGCGGGCCACCAGCCGCTCGCGCGCCCGTGGCGCGTCCAACGCGCGCAGAGCGCGCTTCTCGATCTCGCCGGGCGCGACCAGCGCCGCGCCCAGGCGCGCCAGGTAGCGCCCGTAGGCGTCCTCGAACAGCGTCAGCAGCGCGCGGTCGCGCGGGTCGCCGCCGGCGGTGAGCGTCCCGGCCAGCGAGCGCTTGTCGAACAGGGCCGTCAGCAGCCGCTCCGCCTCCTCGCCGAGCAGCGCCACGGCGCCCGCACGGGGGTGCCCGGGGTCGGCGGCCAGCAGGCGCAGGCCGCGCACCTCCTCCTCGAACATGGCCGCCGCCTCCCACTCGCCCAACACGCCGAAGTCGGGGTCGAGCCCGAGGATGGGCGCCGATAGCCGCAGCGTCTGCGTCATGAAGCCGTGGATGGTGCTCAGGACCGCCCCGCCGAGCTCGCGGCGCGCCCGCTCGAAGGCGCCCTCGCCGGCCGAGCGCCGGAACAGCGGTCCGAGGTACCCGCCCGTCGCCAGCACCTCCTCGATGCCCGCCCCGACGCGCTGCCGCAGCTCGTCGGCGGCGGCGCGGGTGAAGGTGACGCCGGCGACGCGCCTGAGCGGCCGGCCTTCGTCCACCAGCTGCAGGTAGCGGAGCACCAGGCTGGTGGTCTTGCCGGTGCCCGCCGACGCCACCCGGACCCTCACAGGCGCCCCTCCCGGCAGACGTCGAAGACCGGACAGGCGGTGCAGCGGTAGCCGGGGCGCGGCTCGGCCTCGCCGCGCGCGAAGCGCGCGTAGGCCTCCTCGGCGCGGCGTTCCCGGCTCTCGATCTGGCGCCAGCGGTGGCGGATGCCGCGCGGGAAGACGGGGATGGGCGCGCCCAGGATCGGCCATACCGTCACGTCCACGCGCGCGACGCGGCCGCGGTAGCGCTCCAGCAGGTGACCGGCGGCCCACAGCTCGGTCCAGCGGTCCTTGACGTAGGCTTCCGCCTCGGCCTCGCCCTGCACCTGCCCGGGGGCGCAGAAGCGCACCAGCGTGGCGTGCCCCCCGTCCCGAACGGCGGCGTCGACGAGAGCGAAGGGCGCGCTCCCGCCGGCGGCGGGCAGGCGCACGCCGTAGGTGAAGCTCCGCAGCGTGCCGGCGTGCTCCCGCAGCCAGCCGGAGGCCTCCGGGTAGGCAGCGGCGAGCTGCTCCACGCGGGCCTCGGAGAGCTCGGGCGAGGCGCGCAGCGCCGCGCGCAGCTCCGCCCACCAGGGCCGCGCGCCCGCCTCGGGGCCGCGCCTCAGGCGCCGCTCGGCCCAGTAGCGGAAGCCGCACTCGGCGTAGCGTTCCAGCGCGGCCACGCTCGCAGCCCCGAGATCCACGGCCCCGTCCTCCGCCCGGAAGCGCGCGCCTCCCGGCAGCTCCAGGGCGCTGCCGGCGCGCACGTCGGGGAGCGCACCCGGCGTCTCCCCGACGAGTGCGGGCTCGGGCAGCATCGGCCCGCCCTGGTCCGCCTCCGGGAAGCTCACCACCAGGCTGCCCGCGCGGGCCAGCAGCTCGGCGAGCACCTCCGGGTCGCGCCCCTGGAAGCGGCGCGGAAGCCCCAGCCTCGCCAGGCTGAGGGCGGCGTCCTGGCGGTCCTCCTCGGGCACGAAGTAGTCCTCGCGCTCGCCGGCCCCGTAGACGCCCTCGTTGGCGCCCAGGACGTAGGCCCTGTCGAAACGGCGGCCGCTCGCCAGCGTGGCCGTGACGAGCGCGACCCCTCCCCGCCCGTCGCGCGCCAGCCGCCCTTGCCTGAGCAGCGCCGCCCACCAGGCGCGGAAGCCCGGGCCGGTGGCGAGCCGCGACGCCTCCTGCGCGGCCCGCAGGGCCATGTCGTGGAATCGCGGCGGCAGGCCGGGGAGCGCGGAGGGCTCGGGAGCGCCGCCCGCAGGCGCACCGTCCGTGGAGGCGCCAGCGCCGTCCGAGGGCCCCACCCCGGCCCGCCCCGCCGCGGCCGAGCCCCCCGTTCCGGCGCCGGCGCGGTGGTTGCCGCCGGCTGCCGGGCCGCCGCCCCGCGTTGCGCCGCTGCCGTGGCGCGCCCCACCGCTGCCGAGCAACCCCGGCAGCACCTCACCCAGCAGCCGCCGCGCCCAGGCGAGCGGCGCATCGTCCACCTCGAGCGTGGCCAGCCACGCCCGCCACGCCGTCTCCAGGCCGAGCGAACGCGCCAGCGCGGCCATCGCCTCGCCGCCGGCGACGCCCGCGTCCAGCGCCGCGTCGGCCAGCGGCGCCAGCTCCGGAACCGCCAGCACGCCCGAGGGCGTGGGGTAGTCGGGGAGCTCGAGCAGCTCCACCAGCAAGCGCCCGGCCGGCGTGTCGGCCAGCGCCTGCGGAGTCTCGTCCACCAGCGGCACGCCGTACTCGTCGGCGAGCGCCTCCAGCGCCGCGATGCGCTCCGGCGGGGCGATCAGCGCCAACGACAGCGGATCGAGGCCCCCCTCGGCCAGGTCGCGCTTGAGCGAGCGCAGCACCCAGCGCGCCTCCGCCACCGGGTTGGGGGCCCGGTAGCGCTCGAGGCGGGTAGCGGGCGCGCCGGGCATCACCGGCGCGACCTCGGCCCCCGCCGGCAGGTCGAAGCCCTCCGGCACCCTCGGCAGCGTGACGTGCACCTGCGCCGCGGCCGCGAGCGCCCGGAAGACGCGCAGCTCCAGCGGGCCCAGCTCGCGGAAGCCGTCGACGATGACCACCCCCGCCTCGCAGGCGTCGGGGCGGCGCTCGACGAGCTCGAGCGCGGCGGCGCGGAAGTCGTCGTAGTCCCAGCCCTCGTCGGCGGCGGCCTTGAGGCGCTCGTAGGCGGCGAACACCTCGGCCAGTCGCATGCGCTCCGGGTCCTCCCGGCGCTCCGCCTCGGCCCGCAGCCCATCCGGGCTCACCGCGAAGCGCTTGGCCTCGGCGATGGCCTGAGCGAACAGCCGCGCCTCCCCGGGGGCGGGCACCTGCCCGCCGATCTCCGCCAGCGCCTCCCCCACCATCACCAGCCGCCCCGAGCCGATCACCAGCGGGTGCAGCTCACGCGCCCGGGCGAGCAGCCGGTAGTAGACCTGTTGCAGGGTGAGGAACTCGAGGCCGAGGAGGGCGGGCGCCTGCTCGGGGCCGGCGCGGCCGGCGAGGCCGCCGCCGTCGGGTCCCCCGCCGTCCAGCGGGTCCAGCGTGGCGCGCCGGTAGACGGAGGCTCGCTGCGCCGGCAGGCCCACCCACCACACGCGCGCGCCGGCGGCGCAGGCCTCCCGCGCGGCTCGGAGCATGGCGTGGGTGCGCCCGGACCCGGGAGGCCCGACCAGCAGCGACAGCGGCACGCGCCATGCTACCAGCGGGGCCCGCCAGGGACCGGCTCAGCGCGCCAGCACGCCCTCGAAGAACACGCCCTCGATCAACGCGACGGCCTCGTCGACCTTGTCGGCGGGCGTGGACAGTCCGGACAGGGCCATCCCGAGCAGCAGCCAGGTGGCCTGGCCGGGATCGAGCCGGCGAAGCTCGCCGCTCTCCACCCCCTCGGCAAGGATCGCCTCGATGGGGCCGGTGAAGCGCTGCCGGTAGGCGGCGTGCATGCGCTGGAGCGACTCCGGGCTGAGGCTGGCGGCGTCCTGCTCGGCGAGGCGGATGAAGCGCTGGCTGCCGCGCATGTGGCTGAGGATCTGCGTGAGCAGGCGCCGCACCTGCGCGCGGGCCCCGCCCGCCTCGCTGCGCGCCTCGTCGACCAGCTCCCCGACGCGAGCTATGTGGTGAAGGAGGATCGCCAGGAAGAGCGCCTCCTTGTCCTCGAAGTGGTAGTACAGGCCGGCCTTGGACACGCCCACCGTCTCGGCGATCTGGCGCATCGAGAGGCCATGGTAGCCGTGCGTCACGAACAGCGCCGCGGCCTCGTCGAGGATGCGGCCCTTGAGGCCCTCCCCGGTGCCGTTCACGGCCATGGCGCCGCCACGGCCGGGCACCCCGGCCGCGCCTCCACGCCGGCCTGGGCGGGGGCCCTGGGCCGGAGCACGCTCACCCGAGGCCCGGCACCAGCGGACGCCACCAGGGGATGGCGAAGACCATCAGGATCATCGCGATGGAGTAGAAGATCGCCGCCGGCCTAGCGCTGTCGAGCCGCCTCGCCCGGGCGGCGCCGATGTGCACCAGCGCGATGGCGATGATCATCACCGGCAGGTGCTCGACCAGGAAGAAGCGCATGCGGTCGTCTTGCATCGCCGCGCCGAAGTTGCGCAGCGCACCCGTGGTGATCGGGCTGAACACGAAGTAGAGCAGCAGCCCCACCAGCAGCTGCAGGTCGAGCGAGATGGTGAAGATGCGGCCCAGGGCGTTCTGCTGTCCGGTCCAGGTCGCGCGCGCGAAGGCGCCGCGCAGAGCCATCGCGACCGCGATCACGCCGACGATCAGGATGACCCAGCGTAGGAGGTTGTGCAGGTCCAGCAGGAAGGTGTACATGCTCGCCTCGTTCCTCTCGGGCGGAGACCGGTCGAGACCGCCTCCGCACGTGGATTCATGACCTCATTGTGCCTCAGACGGCCGTCTCGGCGCTCTCGGCACGCTCCGCGCGCTCCCGGCCCCGGCCCTTGAAGCCCAGCGAGGGCGCCACCAGCACCGCCATCACCACCGCCAGGACCACCAGCGCCCCCGGGAAGCCGGCCGCCGCCGACGCCGCCACCGCCCCCACGAGCGCGCCGCCGACCAGCTGACCGACGCTCGTGAACATGGTCAACAGCCCCTGGGAGGCGCCACGGTCGGCCTCGCCGGCCTCGCGCAACAGGATGTAGCGAAGCGGCGCCCCCAGGAGGGCGGACAACCCCAGCCCCACCAGAATCGATCCGGTGATGAAGCCGCCCATGCTGGCGGCGTGCCGTCCCAGCGTGAACAGGCCCGCAGCGGCGAGGACGAGGCCGCCGAGCACCACCGCCTTGGAGCCGACCGTCTCGAGCAGCCGGCCGGCCGTGGGCGAGCCGAACGCCAGCGCCACCACCAGCGGCAGCAGCATGAAGCTCGCCGTGGCGGCGCTGACTCCCAGCGCCGACACCGCCAGCGACGGCAGGAAGACCATGGCCGCCTCGCTCAGGCCGGCGCCGATCGCCACCAGCCCCACCAGCCGCACCTGGCTCGAGGCGAGCAGGCTCGGGCGCAACACCGCGTCGGGCGCGCGCCGCTCGAGCCACCAGAACACCGGCGCCAGCGCCAGCGCGAGCAGCAGCAAGGGACCCACCGAAACGCTCGTGAGGCTGGCGCCCAGCGCGCTGGCGTCGATCCGGCTCAACCCCAGGGCGAGGCCCGCCAGCAGCGTGCTCAGAACGACCACGCCGCTCCAGTCGAACGGTGCGGTGGAAGCCGCGCGGGCGCTCGGCACCAGCCGCTGACTGGCAACGATCAGACCGGCCGCGATGGGCAGGTTGACCAGGAACAGCCAGTGCCAGTTGAACTGCAGAAACACCCCTCCGAGCACCGGGCCCGCCAGGAAGGCCAGCCCGAACACGGCTCCGATGATCCCCAGGGCCCGGCCGCGCTTCTCCTCCGGGAAGGTGTCCCCGATGACCGCGCTGGCCACCGGGAAGATCCCGCCGGCACCGACCGCCTGGACCGCCCGTCCCAGCAGCAGCGCCGCAAACCCTGGCGAGGCCGCGACGATCAGCGAGCCGGCGCCGAACAGCGCGACGTCCAGGGTGTAGATCGCGCGCCGGCCGAAGCGGTCGGAGAGCTTCGCCATGAGAGGCGTCGAGATCAGGTTGAACAGCACGTAGATGGTGAACACCCAGCTGATCGCGTCGTTGCCGACGCCGAAGCTGCGCTGGATGCCCGGCAGCGCGGGGCCCACGATGGCGATGTCGAGCGCGCCCATGAGCACGCCGACGAAGAGCACCAGCAGTAGCCGATTGCGTTCCCTGTCGTTCACGGACATCCTCCCAGGGCCCCACGACAAGCGGCCGCGTCGAACGCGACGGACATTACCGACCGGTCGGTTAGGGCTCCTTCAGGATGCCTGCTTGCCGGGCCGCCGTCAAGACCCGCGGCTACCCGGCCGGGAACGGGCGCAGCGGCTCGGCGCCGACGCTGTCGAGCTCGCGCTCGAAGTCCTCCGGGGCGGTGACGGGCAGGCGGCACGTGCCCGCCCTGCACACGAAGGCGGTGGCGCGCCCGTCAAGGCGCTCGCGTCCGGCGGTCAGCGGGGCGCGCCGCGCCAGCGGGTCGTCGGGGCCGGTCACCAGCAGCGCCGTCACCGACGCGTCCCCATGCTCCCGCCAGACGCCGACCAGAGCAGCCGTGTCCTCCGCTCCGGGGTCGCCCACCAGCACGACCTGGCGCGGCGGCGACGCCAGCAGCTCCCACACGACCAGGGAGGACGCGAACGCCTGCGGGTGCTGTCGCGCCGGCTCGGCGAGCGGCCGCACGGCCCGCTCGGCGGCGCGGGCGAGGGCGTCGTCGCCGGTGAGCCGCCCCAGCCGGGCCAGCAGCTCCGCGGCGGCGGCGTTGTCGGCGGGCACCGAGGCGTCGGCCAGCGTGCGCGGCCGCACCAGCAGGCGCTCCCCCCGCGCCGAGGTGGCGTAGAAGCCGCCCGCCTCGTCCTCGAAGTCGCTGCGGATGACGTCGGCCAGCGCCAGCGCCCAGGCGAGCAGCTCGGGATCGAGCGTCACGCGGTGGAGGGCCAGCAACCCCAGCCCCAGGTAGGCGTAATCCTCCAGCAGTCCCTCGATGTGCGCCTCGCCGGCCCTGTAGGCGTGGAGCAGCCGGCCCTCCCGCCACAGCTCGGCGCGCGCGAACGCAACCACGCCCTCAGCGAGCTGAAGCGCCTCGGGGTCGTTGAGCAGCCGCGCCGCGTCCGCCAGGCCGGCGAGCGCCAGACCGTTCCAGGACGCGAGGACCTTGTCGTCGAGCGCCGGGCGCGGACGACGGTCGCGATCGGCGCGCAGCGCGCTGCGGGTGCGCGCCAGCCGCGCCTCCGCGTCGGCGGGGTCCAGCCCCAGCGCGCGGGCGGCATCCCGAGGGTCCTCCACCCGCCGCAGGACGTTCCGGCCCTCGAAGGCGCCGGGGGTGGTAACGCCGTAGACGCGCTCGAACAGCGCGGCGTCCTCCGCCGCGGCGCCGGGCACGGCGGCGCCCGCCACGTGGTCGATCGACGCCCTCTCTACCTCCAACGCGCTCCACGTGTAGTAGCGTCCTTCGCCGCCGTCGCTGTCGGCATCGAGCGAGCTGTACAGGCCGCCGCCCGGCGCGGCCATCTCCCGCGCCAGCCAGCTGACGATGCCGTGCGCCACCTCGGCGTAGCGCGGCTCGCCGCTGCGGGCGTACCCCTCGGCGTAGCGGCTGAGGAGCTGGCCGTTGTCGTAGAGCATCTTCTCGAAGTGCGGAACGTGCCACTCGGCGTCGACGCTGTAGCGGGCGAAGCCGCCGCCGAGGTGGTCGTGGATGCCGCCGGCCGCCATGCGCTCGAGGGTGCGCGCCGCCATCCGCCCCGCCTCGGGCTCGGGACGCGCCAGCAGCAGCCTGAGCGCCCCGTGGGGCGGGAACTTGGGCGCGCCGCCGAAGCCGCCGTGCTGCTCGTCGAAGCGCTCGATCAACGCGGCCACCGTGCCGGCGCCCAACGCCTCGACGTCGGGCGCGCCCCCTGCGGCGTCGGCCGTCGGGTAGGGCGCCTCCAGCACGCGCAGCTGCTCGCCGATACGGCCGGCGGCAAGCGCCACCTCCTGGCGACGCTCGCGCCAGGCGCGGCTCACTCCCTCCAGCACGCGCCGGAACGCGGGCTGACCCCAGCGGTCCTCGGGCGGGAAGTAGGTGCCGCCGAAGAACGGCTCCGCGTCGGGGGTCACCACCACGGTGAGCGGCCAACCCCCACCGCCCGTCATCGCCTGAACGGCGTTCATGTAGATCGCATCGACGTCGGGGCGTTCCTCGCGGTCGACCTTCACGCAGACGAAACGCTCGTTCATGAGCTGCGCGACGGCCTCGTCCTCGAACGACTCATGGGCCATGACGTGGCACCAGTGGCAGGACGCATAGCCTATCGACAGCAGTACCGGCAGATCCCGGCTACGGGCCGTCTCGAACGCCTCCTCGCCCCACGGGTACCAGTCCACGGGGTTGTCGGCGTGCTGCAGCAGGTAGGGGCTCTTCGCGCCGGCCAGACGGTTGGCCATGCGGTCACCGTAGCACCGTGCCCGGCGGCCCCACGTACGCGCGGCGGTCCACGCCGGACCGCGCGACGCACCGCGAACGTCCACAGAGCGGCGCCCGCACAGCTCGCTGCCGTGCGGGCGCCGCAGATCGATCATGCGGAGGCGCCGGACGATGCTTGCAAGACGATGCGTTGGAGAGAAGACGCTGCACGAGGTAGGAGGGGACGCAGCTGGGCATCCAACGCCTCGCCAGAACCATACCGCCAACGTACTCACGGGATTCTTACTCGACGGAGGCGAAGTGGCGGAACGTACACTGGCTGCATGCACACCGCGCGCATCCTCGGGACGCACCGCACCGGACACCAGGGCCACGGCCCGCTACTGAGCACGCCCGCATGAACGTCGACCCGCCGCGCCGCCCGTACGGCCGCGAGGGGCTCGACCTCTCGGCGATGGATCCGGATCCGCTGCGACAGCTCGAGTCCTGGCTCAGGGACGCGATGGAGGCCGAGCTTCTCGAGCCCAACGCGATGACGCTGGCCACCGGCGACGCCGCCGGCAGAGTGTCGGCGCGCATGGTGCTGCTCAAGGGCGTGAGCGGCGGCGGCCTGGAGTTCTACAGCAACTACGCCAGCCACAAGGGCCGCGACCTGGCCGCCAACCCGATGGCCGCCGCCTGCTTCTGGTGGGACGCGCTGGCGCGTCAGGTGCGCGTCGAGGGACGGGTGGAGAAGCTAGGGCCGGACGCCTCGCGCGCCTACTTCCAGACGCGCCCCTACGGCTCGCAGATCGCGGCCTGGGCCTCACACCAGAGCCGCCCGCTTCGCAGCCGTGCCGAGCTGGAGGAGCGCTTCGAGTCGATGCGGGCCCGCTTCCGGGACGGCGAGGTGCCGCTGCCGCCGACCTGGGGAGGCTACCGGCTGCTGCCCGAGAGCGTGGAGTTCTGGCAGGGACGAGAGAACCGCCTCCACGACCGAGTGCTCTACCGCAGCCGCGAAGACGGTTGGGACACGATGCGTCTCTACCCCTGAGCGGGGGCGCGCGCGCTGTCAGGCGCTCCGGGCCGGTGCGGGCCCGCCGACGCTCAGTTGCCCGACGACCCGCCCGACGAGGTCCCGCCCGACGAGCTCCCGCCGGAGCCCGTCCCGGTCGAGGGCGTCCCGCCGGCGGGAGCGCCCGCTGCGGCCCCGCCGCCGGTCGAGCCGGAGCCGGAGTTGTCGGCCGGCGGCTTGGGCAGCCGGTCGGGGAAGGTCTGCACGCCGGAGGTCTTCACCAGCGCGGAGATCTGTTCGTTGGCGTGCGCCTTGCGGACGGCCGTCTCGACGTCGCTCTTGACGTCGCTGAAGGGCTTGGTGCTGGCCTGGGTGTGCTTGGTCACCAGGATGACGTGGTAGCCGTACTGCGTCTTGACCGGGCCCACCACCGCGCCCACCTTCGCCTTGAAGGCGGCGTCGGCGAACGGCTGGACCATCTGGCCCTGGCTGAAGCACCCCAGGTCCCCGCCCTTGGGGGCGCTGGGGCCGGTGCTCTTGTCCTTGGCCTCCTGCGCGAAGTCGGCACCGTTCTGGAGGTCCTTGATGACGGCGTTGGCGTCGGCCTCGGTCTTGAGCAGGATGTGGCTGGCGCAGACCTGCTCGGGCGTCGTGTAGTCCGACTTGTGGGCCTGGTAGTAGGCCTTGAGCTCGTTATCCGTCACCTTCACGTCGCTCCGGAGCTTGTCGACCTCCTGGTTGATCAGGTTGGACTCGCCGACGAGCTTCTGGAGCTGCGCCTTGTCCTTGAAACCGGCCTGATCGAGCAGGTCCTGGAGCGTCTTGCCCTTGGGCACCTGCCCCTCGGCCTGCGAGACCACCGAGTCGACCTGCTTCTGGTCGACGGTGAGGCCTTCCTTCCTGGCCCTGGCGAGCAGCACCATCTCGGTGGCGCGCTGTTGCAGGTACTGCGGCTGGTAGGCGGCGAGCTGCTGGCGCAGCGCGTCGGACATGGGCATGCCCTGCTGCGCCGCGAGGCTGCGGATGGCGATCTCGAAGCGGGCCTCGAAGCTGCTGAGCGTCTCCGTCTGGTCGCCGAGCTTGATGACGACCGGGTCGGAGCCGGAAGCGGCCGAGCTCGCGGCGTTCTGAGAGGTGTTCTGGGAGGCGTCCTGCGCGCTCGCGAGGCCCGCCGCCAGGGCGAGAACGAGCAGCGGCAGCGCCAAGGGGCGGAGCGGCGTGAAGATTCGAGTCATGACCCGCAGGGTATCACCCTCGGACCGCCGCGACAGGCCGAGGGCACACAGGAGTCTGCCTCCGGATCCGGGTCTTGCTCGTGATCCGCGCCCGGCTCCCGCCCGGCTACGCCGCCGCCGCCTTGCGCCCCTTGCGCTGCTTCCTGGGCTGTCCCTCCGCCAGCTCCTCGAGCTCGCGGTAACACGCCTCCTGCTCGGGGTCGAGCTCGCGCGGAACGACCACCCGCACCTCGGCCAGCTCGTCGCCGCGCCCGCCCCCCTTCTTGGGCCAGCCCTGGCCCCGCAGCCGCAGCACGCGCCCGCTGGTGCTGCCCTCCGGCAGGGTCATCTCCACCTCGCCGTCGAGGGTGGGCACCCGCACGGTGCCGCCCAGGGCGGCGCGGTAGTCGGGCACGTCGACGCGCACGCGCACGTCGTGGCCCTGCAGGCTGAACACCGGATGCGCGGCGTGGCGCACCACCAGGATGAGGTCACCCCCGCCCGGCGCCTGACCGCGCAGTCGCAGGCGGGCGCCGCCGCGGACGCCGGCGGGAAGCGTCACCGTGAGGCCCTTGCCGTTGACGCGGAAGCTCGTCTCCCCGCCGCGGTAGGCCTGCTCCAGATCCACCTCCAGCTCCGCCTCGACCGCGGCCGGCACCCGAGCCCGCGTCGCCTGGCCCCGGCCGGCCTCCCCGAACACGCCCGAGAAGCCGCTGTCCACCGTGAACTCGCGGCTGAAGCCGCGGCCGCCCATCATGCCGCCGAAGAGCGATTGGAAGAAGTCGCTGAAGCCGGCGAACTCCTCGGAGGACACGGTGCGGGGGCCGCCGGCTTGCTGAGCGAACGGCGGCACGTTGCCCGTGGTGCCGTACTGGTCGTAGATCTTGCGCTTCTCGGGGTCGGACAGGGCGGTGTAGGCCTCGTTGACCTCCTTGAAGCGGTCCTCGGCCGTGGGGTCGTCCGGGTTGCGGTCGGGGTGGTGCTTGGCGGCGAGCTTGCGGAACGCGGCCTTGATGTCCTGCTGGGACGCGTCCCGCGGAACACCGAGGGTCTCGTAGTAGTCCTTGAACTCAGCCACGTTCACTCACCTCCCGTCCACAGCCGGCCGGCACCCTGCGCGGCCGTTCAGTCCTGCTCCTGGTAGACCACCACCCGCGCGGGCCGTACCAGCCGGTCGCCGCGCTTGAACCCGGCCTGGAAGACGTTGGCGATGGTGCCGGGTTCGGCGCCGTCCTGCGGCGGCACGGCGGTCAACGCCTCGTGCTCGTTGGGGTCGAAGCGCTCCCCCGGCAGGCCGATGGGGCGGATGTCGAGCCCCTCCAGGTTGCGCTCGAGCGACTCCTTCACGGCGCGCACGCCGGGCACGATGGTGCTGGGGTCGCCCGAGGACTCCGCAGCTTCCAGGGCGCGCCCGAGGTCGTCGAACACGCCCAGCACGGTCAGCACCGCGCTGTCGAGCCCGGACTCGCGCGCCCGCTCCACGTCGGCCGCGGCGCGCCGGCGGTAGTTCTCCAGCTCCGCCCGGGAGCGCAGGAACTTGTCGCGGTTCTCCGCGGCCTCCCGCTCGGCCTCCTCGAGCCGGTCCTGGACCAGCCTCAACTCGCTCCTCAAGATGTCCACCTCGTCGTCGGTCCCCGGCCCGGCACCGGCCTCGCCGGCGGGGGCGTCCCCGCCGGGGCCGCTCTCGCGGCCGGCCTCCGCACCGTCGCCGAAGCGCTCCTGCTCGGGCTCGTCGATGGTCCCGACCCTCTCGCGCCCGCTCTGCCCGGCGCCGTCCTCATGGCGCTCGGGCGCGGGGCCGTCCGTGTGTTCGTCGTTGCGACCGTCGCTCATGGCATCGTCCTAGCGGCGTCCATGCGCGTGCCGCCGTGGCGGCGCGCTAGGACGCTTCCGTGGACTCGCGGCATCTCAGCCGGCGGGCTTGAAGTCGGCGTCGATGACGTCCTCGTCCTCTTCCTGCCCGGCGCCGTCCGACTCGCCTGCGCCGCCGGCACCGGGGCCGCCCTGGGCGTCCCCGCCCTGGTCGTCCCCGCCCTGCTGCGAGGCGGTCGCCTGCTGGAAGGCCTGCAGGGCCTGCGCCAGCGCCTGGCTGGCGCTGTCCAGCCGCTCCTTGTCGGCGTTCTCGTCGAGCGCCTTCTGAGCTCCGGCGATGGCGTCCTCGACCGGCTTCTTCTGCTCGTCCGCGGCGCCTTCGGCCTCGTCGACCACCTTGCGCGCCTGCAGGCGCAGGCTGTCGAGCTGGTTGCGCGCCTCGGCGACCTCGCGAGCCTTGCGATCCTCGTCGGCGTGCACGCTCGCGTCCTGCACCATGCGCTCGACCTCGTCCTCGCCGAGCGTGGTGGTGTTCTGGATGGTGATGTTGGCGGCCTTGCCGGTCGACTTCTCCTTGGCCGTCACGTGCAGCACGCCGTTCGCGTCGATGTCGTAGGTGATCTCGATCTGCGGCATGCCCGACGGCATGGGCGGCAGCCCCTCGAGCTTGAAGCGCCCGAGCGACTTGTTGTCGGGAGCCATGGCGCGCTCGCCCTGCAGCACGTGCACCTCGACGCCGGTCTGGTTGTGCTCGGCGGTGGTGAAGGTCTCGGTCTTGCGGACCGGCACCGTGGTGTTGCGCTCGATCAGCTTCGTGAACACGCCCCCCTTGGTCTCGACGCCCAGGCTGAGGGGCGTCACGTCGAGCAGCACGATGTCCTCGACGTCACCGGTGAGCACGCCCGCCTGGATGGCCGCGCCCAGCGCCACCACCTCGTCGGGGTTGACGCTCTGGTTGGCGTCCTTGCCGAGCAGCTCCTTGACGATGCGCTTCACCGCCGGCACGCGCGTGGCGCCGCCGACCAGGATGATCTCGTTGATCTCGCCCTTGTCGAGCTTGGCGTCCTTGAGCGCGGACTCCACCGGCTGACGCAACCGCTGCAGCAGCGGGGCGACGAGCTCCTCGAACTTGCTGCGCGTGAGCTTCTGCTCCAGGTACAGGGGCGCGTTGGAGGCGGGGTCCATGGCGATGAACGGGAGGCTGATGGTCGTCTCCGGCAGGCCGGATAGCTCGATCTTGGCCTTCTCGCCCGCCTCGATCAGCCGCTGCAGCGCCTGCTTGTCCTTGCGCAGATCGACGTTGTACTCCTTCTTGAACTCCTCGGCCATCCAATCGACGACGGCATGGTCCATGTCGGAGCCGCCCAGGTGGGTGTCGCCGCTGGTGGAACGGACCTCGAAGACGCCGTCGCCGACCTCCAGCACCGACACGTCGAAGGTGCCGCCGCCCAGGTCGAAGACCAGGACGGTCTCGCTGCCCTTCTTGTCCATGCCGTAGGCGAGCGACGCCGCCGTGGGCTCGTTGACGATGCGGAGGACCTCCAGCCCGGCGATCTTGCCGGCGTTCTGGGTGGCCTCGCGCTGGGAGTTGTTGAAGTACGCAGGGACGGTGATGACCGCCTTGGTGATCTTCTCGCCGACGCGCTCGCTGGCCTCGTCGACCATCTTGCGCAGCACCATCGCCGAGATCTCCTCGGGGGTGTACTTCTTGTCGCCCACCACGAACCGGACGCCGCCGTCGTCGCCCCTGACGACCTCGTACGGGGCGCGCTCGGCCTCGTGCTTCACCTCGTCCCAGGTACGGCCGATGAACCGCTTGACCTCGAACAGGGTGCCGCGGGGGTTGAGCACCCCCTGCCGCTTGGCCACCTGCCCGACGAGACGGTTGTCGTCCTTGAAGGCCACCACCGAGGGGGTGGTGCGGTTGCCTTCGCTGTTCACGAGGACCGTCGGCTCGCCGGACTCCATGATGGCGATCACGCTGTTGGTGGTGCCGAGGTCGATGCCTACTGCCTTTGCCATGGTTGCTGCTCCTCTTGCTCTGGGATCGCGCTCAGGTCGGGTCTGAAATGTACGTCACAAAACCTGAGTATAGTCGACGCAATACTCACTGCCAGCGAGTATAGCCAGCCATCCAGCCATTGTCAACAGATGTGAGTGCACTCATATCAAGTTTTCCGGTGGCGAGGAGGGCCGGCCGGCCGAGGGTGCGACACACCCGGCGGATGCCGGAGGGCGGAGGTAGAGTTGACGCAGCATCCCTGCCCAGGAGGTCCCATGCTCCACATCGTCATCGTGCACGACGGCGCCGCCCCGGATACGAGGGGGCCGCGTCCGCCCGCCCGGAAGCTCCCGGCCGTCCGCCCTCGGGCGCGGCCGCAGTAGCCCGCATGAACCCCGACCGTCCCGACATCGCCATCGTCGGCGGCGGCATCGTCGGCCTGGCGACGGGCATGACGCTGCAGGACCGCCACCCCGAGCTCGCCATCACCATCCTCGAGAAGGAGGACGGGGTCGCCCGCCACCAGACGGGCCACAACTCCGGCGTCGTCCACTCCGGCATCTACTACCGGCCGGGCTCGCTCAAGGCGCAGCTGTGCGTCGCGGGCGTCGGCATGCTGCGCGCCTTCTGCGAGGAGAACGGGGTCCCCTACGACCCCGTCGGCAAGGTCATCGTGGCCACCCGGCCCGAGGAGCTGCCGCGGCTGGAGGACCTCTACGCGCGCGGCACCGAGAACGGCGTGCCCGGCCTCCGGATCGTCGGCGCCGACGAGATGCGTGAGATCGAGCCGCACGCGGCCGGCATGCGCGCCATCCACTCCCCCGGCACGGCCATCACCGATTACGAGCAGGTGGCGGCCGCCATGCGCACGCGCTTCGAGCGCGGCGGCGGCCGCGTACGCACCGGCAGCGCCGTCACCGGCATCCGGCCCGGCTCCGACAGCGTGCGCATCGACACGACCGGCGGCGCGCTCGAGGCGTCCCATCTGATCGGCTGCGCCGGCCTCCACGCAGACCGCGTCGCGCGCATGGCCGGCGTCGAGCTGGACGTGCGCATCATCCCCTTCCGCGGCGAGTACATGGTGCTGGCGCCGGAACGGGCCGGGCTGGTCAACGGCCTCATCTACCCCGTCCCCGACCCCAGCCTGCCGTTCCTCGGCGTGCACCTCACCCGCACGGTGCACGGCGAGGTCGAGGCCGGGCCCAATGCGGTGCTGGCCTTCGACCGCGAGGGCTACGGCATCCTCGACGTCAGCCTGCGCGACACGGTCGACAGCCTCAGCTTCCCGGGCCTGTGGCGCATGGCCGGGCGCTACATCGGGGTCGGCGCATACGAGTACTACCGCTCGTTCTCCAAGGTGGCCTTCGTGAACGCCATCCGCCGGCTGCTGCCGGAGATCGCGGTCGGCGACGTGCGCCGCGGCGGGGCCGGGGTGCGCGCCCAGGCGATGGGCCGGGACGGCAAGCTCATCGACGACTTCGTGATCCGCGAGAGCGAGCGCGCCATCCACGTGCTCAACGCGCCGTCACCGGCCGCGACGGCGTCGCTGGCGATCGGCGGGCACCTGGCGGGGCTGGCGGGGGAGCGCTTCGGGCTGTAGCGGGCGCGGGCGCCGGACGCGAGCCCGCGGAGCGTCGACGGGAGTACGGGGCCAACGGGCCGACCGGGCGGCCCCCACCCCTCCCCCCCGCCCCCGCCCCCCCCCCCCCCACCCCCCCC
>Ga0102953_1000213_pt1 | contig 41346 bp, 36 predicted proteins | sample SalPon2A_C_D2_MG_FD_78509 | JGI IMG/M metagenome (GOLD analysis project Ga0102953, IMG submission 78509) | Soil microbial communities from South San Francisco under conditions of wetland restoration - Salt Pond MetaG R2A_C_D2_MG | ecosystem: Environmental > Terrestrial > Soil > Wetlands | place...
AGGAGCTTTGAATTCCCAGTCCTTGGTAAACTGCCCGAAACGGATGAGGTCATCCCTCCTGGCGTATTCATTATACAATTCGCGTCCTCTTTCAGCCAGCAGATCGCTTTCGGATACAGAGCCAAGAGGGGTGGCGCCACGTGTTACCCGCAATTCATTAACCAGGGCAGTGGGATCACCCCCGCTCCTCATTAGTGCTTCAGCCTTCATCAAATGGGCCTCCGCATAGCGGAATACGATCACATGAGTTGCAAAACTTCCGTTTACCGGGTGGTATTTGATCACCCTAATCCCGTTCCGTTCATTGTTACCTATCAACCCGGGAAAATCCCTGGTAAATATCAATGGGTTTCCGGCACGGTCCTGGAGTTTGTTTCCATTTGCGTCGTATTGTTGCCCGATCAGGAATCCATATCCAATTCCGAGGTTTGAAGGGCCGGCATTGCTTGCATCTGGCACAAAGCCTCGTCTTTCTTCCTGTCCGGATCCAACGGTGTTGGAATTCGGATCCCCTTCGAACAGGTCATAGAATTCGGCAAGGGTAGAAAAACCGTTCCAGCCACCACCGGTGTTATCCGGGGCTACCTGGTTGTAATGCAGGCCATCCCAAATCCTGTTTCCATCGGAAGATTTGGTAAACCAAATCGTTTCATTGTCCACATCTTCCTTGAAGAGATCGAAATACCCGGCCTGTAGGGCGTAGCCGTCACCGGCTATGGCATCGACCAGGGAAATAACCTGGTTCATATCTGCAGATTCAGGCGTACCGGAACCATTATAGATATGCTTGTTCAGGAGTACCTTGGCCAGCAGGAACCTGGCGGCAGCCTTGTTGGCCTTGTCGTTATCGGCACTTGGGCCGCGTGCAGGCAGGTCGGCAATGGCATCATTCAGATCCTGGATTACGAAATCCAACGCTTCGGTCCTGCTCAAAACCCTGGGGTTGATCTCAGGTCCTTCGTCTGGTTCCCGGAAAGGTACCACGCCGAACAGGTCCATAATCTGGAACATGGAGAAGGCCCGCAGGAACTTAGCTTCGGCTGCCTGGGCTGCCGTAGGGTTACTTCTGGCATCGATGATCTCGGATGCACGGAAGATGTTTTGATTAAAGTCGTTCCACACATTCAGGATGAACTGATGGGAGGGAGACCAGGTATGGGTATGCAAGGTACGGTAAATACCGTTGTCTCCCCAGTCTGTTCCCCTGGTTGGGATCAACATTTCGTCTGTAGTGACCGAACTAAGGGCATACAGGTTATCGTTGCTTTCGATATTTCCTTTGATGCTGTTATAAAGATCAACAAGAGCACTTCCAGGGTCGCTTACTCCTGTAAAACCTTCGCCCGATGACTGGGAGATGATCGAGTCCGTCTCGTCGATCTCCAGATTGGTACAGGAAAGAATGAAGAGCGCGGAACATATCATCCATAAATAATATTTGATTTGCTTTCTTTTCATGATTAATTCAATTTTTTATTTAGAATGTCGCGTTTAATCCAAAGGTTACAGTTCTGGGTCTTGGAAAGGATGTATAATCAATTCCTGCTGTTGGCAGTGAGTTAAGGAGATCACTGCTTCCAGGCTGCGTGCTTACCTCGGGATCGAGACCGTTGTAATTGGTAATAAGGAACAGGTTCTGACCAGTTACAGACAGGCGCAGGCTTTTGAAAAGCCCTTCACCACTAAGAGGCACGGTATACCCAACGGTTGCGTTCTGGAGGCGGACAAAATCGCCACTTTCCAGGAATCTGGTGGATACTGCAGCTTCGGCATTTCCGGATTCCCCGCTGGTCAGTACGTCTTTGGTAACGTTACGGGCGTTGTTAATAGCGCCGGCCGTAAAAAAGGCGTTTTGGGTATTGTTATACACATAAAATCCAAATTGTCCTGCCAGGTATGCTGAGAAATCCCAGTTTTTAATTTTGAGGTTGGTGGAGAACCCGGCATTTATATCGGGCAAGGCATCCTTGCCGATAAATGTCTGGACGTCCCCTATGGGCTGGCCATTCTGGTCAAAGCCCTGAAACTCCCTCAGGAAATAGGAGAACAGTGGGTGGCCTCCGGCAAGGATCTGGGCAAAGGCGTTTGAAAGCCCCTGTCCTCTAATGGTTCCGGCCTGTATGGCCCCGGCGAAATCCTGCAACTCATTCTCGTTGTAGGCTATGTTGAAAGAGGCGTTCCAATTGACGTCCTCCATTTGAATGAGATCATAAGATAACGCAAATTCAATCCCCTGGTTTAGCACGGTGGCATCCAGGTTCTGGAAGAAGGTAGGCTGCGGTGATGGCTGAGCCGCCTGTATGAGCAGCAGCAGGTCTGTGGTTTCTTTACGATATACATCGATATTCCCACTCAGCCTGTCATTGTCAATTCCAAAATCCAGTCCGACGTTGTAGGAAGTGGTTTCTTCCCATTTCAGTGCGGGGTTGGCAAAGGCAACGGCTGTAAGTCCGGGGGCATCCAAGGTTCCACCATCTGCTATTCCAGTTGATGCATAGCGCTCCCGGCGAATGAAGTTTCCATACCCAAGGCCTTCCTGGTTCCCGGTAATACCGTATCCCAGGCGCAGCTTCAGGGTTGAGAAGGTGTCACCCATAAAATCTTCTTCGGCTATCTTCCAGGCGAAGGCACCGGAAGGGAAATACCCGTATTGGTTGTCCGAACCGAATCGGGAGGATCCATCTGCCCTCATGGTTACCGTAAACAGATACTTGTTGGCCAGGGAATAATTTACCCTTGCAAAGAAGGACTGCAATTCATCCGTGTTGTCATAGGTATTGGCAAATAGAGATTGAACTGCGGTAATAGGCTGGGAAACCGTGGTGGATGTCGGAGTCGGGAAAAGCCGGTTTACAAACACATTGCTGTTTCGAGTGTCGAATCCATATTGCTGGTATTCTCCGGAGATCCGGTATTCCACGGCGTGAGCAGAAGATCTGATATCCCTGCCCATCTGGTTCAGGTCTGTGGTTTGAAAGCCCCAGGCTTCGATATCCCGCCCCTTGCGGTTAAAATCCTGATAGGAATACCCCACCAGGGCATCCAGGTTTGAATCCCCGAAATCCTTGTTGTAGTTCAAAGTCGCTTCCAGCAATTTACTTTCCGTGTCCAGGTCGTTCATAGAGCCACGGCCATTGCCAAATGCTCCTCGTCCGATATTACGACCCTCAGCGGAAACAACCGCGATCCTGTTGGAAGTGGAATAGTCATACCCAAGGGTTACCTTGCCTTTTAATTCCGGAAGGATGTTGTATTCTGCAGAAAAATTCACCAGGGCCCGGTCTGTTTGGGTGGTGTTCTGGATGTAGGCCAGCATGGTGGCCGGGCTTAACTGCCCTCCGGGGTTAAAATCAGGCCTGGTTGGCCAGGTTGGGTTGGCTGAATAAGCAGCCCCAAGAAGGTCACCCTGAAAACCGGCGCTACCACTAAGAGGGGCGCTTTCGTCATTGATCCTGGACATCGTGGCCTGCAGGTTCAACACAAGTTTGTCATCCAAAAACCGGTGCAGGGCATTGATCCTGCCGGTCAGACGTTCCAGAGAGGAATTCTGAACGACCCCGTTCTGTTTGGCATATCCGATAGTACCCCGAACCGATCCCTGCCCGTAATTTTGGGAATAGGAAACGTTTTGGTTCGTGGAAACCGCGGTTCGGGTCACATAATCCTGCCAGTCTGTATCATAACCGTAGTTCTGATCGGCAGGTGTTCCGCCGTATTGCGCTACGGCCGCCAAAAATTCTTTCTTATTAAGTAAATCATAGGTATTGGCGGGAGCGGAAATACCGATATTTGAGCTGTATTCCACAACGCCTTTCCTGGCGGCACCTTTTCCGCTTTTGGTCGTGATGATCACCACCCCGTTGGCACCCCGTGATCCATATATGGCGGTAGCGGAAGCATCTTTCAGTACGCTGATGCTTTCAATATCCGATGGGTTGAGGAAGTTTAACGGGTTCCTGGGGGCACTTGTACCAAATCCGATATCGGAACCTCCGGCAGACGTATTCTCATTCGTCAACGGGACCCCGTCCACCACGAAAAGCGGGTTGTTGTTAGATCGGACCGAGTTCGTACCCCGGATCCGGAAATCGATACCTGCCCCGGGTTCCCCACTGGTCTGGGTTATCTGAACCCCGGCGGTTTTTCCCTGAATTAATTCTTCGGGAGAGGTGATGACACCTGTGTTAAAATCTTCTGCGGTTACCGCGGAAACAGAACCGGTAGCATCTTTAACTGTGGTGGTACCATATCCAATGATGACCACTTCACTAAGCGCTTCTGCACTTTCTTCAAGTTGTACGTTGATGCTTGTTCTGCCATTTACCGGTATTTGCTGGGAACTGTAGCCAATGTAGCTGAAAACCAGAGTGGAATTCGAGGGTACGCCATCGAGCGTATAGTTTCCGTCGAAATCTGTTTGAGTTCCGGTCGTGGTTCCCTGAACCACAACGCTGGCCCCTGGCAACGGACCGTTCGCATCGGTAACAGTACCGGACACCGTTACCTCCTGCGCTTCCATCAGGCCGAAGCTTAAGATTGCCCCAACTAACAGAAAGCATTTGAGTAGCGTAATCTTCATAAATAGTTAATTTTAAGTTTAGTTATTTTAATTCCAAGGTTCTAACTTATGTAAAATAATTGTTAAAATCTTTTACCTTATATCCTAAGTAGGTACGAAAACGGTTTCGTGTTAATAACTTTTAGAAAATGGTGATCTCATAATCCTGCCTTAAATAAATTATGCGATCCGAATTTATGGGGTGCAATTCTTGTCAATACCTGAACAAATATAGTATTTTTTTCTAAGGCATAAGAAAATATAAAGCTTTCCTGATGTTTTTAACTATTACTCCCGGCTGTTAAATAAATCATATTTTTATGATTTCCTTAAATGGATTACTTTCACAATCTTTTGGCAATTCGGTTTTTTAAATTAACGATTTCCTGCGGCCCACTGGTAAGCGCCACTTTTTTTTGGTATGATTAAACACACACGACTGTGGTGAAAAGTACCGGAAAAGGTCGTTACCTGGCCCGAATCCAGGTACGAGCCAGACTTATTTCCGGGCTCAACCGGGCCAGGGATAATCGGGATAAACACGCAAGCTGCCCTATATGAAAAAAGTGGGAATTATTTTTGACCTGGACGGTGTAATCGTGAACACAGCCGGGTATCATTATCAGGCCTGGAAAAAACTTGCCGATCAACTGGGGATCCCCTTTGATGAAGAACAAAATGAAAAATTCAAGGGGGTAAGTCGTAAACGGTGCCTGGAAATCCTTCTGGAAATGGGGGGAATCGAGGCCAGCCAGGAACAATTCGACGCCTGGCTTGTAGAAAAAAATGAAGATTATTTATCGTATATTAACCAAATGGATGCCTCGGAAATCCTCCCGGGGGTCATGAGGGTACTCAACTTCCTGAAAGACCGCCAAATCCCTATGGCGTTGGGTTCGGCAAGTAAGAATGCCAGGCCGATATTGGGAAAAGTTAATCTATTGCCGTATTTTGAAGCTATAGTTGATGGCAACGAGGTAAGCAAGGCTAAGCCCGATCCGGAGGTGTTCCTGATTGCAGCAGAGAAGATGAAGATCCCCTCCTCGGGCTGCGTGGTGTTCGAAGATGCCGTGGCCGGGATAGAAGCGGCTTGCCGGGCCGGTATGACCAGCGTGGGGATTGGGGATGCAAGGATCCTCGGGGAGGCCGATTACACCTTTAACGACTTTACGGAGATCAAATTGGATTTTATTAAAGACCTAATACATTTCTGATGAATCAGGATTATATTCTGGCAGATGCATGGTCCATCATTGAAGAGGGGTTCGAAAAAGAACGGGTTAAATCGTCTGAAAGCCTCTTCAGCCTGGGCAATGGCGCCATGGGCCAGCGCGCCAATTTTGAAGAAGACTACAGCGGCCCAACATTTCAGGGCAGCTATATTGCCGGGGTTTATTATCCGGATAAGACCCGGGTGGGCTGGTGGAAAAACGGCTATCCCGAATATTTTGCCAAGGTACTCAATGCACCTAACTGGATAGGGATACAGGTGCAGGTGGACAAGGTTCCACTGGATCTTAATACCTGCAGTTCTGTAAAAAATTACCGAAGGGAACTTAACATGAAGGAAGGCTGGTACCGCCGAAGCTTCGAAGCCACCCTGTCCAATGGGGTGGAACTGGCGGTGCAGGCTACCCGTTTCCTGAGCCTCGACCTGGATGAAATGGGTGCCATTTCATACCAGGTAACCCTGCTTAAAGGTACAGCAAACCTGGCATTCACCCCCTACCTGGATAGCGGGATAACGAATGAAGACAGCAATTGGGACGACAAGTTCTGGAATACCACTGAGGTGCTCTCCAAAGGGGACCAGGCCTTCATAAAGGCCCATACCATGAAAACCAACTTTGATACCTGTACTTTCATGCAATGCCAGCTTCTCCATGAGGGGCAGGTAGCGGAGGTTGCACCCCGGCCCGTCAGGGAGGATCTCAGGGTAGCGCATACTTATGAAATTAAATTAAAAAAAGGGGAAACCGCGACCCTGGAAAAATTTGGCGGGTATACCGTTTCAAGGAACCACAAACCAGACACCCTGGTAGATGCGGCCAAAAAAACACTGAAAAAGGCGTCGAGTTTGGGTTGGCAGGGCTTGATGGAACGGCAAAAACGCGCCTGGGCCGCCATCTGGGAAATGAGCGATATCGCCATCGATGGGGATGTAAGGGCCCAACAGGGGATCCGTTTCAATATCTTCCACCTCAACCAAACCTACACCGGCAGGGATTCCCGCCTGAATATAGGCCCTAAAGGCTTTACCGGGGAGAAGTACGGCGGGAGCACCTACTGGGATACCGAAGCCTATTGTATTCCCTTTTATATGGCGACCAAAGACCAGGAAGTGGCCAGGAAATTGCTGAAGTACCGTTATAACCACCTTGAAAAGGCTATAGAGAATGCCAAAAAACTGGGCTTCTCCAACGGGGCCGCCCTTTATCCCATGGTTACCATGAACGGGGAGGAATGCCATAACGAATGGGAAATCACCTTTGAAGAAATTCACCGGAATGGCGCCATTGCCTTCGCAATTTACAACTACTACAGGTATACCGGCGATTACAGCTACATCCCGGAAATGGGGCTTGAAGTACTCATCGGGATATCGCGTTTCTGGAGCCAGCGGGCAACTTTCTCAGAACAAAAGAAAAAATACGTCATCCTGGGGGTAACCGGACCCAACGAATATGAGAATAACGTAAACAACAATTGGTATACCAACTACCTGGCCAGGTGGTGTATCAACTTCACACTGGAACAATTATCAAAAGTCAGGGACGGGTATAAAGAAGATTATGAACGGATTATCGGATATACCAAGCTCACCGAAAAGGAAACTTCCGAATGGAAAAAAGTGGCTGAGAACATGTACTTCCCCTATTCGGAAGAACGAAAAATCTTCCTCCAGCAAGACGGTTTCCTGGATAAGGAACTGATCACGGTGGACAATCTCGATAAATTTCAGCGCCCCATCAACCAGAAATGGAGCTGGGACCGCATCCTCCGTTCGCCCTATATTAAACAGGCCGACACACTTCAGGGATTCTATGTTTTTGAAGACCATTTCAGCGTGGAGGAACTGCGACGGCATTTTGATTTCTACGAACCCTTTACCGTTCATGAGTCGTCCCTTTCCCCTTGCGTACACAGCATACAGGCGGCCAAACTGGGCCGGATGGAACAGGCCTATACCTTTTACCTGCGGACCTCACGCCTGGACCTGGATGACTACAACAAGGAGGTGCATGAGGGACTGCACATTACCTCGATGGCAGGGACCTGGATGAGTATTGTGGAAGGCTTCGGGGGGTTACGCATTCAGAATGACAAGCTTTCGTTCAGCCCGAGGATCCCTCAGAAATGGAAATCCTATTCCTTTAAGATCAATTTCCGGCATCGTATCCTGAAAGTTACCGTAAGCCATGAAAAGACCACTTTCCTGCTGGAAGGCAAGGAAGAAATGTCTATCCGGCTCAATGGGGAGCGCATAGTCCTCAAACCGCAGGTCGCCGCCTCCCACTAAAATGAAACGCCGTCTTCCCCTGTACCCCCTTTTTCTGGCATTGCTGGCAGGGTGTTCGGTGGAAAAACCACGCCCAAATATGGATTCCGTTCCGGAAATTAAGAGAAAAGAAGTTGTATATCAGGTATTTATGCGTTTGTTCGGGAATACCGGGACCGCCAATATTCCCTGGGGCACCCTGGAACAAAACGGGGTGGGGAAATTCTCCGACTTCAGTGACAAGGCCCTGCGCGAAATCAAAAAACTGGGAGTCACTTTTATATGGTATACCGGGGTGCCGCACCATGCCCAGGTGACTAACTATTCGGCTTACGGTATTAAGCCTGACGACCCCGATGTGGTAAAGGGAAGGGCCGGCTCACCGTATGCCGTGAAGGATTATTACAATGTAGATCCCGACCTGGCTGACGATCCCGGCCGCCGGTTGCAGGAGTTCGAATCCCTTATCAAGAGGACGCACCGTGCAGGGCTTAAACTGATTATCGACATCGTCCCCAATCATGTGGCCCGGGATTATGTGGGGCGGTCAACCCCGGAAGGGAAAGAGCCCTTCGGTGCCTCAGACGATACCACTGTGGAGTACCTGCGCGACAATAATTTCTACTATATCCCGGGGCAGGCATTCCAGGTACCTGAAAGCCGGGATGGATACCGGCCCCTGGGAGGGGAGGAGCACCCGCTGGCCGATGGGAAGTTTCACGAAGTCCCGGCCAAATGGACCGGGAACGGGTCGCGTAAGGCACAACCCGATTTTTACGACTGGTATGAGACCGTGAAAGTAAATTATGGGGTAAAGCCGGATGGCTCTTATGATTTTCCCCTTCTGCCGGAAGGTTTTGAAAACAAGCCGGCAGAGGCGCATTTCGAATACTGGAACGGGAGGGAAGTGCCCGACTCCTGGATAAAATTCAGGGACATTGCCTTGTTCTGGCTGGCTGAGGGGGTTGACGGGTTCCGCTTCGATATGGCGGAGATGGTGCCGGTACCTTTTTGGAGTTACCTGAATTCCCATATCAAGCATCAGAATCCGGATGCCTTTTTGCTGGCCGAGGTTTACAATCCGGATCTCTACCGGGCTTATATCCGCCAGGGGAAAATGGATTACCTATACGACAAGGTTGAATTCTATGACAGCCTGAAACACATCATGCAGGGACACGGCTGGACGGACCATATGCCAGTTGTGCAAAAGGGCATGGAAGATATTGAACACCATATGCTTCATTTCCTTGAAAACCATGATGAGCAGCGAATTGCCAGCCCGGGATTTGCCGGAGATGCCAGGGTGGGCAAACCGGCCATGGTGGTTTCTGCGACTATAAGCACTTCCCCCATTATGATCTATTTCGGGCAGGAGGTCGGGGAAGCGGCTGAGGAGGATGCCGGCTTCGGTAAGCCTTCAAGGACCTCTATCTTTGATTATATCGGGGTCCCGGCCCACCAAAGATGGATGAACCAGAAAAAATTCGACGGGGGCGCCTTAAAGCCGGAGGAACGCCAGCTCCGCGATTTTTACAAGCGGTTGCTTAATTTTGTGATCAAGAGTGATGCCCTGATGGGGCACTATAGGGATATCCATTACTATAACCGGGATCATACCGAATACTATAACCAACGGCTCCTGTCTTACGTGCGGTGGTCTGACGGGGAAAAGCTGATTATTTTGTCGAATTTCGATGCCCATGCCCCTTATGCCTTTACACTCCTAATCCCTCCGGAAGTCATTCGGGAATGGCACCTTCAGGACGGTACGTATCCTCTGGAGGAATGCCTGTATGATAAGGAGCGGGCTTCCCTCCGGGTAGTGAATGGCCAGGGGGGTATAGCTGTCCGGATCGCGCCCCTGGAATCCTTTATTTTCAGGCTACACTGAATGCAAAAGCAGATTTCCCGTTGTCTGAGGACCCGGAAAATCCGCGTTTTGACTGGATGGCCTGCAAATTCCTAAGCGCCTACTTTTTTGTAAACCAGGGCAATCACGGCCCCGACGATCCCGTAGAAGATAACCTCGATCACCCCTTCCACCAGGGTTCCGGTCAGGTCGCTTAATTCTGCTGTGGCAAACCACAATAACCCAATCCCAAAGCCCGTGAAAACCCCGATCCAGGCACCGAACTGGAACCCTTCCTTGCCCGAATGCACACCCCGGGCCCATTTGCCGTAAAGGCTGCTCAGGGCAAATGCCGCGATCAGGTTACTCAGGGCCACCATTCCCAGGTTCGGGGGATCTTTCATCACATTGTTGAGGGAGTGGCCTGCGAAATAATCTGCCAAAGCGATCCCCCAGATGGCGTAGCCAAGCAGGAAAATGACGGCAAAGCCGGCCAGCGTGGCCAATAAATTTTGTTTGGTAAACATCGTTTAGTTGTTAATTGATTACTAGTATGTTAAATGTATTAAATAAATACTAAGTGTTTGATAATTAAATTCTCAAAAAATTAGGAATATCATAAATTAACATGGTTGGCCTCTGGCCAGAAGTCTGTAAACAGGCTGTGATTCCGGCTTGAAATTGTATTTTTGAAAGGCGTTAAAACTGCGTGGCCCCGGAAGGAACTCCTCCGGGCAGCGTATACAATAGATCAAGTACTAAACATCCTGACAATATGGGAAGTAGAAATCCGGGAGCCATTTTAGGATGGGCCCTGCTGTTTATGGGAATATTAAGCTGCAACCAAATGAAAGAAAAACCCCTGGTTATCGGCCATCGAGGGGCTATGGGCCACGAAACCGAGAATTCCATTGCCTCCATTGGGAAAGCCCTGGACTTGGGAGTGGACATGATTGAGATCGATGTCTTTAAAATCGAGAGCGGGGAGATTGTGGTATTCCACGACGATAGGGTCGACAGGCTTACCAATGGCGGTGGTCCGATTGAGGGATACAATATCGTCGACCTCCACAAACTGGTTCTTGACGGCAACTACAAAATACCTGAGTTGCAGGATGTTTTGCAGGCCATGGACCATAAGGCCCGTTTGAATATAGAACTCAAAGGTGCCGGGACCGCCGATCGGGTGAACTTTATCATCAATTCCTATATTAAAAATAAAGGATGGAAGTTGGAGGATTTTCTGATCTCCAGTTTTAAATGGGATGAATTGAAAGCCATCCGACGCCTCAATCCGGAAGTCCCCATAGCCATTCTGACCGAAGACGACCCGATGTCTGCGCTTCCAATTGCACGGGAGTTACACGCGGAATCCATCAACCCTGCCTTTCAGACCCTGACCGGGGCCAATGTAAAGGCCATACACGATGCGGGTTTCAAACTATATACCTGGACCGTGAATGATCCGGCCGACATTGCCCGTATGAAAAAATTCGGGGTAGACGGCATTATCACCAACTATCCTGAACGGGTCCGCTGATGGGCGATTAATTTGATCGGGCACTATGGCCGAAGCCACATCTTGCCCGATATAACCGGGCCACCTCCCCAGGGAATCGGATTCTTGTCACCTCAGGGTGTCATGAGCAGGAGGTACAGCAGGGAAGCCACCAGGCTTCCGGTGATCGGGCCGATAACGGGCACCCAGGAATACGACCAGTCGCTGTCTCGTTTATCTCTGATAGGAAGGATGCCATGAACAATCCTGGGGCCAAGGTCCCGGGCCGGATTTATGGCGTAGCCAGTGGTTCCTCCCAGGCAGAGGCCAATTCCCCACACGGTAATGGCCACAGGGAGTGCCCCCAGGGAACCCAGGCCGATGACGGTATCGCTTTCGGTAATAGTGGCATCCGTAAAAAATAACACGGCAAACATCAGGACAAAGGTGCCAACCCCTTCCCCAAACAGGTTATAGCCGTAATGCCGCAAAGCGGGGGCCGTGCAGAATACAGCCAGTTTCCCGTCCTTGTCCGCCGTGATATCAAAATGCTTTTTGTAGGTTACCCACACGATGCCAGCTCCCAGCATGGCACCGATTAACTGTGCGAGAAGATAGGAGGGGACCGATTCCCAGGGGAATGCACCTGCTGCAGCCAGGCCAATGGTAACCGCCGGATTGATATGTGCCCCGCTGTACGGGGAAGCGACCACTACCCCGATATAAACGGCAAAAGCCCATCCAGTTGTAATTACGATCCACCCTGAATTGTGGCCTTTGGTGCTATTCAATACCACATTGGCTACTACCCCGCACCCAAGGGTTATCAGAAGCATGGTGCCGATTAATTCCGCGATAAATGGTGTCATCTATGTTTGGTTTAGCTGATTAGTTGCTGCTCCAGTGTTGCAGGGAGTCTATGGCCCGGTACCATCCGCGGATCCCTTCCTCTACCTGTAAACGGTCTTGCATAGGCTTAAATTTCCGGTCGGTTTGCCAGATGGCTGCGATCTCTTCCTGGGAATCCCAGTAACCTACTGCGAGGCCGGCCATAAATGCGGCTCCCATAACGGTGGTCTCCACAACCTTCGGGCGTACGGTTTGTGTATTGAGCACATCGGCCTGGAATTGCATCAGCATGTCATTGACAGAAGCGCCCCCGTCTACCCGCAATTCTTTGATGGTAATGCCCGAGTCTGCCTCCATGGCCTTCAGGATGTCCATGGTCTGATAAGCGATGGATTCGAGCGCGGCCCTGGCCAGGTGGGCATCCGTGCTGCCCCTGGTGAGCCCGAAAATGGCACCCTGGGCATGTTGGTTCCAGTATGGGGCCCCCAGCCCCGCAAAAGCCGGTACAAAATACACCCCCTCTGAAGAGGCCACTGAGTTAGCCAGTTTTTCCACATCCCCGGACCGTTCGAGGATCTTGAGGCCATCCCTGAGCCATTGCACCACAGCCCCGGCAATAAAGATGCTCCCTTCCAGGGCGTACTGAACTTTTCCATCTACCTGCCAGGCGACGGAGGTGAGCAGATTGTTTTCAGATACTATGGGTTTACCTCCTATGTTCATCAACATGAAACATCCGGTTCCATAGGTATTCTTTACCATGCCCGGCCGGGTACACATCTGGCCGAACAGGGCCGCTTGCTGGTCTCCGGCTATCCCGGCAATCGGGATCTTTTCCGAAAAGAAATTGGGGCTCGTATGTCCGTATACCTCGCTGGAAGGCTTCACTTCGGGGAGCATGCTACGGGGAACACCGAACAGTTCGAGCAACTCATCATCCCAGGCCATGATATTGATATTGAAGAATAGCGTCCGGCAGGCATTGGTGACATCGGTGATATGCAGGGCCCCTTTAGTCATTTTCCAGATCAGCCAACTGTCTATGGTTCCCATGATCAGGTCCCCGGCCTCGGCACGTTCCCGGGCACCTTCCACATGGTCCAGGATCCATTTTACCTTGGTCCCTGAAAAATAGGAATCCAGCACCAGGCCTGTTTTCTTTCGGATCAGCGGTTCCTTCCCGTCCCTTTTCAATTCATCGCAGAATTCTGCGGTTCTCTTATCCTGCCATACAATGGCCCGGTATACCGGCTTCCCGGTGACCCGGTCCCAAACCACTACGGTTTCCCGTTGGTTGGTAATCCCGATACCGGCAATGGCGCTGGCATCCAAACCGGACCGGGTGACAGCTTCCGCTGCCATGCCTGCCTGGGTGGACCAGATTTCATCAGGGTCGTGTTCCACCCACCCGGGTTTGGGAAAATATTGTTGGAATTCCTTTTGGGCGGAGGCTATTATGCTACCTTGCCTGTTGAAGATTACGGCACGGCAACTGGTGGTACCCTGGTCTAAGGCGAGTATAAACTTTTCCATATACGGGGTATTTCAGGGGCAGGGGATTCTGTCTGCAAGGCATTAAATGTAACAGATTTATTCCATTTGGCATAATACCCGGTGCGCGGTGCTTTCCGGACCCTATCGCCCGGCCACCAAAAGGTTGTCCGGATACCCCTTTTATGAATTGAGCCCTTCTTGCAGGTGGGAGAGATCAGTTCAGGGCCCATATGCGGTAGTTGAGGTAAGTGGCGTAAAAGACCCAGACCAAATAGGGTACCAGAAGATAGGCAGCCACGGGGCTCACTATCTTGAACCACTTGATAGTTAGGATGATAAGTACAGCCAAAACCAGGATGACCAGGAGAGCGGCGAAAGGCTGCCTGAAACCGAAGAAGACAATGCTCCACAGGCCATTGAAAAGTAATTGGAACCCGAAATAATAGAGAGCTGTTTTAACCCAAAGATGGTAAAATCCCCTGGCCCACACCAGCCCGGCGGCGATTCCCATAAGAATATACAGAAGGGTCCAAACAGGGGCAAAGACCCAATTGGGCGGAGTGAAAGCTGGTTTTTCAAGGGCGGCATACCAACTGTCGACTGAGGCATGGGTTACAATCCCTGATACGAAGCCTATGAGAAGGCAAATGGCAGTGGCGGGGAGAATGTAAGAATAAATTCGCTTCAAGGTTTTTCGATGGATGAAATTCCAAGGTAGCAAATAATTTTTATTCGCCCCATACGAAAACCGCCTATGGCCTATCTTTGTCCAAACCTAGCAAACGGATGACGGATAAAGACTTTGTGTCCCGGACCGTAGTATTGGAAGCGGAAAGCGGGAGTATTACATGGCGGGCACCCAGTAATATCGCACTTGTAAAATACTGGGGCAAAAGGGAGGTGCAATGCCCCGCAAACCCTTCTCTGAGTTTTACCCTGAGCAAAGCCGCAACAACCACCAGCCTTAAGTATGAAAACAGGCCATCCGACGGGATCAGCCCCACCTTTGAAGTGTTGCTGGACGGAAAACCGGAGGAGGGATTCCGGCCCAAAATCCAGACTTTCTTCGAACGCGCCAGGCCTTATCTGCCATTTCTTAAGGACTACCATTTTATTATTGAAACTTCAAATTCCTTCCCGCACAGCAGTGGTATTGCAAGCTCCGCGAGTGGAATGGCGGCCCTGGCACTCTGTCTGACCGACCTGGAACGGCAGGCCTCGCCCGGGATGGAAGACGCCTACTTTAAAAAAAAGGCCTCCTTCCTCGCCCGCCTGGGATCGGGCAGTGCCAGCAGGAGTATCCAGGGCCCCCTGGTGCAGTTCGGCAAGTATGCGGGTATTCCGGAGAGTTCGGATCTGTATGCCGTTCCGTATCCATATAAAATGCATCCTGTTTTTGAGGGGATGAAGGATGCCATCCTACTGGTAGACAAAGGGGAAAAGCAGGTTAGCAGTACTGCGGGCCACAATCTGATGAAGGGCCATCCCTTTGCGCAGGCCCGGTATTCGCAGGCTGTCAGCAACCTGGACACCCTGAAACCGGTTTTCGCCGCCGGAGACCTGGACGGGTTTGTAAGGGTGGTGGAATCTGAAGCCCTGGTCCTCCACGCCATGATGATGAGCAGCCTGCCCTATTATGTATTAATGAAACCCAACACCCTGGGGATCATCCAACGGGTTTGGGATTACAGGCACTCAGAACAGGTCCCGCTTTGTTTTACGCTCGACGCGGGAGCCAATGTACATTTGCTTTATCCCAGGGATGACAGTGCTCAAGTGGAACGATTTATTGAGGAGGCATTGGTTGATTATTGTTTCGAAGGGCAGTATATTTGCGATCAAATTGGATTTGGTGCCAAAAAAATGTAATTTCCCTTATGCAATTATGCCCCAAGGAGAACGTTCTCTGGAAGTATAATGCCACCTCAACTATTATGAAAGGACCCTTATTCTATTCCAAGATCCTGTTGTTCGGGGAATATGGTATCATCAAGGACTCCAAAGGACTTTCCATTCCCTATAACTTTTTCAAAGGTGCCTTGAAAAGGGAAGCACCCCTGACTGAAGAAGCCAAAAAATCGAATAATGGGCTGAAGGAATTCGCCGCCTACCTGGAAAAGATGCAGGCGGCAGACCCCTCCCTGGTGACCTTTGATCTCGAATCACTTCGCAAAGACATTGACGCCGGGATGCATTTTGACAGTTCCATTCCCCAAGGCTATGGGATAGGGAGCAGCGGCGCCCTGGTAGCGGCTATTTACGATAAATATGCCAATGAGAAGGTCACGGTACTGGAGAACCTCACACGGGAGAAACTATTGCGGTTAAAGGCTATTTTCGGGATGATGGAATCCTTTTTCCACGGAAAATCCTCGGGGCTCGACCCACTCAACAGTTATTTGAGCCTGCCTATCCTCATCAATTCCAAGGATAATATCGAATCCACCAGCATTCCATCTCAAAACCCGGAGGGGAAAGGCGCGGTTTTTCTTCTCGATAGCGGGATGAGTGGCGAAACGGCCCCCATGGTCCATATCTTCATGGAAAAAATGAAGCAGGAAGGTTTTAGGAAAGTCCTGAAGGACCAGTTTATCAAACACACAGACGCCTGTGTGGAAGACTTTATTAACGGCAATGTGAAATCTTTGTTCGGGAACCTGAAACAACTCTCCCATGTGGTTCTAAATCATTTCAAGCCCATGATTCCCAAGGAATTCCATAAATTATGGAAGGAAGGCATAGAATCCAATGCCTACTACCTGAAACTCTGCGGATCTGGTGGAGGCGGATATATCCTGGGCTTTACCGAAGATTTGGAAAAAGCCAGAAAAGCCCTTTCGGGATACAGATTGGAAGTGGTTTACAACTTCTAATTTTCGCTGCATGCTGAGCAGAAAGCAGAAACTCCTCCTTTTAAAAGCACTGAGTTTAATATCCATCATTAGGGGATATAACATCCTTATGATTGTGCTTGCCCAATATCTGGCATCTATATACATCCTGGCCCATGACCTGCCCCTGCGCTCGGTCCTATTTGACCCGCAACTATTTGCGCTGGTGTCTGCTTCAGCCCTGGCCATCGCTGCAGGCTATATCATAAATAGTTTTTACGATTCTGAAAAGGACCTGATCAACAAACCCCGCAAGAGCATGCTCGACCGCCTGGTCTCGCAGCGTACCAAGCTCAGCACCTACTTTGCGCTGAATTTCCTCTCTGTCCTGCTGGCAGGCTTTGTTTCTTTCAGGGCCGTGGTTTTTTTTTCCGCTTACATCTTTGGCATCTGGCTGTATTCTCATAAGCTGAAACGGATTCCCTTTGTGGGTAACTTCGTATCTGCCACCCTGGCCATCACCCCGTTCTTTGTGGTCTTCGTTCATTACAAGAATTTCGAGACCGTGATTTTCGTACATGCCATGTTCCTGTTCCTGCTAATCCTCGCCAGGGAAATGATCAAGGATATGGAAAGCCTCCCGGGAGACATTGCCCAGAATTACAGGACGATCCCTATCCTGTATGGCACCCGTTTTTCCAAATGGGGGATCTCGGCCCTGATATTACTTACCCTGGTCCCAGCCAGCCTTTTGATCTTTTTTTTCGAGGTAGGTTATATGTATTTGTACTTTATAGCGAGTATTGGTTTCCTGATCCTATTCCTTTTCCTGCTCTGGAATTCCCGGAGCAAGAAACACTATGTCTGGTTGCATAATATCCTGAAGTTTATCATCATCAGCGGTGTATTCAGCATCCTGCTGATCGATGTCAGCCTGGTACTGAACCGCATCACCTGAATGTAGTCCTGGGCCTCCCTGCACTTTTCGCGGAGCTTTCCGGGCGGGTGTTGCGCCAATTTCCACCTCAAATTGAGCCGCCTTTACTACCTTTGTAAAAATCTACCGCAACATGAGCAGAGCGAATTTTGGAGATGGGAAGAAGGCTTCCGGCCGGCAGGGCGGCCGCTTCAGAAAGAAGAGCTATGCGCGCGGGAATGCCCCCGTGAAGAAAAAAATGGGGGTGGTTGGCAATGGTGATCCCGGGCTGACCCGGCTGAACAAATATATTGCCAACTCAGGCGTGTGTTCCCGAAGGGAGGCCGATACGTTTATTGCTGCGGGGAATGTTACCGTGAACGGGGAAACCATTACCGAAATGGGGTTTAAGGTAAAGCCGGGCGATACGGTTCGGTTTGACGGCCGGGTCCTGAACCCGGAGAAGAAGGAGTACATCTTGCTTAACAAACCAAAGAATTTCATCACGACCACCAGTGATGAACGGGGCCGCCGGACCGTGATGGAACTGATCGCGAAGGCATCGAATGCACGACTGGTTCCCGTTGGTCGGCTCGACAGGAATACCACGGGCCTGCTGCTATTTACCAATGATGGAGACCTCGCTAAAAAACTCACACATCCCAAACACGGCGTTCGCAAACTATACCATGTGGTGCTCAACAAGAACCTGAAGGCAGACGACCTCAGGAAAATCCGTGAAGGGATCGAACTGGAAGACGGGCCGGTGGCGGTTGATGAAGTCAGCTACATTCAAAATGCCCCAAAAAAAGAAGTGGGAATTGAAATCCATAGCGGACGCAACCGCATTGTCCGGCGGGTATTTGAGCATCTGGGGTATGAAGTAAATCAGCTAGACCGCGTGGTTTTTGCCGGGCTTACTAAAAAAGACCTTCCCCGGGGTCACTGGCGACATCTAAGCCGGCAGGAAGTGATTAATTTAGGGATGATTCCCTAGGCATCGGGCTGCAGCCTGGCCAGCAAACGGCTGACCTGTTCCCAGAATGCATCGGAGGCAGGTCTTGGGATCGCCCTTTTTTTAGGATTTTCCAGATAATCTGAAACGACCAGTTTGATGTAATTGATCATCTCATTATCCCCGTATAAGTTTTCGTAAGCCATATCCCAATTCGGAAATTCCCGTTTGTCAACCTGGCCATGGGCGAGCAAGCGGACGGCTGAGTGCCGGGGGTCTTTCCGGATCTGGTCGTAAAGGGCGAGCACCCTGACCTGGCTGCCCTCGAGATATTGAATAAAAATATCGCGGAAGAAGAGCAGGCAGCCGGTGATCTCCTGGCTACGATTGAATTTCCTGGCCCTGACAAGCAGTTCTTCCAAATCCTCCGGCCTTAGTTGCGACGAGGCCACCGATTGATACACCAAAGAATACATGCCATCCCTTTAATTGAGATCCCCTTGGATAGGTATCCCAAGTTCTGCAATATTGACGGATTCTCCAAATCTGCCAGGTCATAGTTCGGCCTCCATCTTCACCCTGATCTCATCCAGGCAAAGATTGCCCAGGCTGCCTTCATGGGTATGCTTCACCTGTTTCATCGGTTGATAAGTCCCCTTTTTGATGGCCTCCCCCATTTTACGGTAGGCGTCCCGAAATGGCATTCCCTGCATGACCATTTCGTTGAGTGTGTCCACACTGAACAGGTAGTCGTACCTGGGGTCATCCAAAATGTCCTCGTTTACCTGAATTTGCTTCAGGCTGAATGTCGTCATCTCCAGGCATGCCTTCATATCGTTCAAGGCAGAAACCATGATCTCCTTTACCAGTTGCAGGTCCCTGTGGTATCCGCTCGGCAGGTTATTGGTCACCAGGGTCAGCTGTCCAGGCACCGCCTGTACCTTATTGCATTTGGCCCTGATCAGCTCAAAGACGTCCGGATTTTTTTTATGGGGCATGATACTGCTTCCTGTGGTCAGGGTTTCCGGAAATGAAATGAAATTAAAGTTCTGTCCCATATAGAGGCAGATATCCATAGCCAGTTTTGAGAGGGTAGCCCCCAGGCTGCTAAGAGCGAACGCGGCCGATCTTTCAACTTTTCCCCGGCCCATTTGTGCGGCTACCACATTGTATTTCATGGTGCCGAACCCCAATTCTTTCGTGGTGAATTCGCGGTCGATAGGGAAAGAACTCCCGTACCCTGCTGCGCTGCCCAGCGGATTTTGGTCGGCCGTGCGATAAGCGGCGTTCAGCATCATCATATCGTCTACCAGGCTTTCTGCGTAAGCAGAAAACCAAAGCCCGAAAGACGAAGGCATAGCCACCTGCAGGTGAGTGTATCCGGGAAGCATCACCCCTTTGTGTTCGTCGGCGAGTTTCAATAAGAGGTCAAACAGGGCTTTGGTGCCTGTTTTTAATTCCCTGAGCTCAGCCTTCAGGTAGAGTTGCATGGCTACCAGTACCTGGTCGTTCCTCGAACGGGCCGTGTGGATCTTCTTACCTGTGTCACCCAGTTTTTGGGTAAGCAGGAATTCGATCTTGGAGTGCATGTCTTCAAATTCGTCTTCTATCTTAAATTGCCCTTTGGCGATCGTCTGTCCAATTTCTTCCAGGGCATCGGCCAGGGCTTCGGTCTCCTGGGTGGTGAGTAAGCCAATCCTTCCCAACATCCGGGCATGGGCTATGGAGGCGATGACATCATATTTGGCAAGAATGAGGTCCAGTTCGCGGTCGTTCCCAACTGTAAACTGGTCGATCTTCTTATCGGGGCTGGTTCCTTTGTCCCAAAGTTTCATATCATTTGAATTTAGCCGGGAACAAGTGCCCCCGGTCGTTATCAGGTCCTGGTCTTATTCAGCAGGAAGCCTTCGAGGAGCGCAATATACAAATCGATCCCTTCCTCGATTTCCCGCAGGTAGATGAATTCATCCGCGGAATGGGAGCGGGTACTGTCTCCCGGCCCAAGTTTGAGTGAATTGCAATTCAGGGCTGCCTGGTCCGAAAGGGTGGGCGAGCCGTAGGTCTCCTTGCCCAGGGTCATTCCGGATTGCACCAGCGGGTGCGATTTGGGAATGGAGGAGGAATTGAGCCTCAGGGATCGGGGATGGAGTTCGCAGGGGGCTTCATCCGCAAGGATTTGTGCAATTTCCTGGTTGGTGTAGCAATCATTTACCCGGACGTCGATGACCAGGTTCACCCGTGCGGGTACTACATTGTGCTGACTGCCCCCGTTGATCTGGGTGACCGTCAGTTTAACCGGGCCCAGGACCGGGGAAACTTTGTCAAATGAAAAATCCCTGAACCATTCCAGTGTCGCAATGCTGTTATAGATGGCATTGTCTGTATTGGGATGGGCGGCGTGCGAAGGGGTCCCGCTTACCAAGGCGTCAAAGACCACCAGGCCTTTTTCCGCAATGGCCAGCTGCATCAGGGTGGGCTCCCCCACAATGGCCACGTCTGGCCCGGGCAGGTGTTCCAGCATGCTGTTCAGCCCGTTGGGTCCGGAGCTCTCTTCCTCTGCCGACGCCACGAGCACCAGGTTGTGCGACAATCCCTCCACATCGTGGAAATAGGCAAAAGCACTCATCAGGGATACCAGGCTCCCGCCGGCATCATTGCTGCCCAGCCCGAATAATTTGCCGTTCTCAATATCCGGGGCAAATGGGTCCCGGGTGTAGGCCTCGTTGGGCGTAACGGTATCGTGGTGCGAATTGAGCAGCAAAAGGGGCTTGTGTTCCTGAAAGTGTTTGTTGAAGGCGTATACATTATTATTTATGCGTTTGCAGACTATCCCCTTTTTTTTGAACCAGGCTGCAATGATTGAAGCTGTTTCGGATTCCTCCGAAGAAAACGAGGGGGTGGCAATGAGTTGTTGCAACAGGGCAACAGCATCTTTTGTCAATGTGGCCAGCTCTTCCTTCTTCATAACGTCAGTGTTGTATACTCATCATGTCCGGGTTGCAACATGTGCAGGTCCCCGATACATACCCTGGGTACCTGCTTTTTTAGTGCATGGAAGCAATTTTCAATTTTTGGGAGCATCCCCTCGGCAAGGATGCCTTGGGCAAGCAGCTCCCTGTATTTTACGGAATCGATTTGCCGGATAACGGAGGAAGGGTCCGTGCGGTCTCGCAATACGCCCGGGTTTTCAAAACAGTAAAACAGGGTGGTGTTGTAAAACGGACTCATGCCGATAGCTATTTCTGAGGCGATGGTATCGGCATTCGTATTCAGCATCTGCCCTTTGCCGTCATGCGTCAGCGCACAGAAGACCGGCACCATCCCGGCGCTCAGAAGGGATGACATTGTCCCTGTGTTAATTTTGTCGACATCACCGGCAAAGCCGTAGTCCACTTTCCCTACGGGTCTTTTATGCGCCCGGATCGCATCCCCGTCGGCCCCACTGAGGCCCAGGGCATTGCAGCCCATGGCCTGCAGCCCGGCCACCAGATTTTTATTGATCAGTCCTGCATAAACCATCAGCGCCACTTCCAGGGTAGGGGCGTCTGTAATCCTCCTTCCGCCGATCAGTTTTGCTTTAATCCCCAGCTGGCCACTGACTTCGGTGGCGCGCTTGCCTCCGCCGTGAACAAGGATTTTAGGCGATTTTAACCGGGAGAATATGGAAAGCATTTCCGTCAGCCTGCCCTGGTCTTCAATGACATTCCCCCCTATCTTGACAACCGAAAGCGCTTCCTTTTTCACAACTCCAGCATTTTTTTTAGCACCAGTTGTGCCGCGTAGGTGCGGTTATCTGCCTGGGCAATTATCAGTGATTGGGGCCCGTCCAGTACGGCATCTTCCACGATCACGTTTCTCCGAACAGGGAGGCAATGCATAAATTGCGCCTTTCCGAGTTTCTTTTTGGTCAGCATCCAGGACGGGTCTTGTAGGAGGACCTTCCCATAATCGGAATAGCTGCTCCAGTTTTTAACATAGACGAAATCTGCACCCGCCAGCGCCTTTTCCTGGTCATATTCGATAGGGATGCCATTCGTTACCTGCGGATTTAGCTCATATCCTTCCGGATGGGTGATTAAAAAATCAGCCTGCTGCAAACGCATCATGTCTACAAAAGAATTAGCTACGGCATGGGGTAGTGGCCTGGGGTGGGGTGCCCAGGACAGCACGATCCTGGGACGGTCCTTTTTGCTGTGTTCCGCGATGGTGATGGCATCGGCCAGTGCCTGTAAGGGATGCTGCAGGGAGCTTTCGAGGTTCAGGACCGGGATGCCGGCATACCGGCTAAATCCGTTGAGAACTTCTTCGGCCTCATCTTTTTCCCGGTCTTTCAAGCCGGCAAATGCCCTGATCCCCACAATATCGCAATATTGGGCAACTACCCGCGCCGCTTCCTTTACATGTTCGGCAGCGCCCTGGTCCATGATGGCTCCTTCCCGGTATTCGAGGGCCCATCCTTCCTTGCCAAAGTTCATAACTATGACATCCATGCCCAGATTGATGGCCGCTTTCTGGGTACTCAGGCGGGTGCGGAGGCTATTATTGAAAAAGAGGAGCCCCAGTGTTTTCCCCTGTCCCAGGTTAAGGTGCCGGCGCGGGTCGGTCTTAAGGGCCCGGGCTTCCGCTATCCAGCTCTGCAGGGAATCAATGTCCTGTATGGAGAGGTAGTTTTGCATCATGTTATTTTGGTATAACGGCTTTGGTTATTCAATGCATCCAGGATAAAATTATCATGCATGCCATTAACGATCCAGGTTTCGATCCCTGCCTCGCGAGCTATGGCAGCCGCTTCAATTTTGGAGCGCATCCCCCCGGTACCGTGAGATGACTTTATGGTGCTAACCTCAGCTGCCAGGCCTGTAATGCCCTTGATATGCGGGATGGTTCGGGGTTGGTTAGTTTCAAGGGACTCCCGGTAATAAATGCCATTGGTATTGGTGGCTATCATCAACAGGTCTACTTCCAGCAGGGTGGCCGTGAGAGCGGCCAGCTTGTCGTTATCGCCAAACTGTATCTCGTCTGTAGCCACCGTGTCGTTCTCGTTGATGACAGGGATGAAATTATTGGTAACCAACACGTTGATAGTATTCCTGATGTTGGCTTTGGCATTGGGGTTTTCGAAATCGGAATAAGAGAGCAGGCATTGGGAGGTAAGCAATCCCAATTCCCTGAAGTTCTCCTGGAACATGCGCATCAGGTGCGGTTGCCCGATAGCAGCCAGGGCCTGTTTCACGGTTATATCCGGGCCGGAATGCTCCAGTTTAACAAATTGCCTGGCCGCCGCAATGGCACCTGAACTTACTATGATAAACTCATGCGTTTCCCGGAGTTGGGCTACCTGCCTGCCGATATCTTCAATCTTTCCCCGGGAAAGCTGATCGGTTTCCCGGGTTAAGGTGTTGGAGCCTATTTTCAATAATATCCTTTGTTTTTTCATGGGTCCTATCCTAAGCCTCCTTTCGTACCTGTCCGTCCCCGGAGACGTACCATTTGTTAGTTGTGAGATGCTGCAGGCCCATGGGCCCACGCTGATGCAGCTTGTCCGTGCTGATGGCCAGTTCTCCGCCCAGCCCGAATTGCCCCCCGTCTGTAAAACGGGTCGAAGCGTTATGGTATACCGCCGCAGCATCCACTTCATCCATAAACCTTGCGGCCGATTCCGGATTGCGGCTTACGATGGTAGCCGAATGGCCGCCGCTATACGTATTGATCATCTCAATAGCTGCCCCTAAGTCTTTAACCTCGCCCAATACGATCTTATAATCCAGGAATTCCTGGTACCATACTGCTTCCTCCCCGAGTTCCTGCCCGTATCCGTATGATGCCAGCCGGGCGTCCGTGAGGATGCGTACCTTATATTCCCCGAGCTGTTGGGTGAGTTCTCTGAGAAAACCTTCCTTCTCTGGTAATCCGGAGTCTATCAGCACTTTGTCAAGGGCGTTACAGGCAGAGATCTTACTCGTCTTTGCATTGATGATAAGCTGCCGGGCCATATCCGGGTCGGCATCGCGGGCGACAAATAAAAAGTTGTTCCCCCTGCCGCTGATGATAAGCGGGCACCGGGCGTGCTTGCGTACGAAGTCGATAAGCTTTTCACCCCCCCTGGGGACAATCAGATCTACCTTTTCGGAAGGGCGCAGCAGGAAGTCCCGGGTTTCTTCCCTGGAAAAATCGAGGTACCGGACCCAGTCTTCGGCTATATTCTGGCTTCTCAAGGATTCCTGCCAGAGGTTTGTGAGTAATAAATTGCTTCTTCGCGCCTCTTTTCCACCCTTAAGCAGGATGTGGTTCCCCGATTTAAAGGCGATCCCGGTGGCTTCGATGGTCACGTCGGGGCGGGATTCATATATGATCAGCACGGTGCCGAAAGCGGCCGTCCGATTGGTAATTTCCATCCCATTGGCATGTGTAAACCGGTATCTTTCCACGCCAAGCGGATCTGATTGCCGTGCCAGCGATTCCAGAGATTGCACCATCCCCAGGATCTTGGCTTGATCGAGTTTCAGACGGTCATAAAGGGCCAGGTCGTCTCCTGCGAATTGGGCCACATCCTGCGCATTGGCTTGCAGGATCTCCTTTTCCCGGGCAGCTATTAACCGGGCCATATGCATCAGGACCGCGTCTCTCTTTGTTATGTGCAACAGGTTTCCCATGCTTACAATTCGGCCTTCAGGGCATTAAAAAAATGATCCAGATCCTCGGCGGTTATGTTCAGGGCGGGGAGTACACGGAGGACATATTTATTCTTAGCGCTGCCTGAAAAAATATGCCTTTTGTAAATCAGGCGTTTCCTCAGGTCGGCCACTTCGAAATCGAATTCAAGTCCCAACATCAGTCCGCGGCCCTTTATCCGGGCAACCTGGGAGATGGCCCGGGCCTTCTCCTTAAAATATACCCCCAGGCGCGCGGCATTTTCCACCAGGCCTTCCTTCTCAATTACCTCCAGCACAGCCAGGCTGGCAGCGCATGCCAGGTGGTTGCCTCCAAAGGTCGTCCCCAGGAGGCCGTGGGTGGGTGTTATGTGAGCCCCAATGAGGATGCCGCCCACCGGGAAACCGTTGCCCATGCCCTTGGCGATACTGATGATATCCGGCTGAATGCCGTGGTGCTGGAAGGCGAAGAATTTCCCGCTCCGGCCATATCCGGATTGTACCTCATCCGCGATCAGGACGATATTGTGATATTTGCAGATGCCTTCCACCTCCTTCAGAAAGCCGGTGTCCGGTTCATCCAGGCCGCCCACCCCCTGTATGCATTCCAGGATTACGGCACACACATCACCCCGTTCCGCTTCTTCTTCGAATGCTTCCAGGTCGTTGAACGTGACGAAACTTACCTGTTGCTGGCGGTTGAGCGGGGCATTTATGGAATCGTTATCGGTGGTTGCCACGGCTGCCGAGGTACGCCCGTGAAAACTGTTGGTAAAGGCAATTACCCGGGATTTTCCCGTGTGGAAAGAAGCCATTTTGAGGGCATTTTCATTGGCCTCCGCGCCGGAATTGCAGAGGAAAAGCTGGTAATCCTCACACTGCGACATCCGGCCCAGTTTCAGGGCCAGTTCCTCCTGCAAGGGGTTGTGTACGGAATTGCTGTAGAACCCGATCTTTTGAAGTTGTTCGGTTATACGGCTGATATAATGCGGATGGCTGTGGCCAATGGAGATGACGGCGTGTCCTCCATAAAAATCACGGTATTCCACCCCCTTGTCATCGGTTACAAGGATTCCCCGGGCTTTAACGGGGGTTACGTCATAAAGTGGGTACACATCAAACAATTCCATGTTCAACTTTTTTTAATCTGGCTAATCTTGTCATAGGAAGCGATCATCCCCCGGATCAGGGAAGAGCTCAGGCCCTGGTGTTCCATTTCATTCAGCCCTTCAATGGTACAGCCCATTGGGGTGGTCACTTTATCGATCTCTTCTTCGGGGTGGTTCCCGGATTCGATCAAAAGGCTTGCTGCCCCGTTGCAGGTATGCATGGCGAGTTCCTGGGCTTCCCTCGCATCAAATCCCAGCTGGATGGCCCCCTGGGTAGTAGCCCGGATAAGGCGCATCCAGAAGGCGATCCCGCTTGCACAAATGACGGTGGCCGCCTGCATCCGGCTTTCGGGTATTACCATGGAATGCCCCATCCGGTTGAAAATGGCCTGGGCGAGTTCTATCCTTTTCTTCCCCGCCGTATTCGCACAGATACAGGTCATGGATTTACCAACTGAAATAGCCGTATTGGGCATGGTTCTGATGATGAACCGGTCTGTGCCAAGCACGGCTTCGATCTTTTCGATGCTGTAACCGGTAACTGTGGAGATGACCACGTGGTTCTCGGAAAGGAGCTCCCTGACGTCTTCGAGGATAGCGGTAAAATGTGCCGGTTGCAAAGAAAAGATCAGGATATCCGAATTCCTTACAGCTTCCCTGTTGTCTGGGGTAACCGTAACATTGCCATATTTTTCCAGCGGGCGGATGCTTTCCACCTGCCTCCTGGTGAGGTACATGCTGGAGGCCCCGTTGCTATGCAGGATGCCCTTGGCAATTGACACCCCCAGGTTTCCGGCTCCTATGACAGCTATTTTCATGCTCGTTCAGTTGAATGAATAATTTAAATTTTCCTTATACGTTGCCATTTAGTATACCCCTGCCTTCAGGTGCAGGCCTTCCGCCTCCGGTATTCCGAACATCAGGTTCATATTCTGAACGGCCTGTCCTGAAGCCCCCTTCAACAGGTTATCCAGGGCCGAGGTAACCAGCAATACCATATCGTGTTTGTGCAGGTGCAGGTGGCAATGGTTTGTGTTTACCACCTGTTTGAGGTCTATGGGTTCATCTGAAAGGTGTGTAAACGGGGCTTGGCTGTAATAGTCTCTATAAAGGGCAAATGCGTCTGCCTCAGAACCTTCGAATTGGGTGTAGGCGGTAGCCAGGATCCCCCTGGTAAAATTCCCGCGTGTGGGCAGGAAGAATAACTGCCCTGAGTCTTCGTGAAGGGCGTGCAGGCTTTGCAGGATCTCCCCCATGTGCTGGTGTGTAAAAGGCTTATACCAGGAATGGTTGTTATTCCGCCAGCTGAAATGGGATGTATCCGTGGGGGTGATACCCGCCCCTGTACTGCCTGTGATGGCGTTTACGTGGATATCCGACCCCAGTAACTTTTCTTTTGCCAGGGGCAGAAGGGCCAGTTGGATGGCTGTGGCAAAGCAGCCCGGGTTAGCGATATTTTTTGCCTTGCGAATCTCGTCGGCATGTAATTCCGGGAGGCCGTACACGAACTGACGGCCCTGGTACCTGGCGTCTTCCGCCAACCTGAAATCGTTGCTGAGGTCTATGATGGCACACGACCCGGGAAGGGGGTGGGCCTCGAGGAACTTCCTGGAATTTCCATGCCCCAGGCAGAGGAACAGCACATCCACATGGGGGTTTACCTCCCCGGAAAAGGTGAGGTCCGTTACCCCCAGCAGGTCGGGATGGGCTTTGGATACACGCTGCCCGGCCCGGGTAGTACTGTACACAAAATCAATGGATGCCTGCGGGTGCTGCAGCAACAGGCGGATCAGTTCCCCTCCCGTATAACCGGAACCCCCGATGATGCCAGCCTTAATCATGTTTCTGTTTTATATGTTCCGCAATTTTCCCCGGATTTGAGAGGATCCGTATAAATCCTTTGGCGTCCTCTGCCGTCCAGCCTTTATTCATTTCGCCGTATTTCCCGAAGGAAGCGTTCATCAGGTCGTGTTCAGAGTCGATACCGCCCAGTTCAAAGCGGTAGGGGTGGAGCGTAAGGAAAACGTCCCCGCTCACATTTTTCTGGGAGTCCTGCAGGAAGGCTTCAATGTTGCGCATAACCTCATCCAGGTAATTCCCCTCATGCAGCAACATGCCGTAGAAATTGCCGAGTTGTTCTTTCTGGTACTGCTGCCACTTGCTCAGCGTGTGTTTTTCCAGGAGGTGGTGCGCCTTGATGATCATCAGAGAAGCCGGGGCCTCGAACCCCACCCTGCCTTTGATGCCGATAATGGTATCCCCCACATGGATGTCGCGCCCAATGGCATAGGCACTGCCAATGTCATTCAGGCGGATAATATTGTTAACCGGATGGTCTTCCTGCCCATCTATGGCGACCAGTTCCCCTTTCTCAAAATGCAAGGTAAGCTCTCGCGGCCCACTTGCGGACAACTGGCTGGGATATGCCCCGCCCGGAAGCGGACGGCTGGAACCAAGGGTTTCCTCGCCCCCTACGGAAGTCCCCCAAAGCCCCTTGTTTATGGAATATTTCGCCTTTTCCCAGGAATACTCCACCCCCTGTGCCTGCAGGTAGGCGATTTCTTCTTCCCTGGACAATTTCTCATCGCGGATAGGGGTAATTATGGTAATTTCCGGTGCCAGGATCTGGAAGATCATATCAAACCGCACCTGGTCGTTACCGGCCCCCGTGCTGCCGTGGGCGATATACCCCGCACCGAGTTCTTTGGCATATTTTACGATTTCAATGGCCTGGATGATCCGTTCCGCGCTTACGGAAAGCGGATACGTATTGTTTTTAAGGACATTGCCGTATATGAGGTATTTAACCACTTTTTCATAGAAATGGTGGACGGCATCGATGGAAGTATAGGATGCCGCCCCTAATTTCAGGGCCTTTTCCTCTATTTGTTTTATTTCATCGGGCCGGAATCCCCCGGTGTTCACGCTTACCGCATGTACCTCAAAGCCCTTCTCACCGGACAGGTATTTGGCACAATAGGAAGTGTCCAGCCCGCCGCTATAGGCTAATACCAGTTTATTCATTGTTCTTCTTTTTTAGGAAAAGTTGCTCCTTAATGCTTTTGAGCCGCTTGAAGGCGCTTCCGTTTATTTGTTCCTTCCTTTTCTTCTTGCTGTTATAGGGTACCTGCTCCGGGTCATAGAGCATGCCGGTACAAAGGCACATCTTGCGTTCGGTACGGGTAAGGATATCAAAGTTCTTACAGGTCTGGCAGCCTTTCCAGAATTCGGGGTCGTCTGTAAGTTCGGAAAAAGTAACCGGTTTATAGCCGAGTTCGTAATTCATTTTCATGACGGCGAGGCCCGTGGTAATCCCGAAAATCTTGGCGTGCGGGAATTTTTTCCGGGACAGATCGAAAACAGCTTTCTTTATTTTTTTGGCAAGGCCCTGGTTTCTGAAGTCGGGGTGGACGATCAGGCCCGAGTTGGCCACAAATTTTTGGTGTCCCCACACTTCAATATAGCAGAAGCCTGCAAAGGTGTCACCGTCCAGGGCGATGATTGCATTGCCGTTTTGCAGGCGCTGGATGATATATTCGGGGCTTCTTTTGGCAATACCGGTCCCCCGGACCTTGGCAGACTCGGCCAGTGTATCGCAGATTATTTGTGCATACTTGGAATGTGACTCGTTAGCAATCAGGATATCCATTGCCTGTTAATTGAAATAAAGTGAATGAAAGGATGAAGTTGGATTTGCGGAAATGGACGCACCTATTTCCAAACTAGAACACACCCTTACGGGCGACGGCGGGTTGGCACACGAAGACACCTGGGGACAGAGATCCTGGATTCTTGAAAAAGATGTGCTGTTGCATTCATAGTAAAGTCAAAAATACAAATTAAATTATAAAATCATCATTTGCCCGTTATTTTTTGCGAATAGAAAAAAAATCTTCCCTAAGCCTGATGATTTCGTACAGCATTATTCCAATCACCACAATATACTCAACCCCTAACATCCACAGGCTTTCCCGGTAATCGGGCCGGGCATAGGCAGCATAGCTCAGAACTACCACGGCCGACCAATAGAGGGGGAACCTGAATATGGTGAACACGGCCAGGGGTACGAGGGGGAGGATATACCATGGATGGACGGTGGGGGATAGGAGGTAATAACAGGCGAGGACCCACATCATGGAGCCCATCAACACCTTTGGTTTCCGGTTCTGCCGGAATATCGTAAAGATCGCCACTATGCCCATTACTATCCAGGGGATCAGCCGGCCGTAACTTTTTATGAGTTCCCATGGCCTGACATGAAGCATACGCCCCGCCGCTTTGATCAGGTTGTATACTCCGGCATTGAATTCGAAATTGGAAAACCACAATCCCAGGGTTTGCCCGTAATGGCCCATCACCCCGGGTGCCAGGAAAGGCAGGGTGAAAACCAGGGAAGTCGCCCCGACAACCGCATAAAACTTCAGGCTTTTACCGAGGGTGAAGGAGGTAAGGAACAAGGGTAGGAAGATCAGGGGCACCAATTTAGTCACTACAGAGAGGGCATAGACCATCCCGGCCCAATACCAGCGTGAAAAAAATGCCAGATAGAGGCTACAGAGTAAAAAGAAAAGCATCACCCCCTCAAAATGCACATTCCCGGTAAGTTCGATTACCACCAGGGGGTTGAGGAAATACCAAAAGATCAGGTGGGGAGACAGGTTGAGCCTTACCAGCAATTTACGACCTATGAGGAGAATTCCCAGGTCTGCCAGGAGGTTCAGGCAGCGAAAAACCACCAGTGGCCCTGTTATCCCCTTTCCTCCCAGCAGAGCTGCCAGGGCAAAAAAGAGTTGGTGCAGGGGCGGGTAGTTACTGTAATTCCGGGCACTGAGCTCCCCCATTCCCCTGTACAACTCATCCAGGTGGGCTAATAACGGATGGGCCGTGTGTATGAATTCGTCTGGGGTATACAGATATGGATTGACTCCGGCCAGGATCAGGCGTCCATCCCAAATAAACCGGTAAAAATCCTGAGAGAGGTTCGGCCAGGAACAAAGGAAAACAAGTCGAAAAAGCAGGCCGCAGACCAGCAGGAACCGGAAATTCCATTTTTCAAATTGAATCAGTTTGGCGCACATGAAAAACAAGGCGGCGTAAACGGCCAGGAGACGAGCCGTGTCGGTCCGTTCCAAAAGCACGGAGAAAGTATAGTAAAGTGCCAGGCTGGCAACGGCAAGCAGTATTGGAATACTATGGAGTCTCCAATAAGCATTGAGCCGGGCGATCATCAGGTTGGTTTTGCAGTACTACGAAGAACTGAAAAATTTGACGAACTGCCAAGAAAGCCCTGTCCTGCCGCCATCGGCCCAGGATTCTTTTTTCCCGCTTCCTGAAAGCCCGGGGGCTATGCTTTGGCGGTCAGGGAATTAAAAAACACAAACCCGAACCCAAGGAAGAGCATGAAATGGAATGGAAATAACCCAAAGTCGTTCAGGGGAATGGCGCTGTACATCCCGAAAAGGAAATACAACATCAGGCCAAATTCCAGAATCATATTGGGAGAAAGCTTTTTGGTGAGGTATTTATTCCCTTTCCAGCTGTCTGTCAGGCTGTTGATGTTGAATTTAGGGGTACGGACAAATTCACTCCGTTTGCCCATATGCCCTTCAAGAACGGCCATGGAGTTGTGCAGGGAAAACCCAAGGGCGACAGAGAAAAACGTAAAGAACAGTTTTATATAATCCACGAATTTATCAAAGCTGCTGCCCTGTATACTTTTATAAGTAAACCAGTAACAGATGAAAAGGATGATGGTGCTGACAATAAAGAAGCTGGTTACCTCGAAGATCCAACCCAGATGCCCGTAGATATTCTTGATGTACAGCATGGGGATGCTCAGGACGGCTACCATGAATACACAAAGGAACATAGAGCTGTTCAAGAGGTGCATTACCCCGTGGAATTTGGTTTTGAAGGAAATATTCTTGGCGGTGATCACGTTCCAAACCGTTTTCCTAAAGTTTTCGGCGCCCCCCTTGTTCCAGCGGAATTGCTGGGAACGGGCAGCGCTGATCACCACGGGTAATTCGGCGGGGGTTTCCACGTCTTCCAGGTATTTGAATTTCCAGTTTTTTAACTGTGCCCGGTAGCTCAGGTCCAGGTCTTCAGTGAGGGTATCTCCTTCCCAGTTGCCCGCATCAAGGATGCATTGTTTCCTCCAGATCCCCGCGGTACCGTTGAAGTTAATAAAGTGACCCTTGGAATTCCTCCCCACCTGTTCCAGTGTGAAGTGGGCATCCAGGGCAAATGCCTGAATTCGGGTAAGGGTAGAATAATCCCTGTTGATATGGCCCCATCGGGTCTGAACTACCCCGATCTCGCGATCTTTGAAGTAGATGACCGTTTTCTTCAGCCAGTCGCTGTCCGGAAGGAAGTCGGCATCGAAAATGGCGATAAAATCCCCCTTGGCAATCTTCAGCCCTTCTTTCAGTGCCCCGGCCTTATACCCTTCCCGGTTTTCCCTGCGGATATGCTGTATGTCCAGTCCAAGCTCCTGAAGATCGCGTATGCGTGCGGCGGTTTCCATTACTGAATTGTCTGTGGAATCGTCCAGGACCTGTATTTCCAATTTGCTTTTAGGGTATTCGATCTTGGCAATATTGTCTAGCAGGCGCTGCACCACATACTCTTCGTTGTAGATAGGCAATTGTATGGTGACGAAGGGAATTTCCTTGGGATCGAGCAGATTGAATTTCGGGGCCTCCGCATTCATCTTTTTGTGTCCCAGATAGTTGACCAGTAAATTCAGCTGTGCCAGGCTGTAGAAGAAAATTAGCAACAATGCGATGCTGTATATTGAAATGATGATGTAAGCAATTGTTAGTCCCATTTTATCTTAAACTGTATTTAATGATCCAACCCAGAATTTTTACGCCGGCAAATATAGTACCTTTTATCGTTCCTGACACCTTCGAAATTCCAATTCTTTTCCTGTAACGCACTGGTATTTCGGTATATGTCAGTTTTCTTCTCAGGGCTTTCAACTGCATTTCCACCGTCCATCCATAGGTTTTATCCGTCATCTCCAGTGAAAGTAAGGCCGTATACCGGATGGCCCTGAACGGACCAAGGTCGGTATATGTTGCGCCAAACAACCATCTCATCAAGCCAGTGGCCAACCAATTCCCGAACACCTGCTGCGGTGTCATGGCACCTGATTCCCTCAACTCTTTTTTTCTCGCCCCGATCACCAGGTCGGCGTTTCCTTCGAGGATGGGGCTTACCAGTTTATTGAGTTCTTCAGGATAATCGGAATAATCGCCATCCATAAATACGATAATATCAGGGGCTTTGGATTGCGCCTCCAGGTATTTAATTCCACGGAGGCACGCGTATCCATATCCCAGGCGCTCTTCTGTAAGCACTGTAGCCCCCGATTTCCGGGCTATTTCAACGGTATTGTCAGTAGAGCCGTTGCTAACTACAATGATTTCACGCACGGATGCTGGAATATCGGCCAGGACCTTCCCGATGGAAGCCCCTTCGTTAAAAGCAGGAATGATCAGGCGTATGTCGGCCATATACTTTGTTTCGGAGAGGTGGTTTCACAAGGGAGGCTGGCAAATGGGAGCGGGGCTGAATTGCGGCATTTGGGATTGTTCATATTGATTGTGAACTTTTTGTCTTCCCGGCGGAGTGAAGTACCTGCTCCAGGAGGTCCGGATCGTTACCCAGGGGGAATTCCCTGCTTTCGTTACGCCCCTGGTGGGGCCCGTTCTCCAGTTTCAAGACCCCCCTCGGGCAGACGGCGGAGCAAATCCCGCATCCCACACAGCTTGAACGAACGATATTTTCCCCTTTCTGGGCATAGGCGCGCACATCAATCCCCATTTCGCAATAGGTGGAACAATTGCCGCACGAAATGCACTGGCCGCCATTGGTGGTGATCCGGAACCTGGAGAACAATCGCTGTTGAAAGCCCAGGATGGCGGCCATGGGGCAACCGAATCGGCACCAAACCCGGCTCCCGAAAATCGGGTAGAAGCCTACCCCTATTACCCCGGAAAAAACGGCACCAATGAGGAAGGCATAGCTCTTTCTCAGGGTTTCAGACCTGAAAAGGAAGACATTGCTATCCCCGCTGAGGTAGTGGAACCCAATCAGGCTTATTATGATAACAAAATACCCGATTGCCCCGTAACGGGCATCTTTTTGAAGCTGCTCCCTTTTCCAAATCATGGCCCAGGCAAATACAAGGGTCAGCAGGGTTGCCACCCCGAGCAGGAAGCTGTCTCGGGTGAGCCAGTATTTGCCGCCGTCATTGCCCAGGTAGGAATACACTACCGCGGTGGTCATCAGGGTTACGAATACGACCACAGAATGCACCACCCAGCGTTCTACCCGCCAGGCCATAAGGCTTTTGTCACTCAGGTGCCGGAACGGGTCGCCTGCGGTTTCGGCCAGCCCCCCACAGCCGCAGACCCAGGAACAGTACCAGCGCTTTCCGTAAAAATAAGTGAGCAGGGGGGTTATCACAAATACAGACAGGATGCCAAAAAGCAACATAGCCAGGCCGATATCGCCGGCATCTATAAAGGCATTGATCCGGTAGCGCTCAAAATTATAATAGTTAAGCGGCCAGATCGATTTAAGGTCGTAGTAGGGAAGCTTGCCGTTCAGCCTGGCCATGATTTCCGGGATCAGGAATGCAAAAGCCGTCTGGAAGAACATTACGCTGATGGTACGAATTACCTCATAGCGGTTATGGCGGTACTTCCAGATAAATTTAATCCCGAATATGAGGATTGCCAGGGTATAGAGGGTGCCATATACAAACCATTGGCTGGCCTGATGGCCGTTGAGCAGCCGGCTCAGCGGGTCGAATAGCGCAATGAGGCCATGATTGGCGCCGTCCGGGTTCAATCCAAGGGTAGCGGGGTAGAAGTAGAGCAGGATATACAGGCCGGTAAGCGCGAGTGCGAGGATCCAGGCTCGGAAACCACGGGAAGTCATGGCTTTGAAATACACCCCGTTGTTTTTAATCCCTGCTGGTTGGTGCCGATAGGCTTCAGCGCTGAACCAGATCACCCCTGAGGCCATGGCCGCCAGGGAGAGGGTCAGCCAGAGGGTTTTATTCGGGAAATCGACGTTTAACCAGGCCAGCAGCAGGAGCAGGAGCCCTGCCATCCCAAGGCCACTGGCCAGCTTTTGCCTGAAAGTGATCTGGGTTGGGGGGTGCCCGGTAAGGGACATGTCGCGGTCAATACTGCTCATGTTGTCGTACTTTTTAATTCACTTCGGTAAGCCCGGCGGATATCCTGAAAGTTGGCGGAGGTGAATTCCGGGTCGAAACCGGCCTCATGCAGGTGTTCCATAACAAAATCAACAGATTTCCCCCCGGTCAGCCAGGAATCGAGCACGGGATGCCTCATACGGATCCCAAAGGTATTAATGCCCAGGAAAGTCCCATCCTCCTCATCGTAAGCCACCGTAACACATTGGTGGTCATTCTTATGGCGCCAGTGGAAATGGGCTTCCCGGGACCTGCGTTTAATATCGGGAAATACCCACCCATAGGTCTGGTATTCTATATCGAAAAATTTGGCGCTGTTGAACCAATTGCCGGGCTGGTACGCTGTGGGAATGCCGCAGATGGTCCTGGCCACGACTTCGCCCATCATACGCCCGGTATACCATACCGCTTCAACTGTGGGTCGGTTACCCCATGCCTCCCTTTGCTGGGCGCAATCGCCTATGGCGTAGATCCCGGGGGCGCTGGTCTCCAGCATCCGGTTTACCAGGATGCCCCTGTCCGTCTCAATGCCGTTGCCTTTAAGGAAGCCGATATTGGGGGTTACCCCTGTGGTAATCCCCACCAGGTTGCAGGGTATCTCCTCGCCCTCCGTGGTCTGTACCGCACGCACATTGCCCTTTTCATCGCTCAGGATCTTACCTAACCCGGTCTCGTGCCTCAGCTCTACCCCATGGGCTTCAATATGCCTGGAAATCATCATGGATTCTCCTTCAGGGAGGACGTTGTTCCAGAACCCCTTCTCCCTTACCAGGAAGGTAACGGCTATATCCCGGGTTCGGAGCATCTCGGCCAATTCCACGCCTATAAGCCCGCCCCCCACAATGACTGCCCTGGGGCAGTGGATGTTGTCAGGCGCCAGGCGCCCGAGCCTTTCGAGGTCCTGTTTGGTTACCAGGCCTGTTACCTGGGGAAGTTCCATCCCTTCCCAGCCAAAGAATTTGGTCCTGGACCCTGTGGCAAGGATCAGCCTGTCATAGGTCATATGCCTTCCGTCTGAAAAGAACAGGGTGTTTTCTTCGGGGATTATTTTTTCTACGTACCCCTGCACCAGGTCGAGCCGGTTCTTTTGCCAAAACTGTGCCTCATAGGGTTCTATGTCCCGCCACCGCATGTGGCCCATGTAGACGTACATCAGGGCGGTCCTGGAAAAAAAATGTTCCGCCTCCGCGGAGATGATACTGATCCTGAAATCGGACTGCTTCCTGATGTGCCGTGCTGCGGTGATGCCGGCTATTCCATTTCCTATAATTGCGATGTGCTCCATGAACGCGCAGTGGCTTGAGGCCTGTGGTCCCCTCTGTCGTTCTTAAAGATAATAACTTAGCGGTCATATGTAATTTAGAAGCGATTTAAATATCTTGCATACAAAATGACCCCCCTGGTGAAGCGCATTATTTCCCTGGCAATATACCTGCTCCTGGCTGCCTGTGGCGGGCAGGCGGTACCAAAGATCAATGGGTTGTCCCTGGTGGCCTCCAGGGAGGCTATCCGACAGGAGCACGTGGATGCCCTGCTCGACGTCCATGCCAACTATGTGGCCATCATGCCCTATGGATTCCTCCGGAATGTCCATGAGCCCAATATTATATATGATTCGGACAGGCAGTGGTTTGGAGAAACCCGAAAAGGGGCCCGGCAATATATTCAGATGCTGCACGCCAATGGCCTGGAAGTTATGCTCAAGCCCCAGCTTTGGATATGGCGGGGCGAATTCACCGGGACCATGAGCATGGCGACGGAAGCGGATTGGAAGGAGTTGGAGGCTTCTTATGAAGATTTTATCCTCGCCTATGCCGCCCTGGCGGAGGAAACCGGGGTCAGGATCTTTTGCGTGGGCACCGAATTGCGGCGGTTCGTTGAGCAAAGGCCCGAATTTTGGCGGGGGCTAATCAGGAAGGTACGGGCCGTGTATTCGGGGAAGCTCACCTATGCCGCCAACTGGGATGAATACCAGGAAACGCCCTTCTGGCAGGAACTGGATTACATCGGGATCGATGCCTATTTCCCCCTCTCTGAAGATAAGACCCCTGCAGTGGGGACACTGCTTAAAGCCTGGGAACCCTGGCGGGATAAGATGGAAGATCTTTCAAAAAAAGTGAAGCGCGGCGTACTTTTTACCGAATTCGGGTATCGGAGCATCGACTATACGGCCTGGAAACCCTGGATGGCCTCAAGGGAAGACGGCGCCGTAAACCTCGATGCGCAGGTCAATGCCAAGAAAGCACTTTTCGAGACATTCTGGAAAGAAGACTGGTTTGCCGGGGGATTTGTTTGGAAGTGGTTTCAGGATCCCAGGGAGGAGGGCAGCAGCAGCAACCGGTATACCCCACAGAATAAACCCGCACAGGATGTGATAAGGGCTTACTACGGCTCTAATTAGCTTCTTTCCCGCTCATCCCGCGCTTTCTAAATATAATTCTTGGAATTCGTGTCCATTTTTGATAACCTTTGTAATAAAGCCTTTCGACGTGACGCTTACCCGGCCGTTTATTAATCTGATCCCCCTCCTTCTCTTCCCATGTTTTGTTTTTACACAGTCGCCCATGAAGACTGCGAAGGCAGAAGACGGGGACGGGATCTATTCCCTGCTGAGGAAACAGGGCCTCAACCCAATTAAGTACTACAGCAACTTCCTGGAACTGAATGCAGACAACCTGCGGAATGGCAGTGAATTGTATGTGGGCAGGACCTACCAGATTCCCCTGGCCGATGAGGGCTCTTCTGATACGGGGGTCAGTCTGGGTTCAGGGGCGGAATATCCTATTTTTGGCCCGGACTATGAATATGTCGAGCCGGTAAGCAGCCGCTTGAAAGGAGCAGTCTACTACCTGATTTCCGGCCACGGAGGTCCTGACCCCGGCGCCATAGAACGCCATAATGGGAAAATAATAGCCGAAGATGAATATGCATACGATGTAACCCTGAGGCTGGCCAGGGAATTACTGGCCAACGGGGCCATGGTATATGTGATCATCAGGGATTCCAATGACGGGATCCGGGATGAGCGGACGCTGGAAATCGACAATGACGAGGTGACCTATCCGAACCAGGCCATCCCTCTGGGCCAGCTGGAACGCTTGCAGCAGCGGGTGGGGGCCGTTAACGAATTGTATCTGAAGCACAAGGGGGCTTACCAGCGATTGATCGTGACCCATGTCGACAGCCGCAGCGAGGGGAAGAATATCGATGTCTTTTTTTACCACCACCAACAAAGCCAGAACGGCAAACACCTGGCCGAATGCATTCATAAGACCTTCCAGGAAAATTACCACCGCTACCAACCGAACCGGGAATATACAGGGACATTCTCCGACCGGAGCAACCTGTATCTGGTTAAAAACACCCTCCCGGCCATGGCCTATATAGAAATAGGGAACATCCACAACAAACGGGACCAGCGGCGAATCCTGGACCCGGAGAACCGTCAGGCCCTTGCCAAATGGATTTCCGAAGGGGTCATGCTCGATTTTGAAACGCGCTAGGAATTTCCCCTTTTGATGGCGATATACCGGCTGTAGTAACGATGTAGGGTCTGTGGCCCGGCTCCCAGGCCTTTGAGGAGGTGCATTATGGCGTAATGAAATTGCAGCCCGACCATATTTTTCTTCCGGTACCGTCGGGCAGAGGTAGTTACCTTCTCCGGCAGTACGGCGAACCGGGTATTCCGATACAGGCGGGCCGTGTATTCATTGTCTTCGTAGATACGATACGATTCGTCGAACCCACCAGACCTTTTAAATCGCCCGGCGGTCACAAATAAGGACTGGTCGCCCCCACGGCAAAAGGGATGATTTATACGTGTAAACCAGGAGAAAAATTTCAGGAACCCGCTATCTGAATCAAACTGCATGCGGAAACACCCCGCTTCATAGCCCTTTTCAACCGTAGCCAGGATACTCCTGTCAAAACCGGCTGGGGGCAGGGTATCTGCATGCAGGAAATACAGGATGGTTCCGGAGGCAGCAGCAGCCCCCCTGTTCATCTGAATAGCCCTCCCCCTGGGGGAATGGATTACCCTGGCACCTGCATCCCTGGCCCTTTGTGCGGTGGTGTCTGAACTCTCGCCGTCCACTACGATAATTTCCCTTAAAGTTTTTGGACTACCCAGCTCCCTGAGACGATCCAGCAGCGCCCCGATACCCTTCGCTTCATTCAGGGTGGGAATTATAACACTAATGCAGGGGTTAGTTAATGTCATTTAAACTCCAGTCATACTTCAGGAAGGTGATTTTAGCCCCGGGAGCGACCTCGGTCCGGGAATATCTGCGGATAAAGGCGCGCAACGACCCCTGGGTTGTAAAATCTTTTTTATACCACTCAAACAAGCGCGAAAGTTCCAGTTTGTCCCCGTTGATACGGTTTTTCTCAGGGTCATTTATAAAATCACGTGCGGCCGCATCCAGCTGCCTGTCGATGGCACCGGCGGTGTAGGCCCGTTTGCCCAGTTTCGGACAGGAAAGGGAGGCGCAGTTTATGGCGAAGTGGATACGCGGGTCCCCCATTTTCCTTAGGATCTGGTGCTCTATCTGCCCGAGCGAAAGCATCTGGCCACCAGCCGGGATCCATTCGCGATCCCAGGGATGGGGAAGGTCTCGGATGCTCTTTACGGGATAATTTTCGAGGATCAGTTTGACGGTTGCAGCATTGTACAGGTTGATGTAATAGGCCAGCCTGTCTTCCCACGGGGCCCCTTCACCGGGAACATGACGGGACAGGAGTTCAAGATAGGTATCGAGGGCCGTACTGTCCCGGAGCATGCCCTTGTAATCCACCAGGCCATCAGCTCTCACATGCCTTTGGAGCAGCGTATCCCATGTAGCATGGGAAAGCCCCTGGGTCTTAGCACAAATTCCGGTCCGCGGGGGATGCCCGATGGCAGCCTTTGCCGGCTGTTGCAGGGTATTACACAGGAATGTGAATAAAATCAATATCATCCTTTGCGATGCCGGTATGGACAGTTTTTTGAATTTAAACCGCGGGTTGGGGGCAAATAATACTTCCTTACCCCAGGCCCTTTTCTCAACCCTAAGAATTTTGGTCATAGTTCTTTGATCAGCGCTTTGAACAATTGGATCATTTTGGGCTCGGTTTTGCTGGCAACTGCCAGGATCTCGCGGATATTCACGGGTTGCAGGTTATCCGGGTCACATTCATCCGTTAAAACAGACACAGCTACTACCGGTAGTCGTAAATGGTTGGCTACAATTACTTCGGGTACAGTGCTCATCCCCACGGCGTCCGCGCCGAGGATCTTTAGCATTCGGTATTCCGCCCTGGTTTCCAACTGCGGCCCGAAGACGGATACATACACTCCTTTTTGAAGGGGGATGTTCAGCTTTTTCGCCATTGATTCAATCTGCTCACGCATCTGCCGGTCGTAGGGTTCAATCATGTCAACAAATCGTTCCCCGAATTCCGAGATATTGTTTTCGGCCAGGGGTGACCCGCCCTGAAGGTTGATGTGGTCCTCTATGAGCATGAGGTCACCCTTGCGGAAGTTGAGGTTGATCGCTCCGGCGGCATTGGAGATGAATAACTTTTTTATCCCAAGCCGGTGCATCACCCGGACCGGGTAGGTAATGTCTGCATGGTCATAACCCTCGTACAGGTGAAACCGCCCCTGCATCACCACCACTTTCCTTCCTTCCAGACGGCCATATATCAGTTTTCCGCTATGGAATTCAACGGTGGCCAGGGGAAAGTAGGGGATATGGTTGTAGTGCGCGATCACTTTGTTCTCTATGTCGTCTGCCAGTTTCCCCAGGCCGGTGCCCAGTACAATGCCGATCTCGGGCGTTTCAAATCCCCTTGTGTGGAGGTAGGCAGCTGATTCTTCCAGTTGGGCGAGGGTCATGTCACAGGTGTTTTAAAAATTGGTCAAA
>Ga0102953_1000214_pt1 | contig 41258 bp, 35 predicted proteins | sample SalPon2A_C_D2_MG_FD_78509 | JGI IMG/M metagenome (GOLD analysis project Ga0102953, IMG submission 78509) | Soil microbial communities from South San Francisco under conditions of wetland restoration - Salt Pond MetaG R2A_C_D2_MG | ecosystem: Environmental > Terrestrial > Soil > Wetlands | place...
CGCGCGGGCGCATTCTAGCGCAGGCCGCGCCGTGGTTCCACCGCCATGTTATACTGCTTTCTGAGGGGGCGAAGGCGCGATCCCCGCGGCCCCGCGCTGCCTTGGTGCGCCCGGTGGCCGCCCTGTGTGGGCGAACCCCATGCGCCTTATCTCTTGCCTCTGGAGCGCGTGCAGCCGGTGGCTGCCCCGCCTGGGCCTGCTGGCACTGTGCACCCTGCCGGCCCTTCCGGTTCAGGGTATCGAGCGTCGCAAGCCGCAGTTCCAGACCGAGCCGGCGTATCTGTTTGTGCCGTTCCCCTACGATCTGCCGGGCATCGGCAACGGCATCGCCTGGACCGGCCTGGGCGCCAACCTGGCCGGCACTCACGCCGACCTCTACGGCATGGTGATCACGGGCGATGCGGGTGGTCAGATCGCAGGCCTGGAGGATGTGCATCTGGTTCCCGAACGGCTGATCCTGAGCCTGTTCTACCAGAACATCAACCGCGCCACCGCGCGCCAGTACCCCACCCGCGGCATGCAGTCCAGCGGTGACCTCTACACGCTGATCGAGGCCAGCCAAGCCGACCAGGCCCAGGCCGAGCTGCGGCTGACGCTCTCCGACCGGCGCTACGAGTTCTACGTGGGTTCGGATGTTTACAAGACGGCGGCCGTGCGCATGCTGGACCCGAACGGCGTGCCCATCATCGAGTTCGCCGAGCCCTTCCGCCAGACCAACGAGCGGCTGTATGCGGGCGTGCTGGTGGACCAGACCGACGACTACGCCGATCCGCGCAGGGGCGTGCGGCTGGAGATCAGCGCATCCCGTTCCCGGCCCGCGACCGCGGACGATCCGGACTTCGTCGTGTGGAACTACAGCCTCAACGGCTACATCCCCATCGGGCCCATCAGCACGCTTGTGCTGCGCTACTTCCAATCCGATGCGGACATGCGCCGACAGGGCAACACAAGCCCGTTGGCCATCGCCGGGGACCTGGGTTGCTCGCCGCTGGACCCGGTGTGCCAAGCCTTCATCGCGCAGATCGTCGCCGAGCATACCTATGGCACCTCGGCCACGCTGGGCGGCACGGACATGCTGCGCTCCTTCCCCATGAGCCGCTTCCAGGGCGCCCATACGGTGTTCTACGCGGCGGAGTTCCGTTGGAACATCACCGAGGAGGTGACGCCCTTCGACTACTTCATCTGGAAGGACGTGCGCACCAACGTGCAGCTCGCCTTCTTTGCGGAGACGGGCAGTGTGGGCGAGACCCGCAGCGAGGTGGGCGGCGTCTACAAGTCGTCCTACGGCATGGGTCTGCGCATGATCTCCGGGTCCGGCTTCGTCTACCGCGCGGATGTGGCCACCGGCGACGAAGGAGGCGAGGCGACCATCATCTTCATGTACCCGTTCTGAGCAGCAGCGGTGCGGTAACCTTGAGGGCAGCCTCGCCTCAGGATGCTACGTCCCAACACCGTCTGGGAGGGCCCAAGTTTCGCCTGTCGCACCGCGGATGTCATTCTGAGGCCCGCCCCGCGGGCTGAAGAATCTGTTTGAACCGGGGCAAAACAGATACCTCGCTGCGCTCGGAATGACATCTTGCGACGGCAGAGCGGTCTGATTCCACCCGGCTGCCGACGGGGCCGCTACCCGGCCACCCGCTGGCGCTCCTGCTCCACCAGCACGCGCCGTAGAATCTTGCCCGAGGCGGACTTGGGCACCTGCTCGATGAACTCTACCATCCGGATGCGCTTGTGCGGGGCCACGTGCTTGGCCACGAAGCCCATCAGCTCCTCGGCCGTGGCTTGGTGGCTAGGCTTGAGCACGACGAACGCCTTGGGAATCTCTCCGGCCTCTTCGTCCGGGCTGGGCACGACGGCGGCGTCCGCCACGGCGGGGTGCGTCAGAATCAGGGCCTCCAGTTCCGCCGGAGCCACCTGCATGGCCTTGTACTTGATCAGTTCCTTCACGCGGTCGACGATGAAGAAGTACCCCTCATCGTCCACAAAGCCCACATCTCCCGTCTTGTACCAGCCCTCCGGGTCGATCGACTCGGCCGTGGCCTCGGGCTGACCCAGATAGCCCTTCATGATCTGCGGGCCCCGGATCCACAGCTCGCCGGACTCGTTCCGCCCCAGCTCGCCGTCGGTGGCGGGATCGACGAGCTTTACCTCGGTATTGGGGACGGGCATGCCGGAGGCACCCACCTTGAAGTCGGAACGGGTGCACGGGCTCAGATGGGTTACGGGGCTGGCCTCGGTCATGCCGTAGCCCTGGGCCAGGGTGCAATCCACCCGCTGGGCGGCCTCGCGGGCCACCGCCTCGCCCAGCGGCGCCGCGCCGGAGAAGATGAAGCTCAGGCTGGACAGGTCGTATTTGTCCACGGCCGGGTGCTTGGCCAGCCCCACCACGATGGGCGGCACCAGCGGGGCTTTGGTGATGCCGTACTTCTGCACGGAGCCCAGGAACTCCTCCATGTCGAAGCGTGGCATCACGATCAGCGTGGCCCCCACGGCCAGAGCCCACTGCATGATCACCACCATGCCGTAGATGTGGAAGAAGGGCAGCACGGCCAGGATCACGTCCGACTCTTTGAGCCGGTTGAAGCTCTCCATGCCCTCGCACTGGCACAAATTGGCCACCAGATTGCGATGGGTCAGCATCACGCCCTTGGGCAGGCCTGTCGTGCCGCTGGAATACGGCAGCACCGCGAGGTCCTCACCCGGATCGATGGCGACCGGAGGTGCTGAGGCGGGGCCCGTCATCAGCGCCGAGAAGGGCGTTGCGCCCTCCGCCTCGCCCACCACGAACACCTCCTCCACGCCACTCCGGGCGGCCGCTTCCTTGGCCTTGTCCAGGAACGGCGGCACCGTGACCAGGAAGCGCGCTTTGCTGTCCTTGAGCTGGTTGGCGAGCTCCTCCACGGTGTAGAGCGGGTTGATGGTGGTGTTGGTGCCCCCCACGGAGGTCACGGCCAGGAAGACCATGGCGTACTCCGGCACGTTGGGGCTGTAGATGGCGAAGACGTCCCCCTTGTGGAAGCCGCGGGCCGTGAGCCCCGCGGCCACCTTGCCCACGCCGGCCGATAGCTGGCCATAGGTAATCGTGCGGCCACTGGCCGCATCGACCAGGGCGGGCTTGTCCGCCAGGCGTTGGGCGTGACGCAGGACGTAGTCCTGGATCGGCACGTTGGGAATTTCAACGTCCGGGTGCGGGCTCTTGAAAATCATGGCTCCCCTCGTAGCGGTCAGCGGCTGATAGCAGTGTTCCCCCTTTGCGTCGGCAGCCCCCCGGGCGGCGACGCGCGGCCCATTCTAGTGTGCGCCCGCCCCTGCGTCCAGTGGCGTGTTCGCTGCTGGCCAGTATGGTCTGCGGTGCGACCAGGGCGTGGGGAAACGTCAAGGAATCGGTGTGTCCTGCGGGCGGGGCCGGCTAGCGGATCACCAGTCCACCGTCATGGCGGCGCCCAGGCCCAGGTAGGGCTGCAGGCTCTCCGCGCCTTCCAGGCGGTTCACGGTCACCAGGTCCTCGGGCAACTCCTGCACGAAGCGCGAGGGCCGGCAGATCTCCGGCCGGCCGGCTTGGTAGGTCACCAGAGGCACGGTGATCTCCAGGTGCCGCATGCAGCGCGTGGCGGCCACATAGAACAGGCGCCGCTCCTCCTCCAGGCGCTCCAGCGGCTCCAGGCAGCGGGCGTGGGGGAAGCGGCCATCGGCCAGGCCGATCATGAACACCACGTCCCACTCCAGCCCCTTGGCTTGGTGGATCGTGGTCAGGGTGAGGAACTCCGGGTCCTCCTCCTGCTCCTCCTCGTAGTCGCGGATCACCGTCCCGCCCACCAGCGCGAGCTGGGACAGGAATCGCTCCACGTTGCCGTACTTGGAGGCAAACTCGGCCAGGTACGTCAGGTCCGCCTCGCGCTCGCGGGCGTTCTCGAACTGGCTGTAGAGCGTGGCGTGGTAGAAACCCCGCGTGACGCGCAGGATCATCTCGGACGGCCCGATGCCCTCCTCCAGCAACTGCTTGAACGTGGCCGCCAACTCGGCCCAGGACTCGCGGGCCTTGGCGGGGATGGACTTCTTGAGCGCCTCGTTGTCCGACGAGAGCCGCACCGCGCGCTGATCGGCGAACACGCGGTAGATGCGCTGGGCCGTGGTGTTGCCGACGCCGGGGAGCATCTTGAGGATGCGCAGCCAGGCGATCTCGTCAAGCGGGTTGAAGATCACCTTGAGGAAGGCCACCACGTCCTTCACGTGCGCCTGCTCGAAGAACTTGACGCCCGAGCGCACCATGAACGGGATGCCCGCCTGCGTGAGCCGCATCTGCAGGGCCGCTGCCTGGTTGTGGCTGCGGTAGAGCACGCCCATCCCGGTCAGCGGAATCTCGCGGTCGCGGTAGTACATCAGCCGCTCCACCACGTAGTCCGCTTCCTCGTACTCGTCGCGCACGTGGGTGATCTGCGGCGTCTCCAGGTGCGGCTTGACGGCCGTGAGGTGTTTGGCGAACTGCGCGGTGTTGTGGTTGATGGAGGCGTTGGCCAGTTCCAGGATGTCCGGCGTGCTGCGGTAGTTCTGCTCCAGGCGGTACACCTCGCCCCCGAAGCGGTCCGGGAAGCGGAGGATGTTCTCGAAGTTTGCGCCCCGCCAGCCGTAGATGGACTGCGCGTCGTCGCCCACCACCATCAGGTTGCCGTGCTTGCGGGCCAGCAGCGCCAGCAGTTCCGCCTGGATGTGGTTGGTGTCCTGGTACTCGTCCACCATGATGTAGCGAATGCGGTTGGCCAGCTCCAGCTCGGTGTGCGTGGCCAGCAGGGCGTGCCAGTTGTCCAGCAGGTCGTCGAAGTCCATCGAGTTGTTGGCCTTCTTCTTTCGCCGGTACAACGTCTGGATGGCCTCCAGATCGCCCACGAACTCGTCCAGCCAGGGGTACTCGCGCTGCACCAGCGCCCCCAGCTCCAGGTTGCGGTTGAACGCCATGGAGAGCACGGAGTGCACCACCGCGGACGTGGGAAACTTGCGCTCGCCGCCCTTGGCCACCACCTCCGCGATGGCCGCCTTGATCAGCTCCCGCGCGTCCGTCTCGTCCAGGATGGAGTAGTTGCGCTCGTAGCCGATCAGGTTTGCGTAGCGCCGCAGGAAGCGGTTGGCGACCGAGTGGAAGGTGCCCGTCATGAGGCCCTTCACGCCCTGGGCGCCCCCCAGCAGGCCTTCCACCCGCAGCCGCATCTCCTCGGCGGCCTTGTTGGTGAAGGTCATCATGAGGATCGCGCCGGCCGGCACGCCCACCTCGATCAGCCGCGCCACCCGGTGGGTGATCACGCGCGTCTTGCCGCTGCCCGCCCCGGCGATGACCAGGGCAGGCCCCTCCAGGTGCGCGACGATGCGCTCCTGCTGCTCGTTCAGTTGGGTGGTCGACATGAATTGCGGTCCCGCCGCTGGGTCGTGGCGGGCCTCCCTGGCCGCCAGCACACAGGCTAGCACGAAGGGTCCGTCAAACGAAGCGGGGAGGCCGCCCGGCGTCCGGGCTTGGCAGGCAGAGTGGAAGGCGCTGGGCTGTGTGCTACGCGAGGTAGGGAGGATGCGCAAGCGTGGGTGAAATGAACGTGAGCCTATCCCCGCAAAACCAGACCGCTCGCAAATCAGTTATGACTAACGGACCACGGTCTCTCTGATGGCACGTTCAAGCCTTGCAGTCCGCCTGTCCGCGAGATGGCTGCTCACAACAAGGAGCGCATGGATCATGCCTGGAATCCAAAATAGCATTGTGAGCACGATATTGAAGAGGAACTGAATTGGCTTGCCGCAAAGAAGCACAGCTATCGGCGGAAAGACAATTGCCAATAAATAGCGCATGGGCGCCTCCTTCTTGAATGATCGGAAAAGGCGGTGTCGACTTTGCTTGACTCGAAGCCTTTCAAGTTCCGGTTGTCGGCAGTGAAAGTCGGACAGGTTGAGCAGAGCCGCAAAGAGCAGTCCGACCAATTAGATGCCTTGTGAGTGCAGATCGCCAATCTTTGCCCCTTGTAGTTTGAAGCACCCTTCTTGTATTGAATCAGGGAGCAGCGCACAAGCCCAGGAGCCCCGTCATGTTCACCATCGAGCCTCACCTGACGGTCGGCAAGTTGCAGCTGCGCTTTGGCTGGCTCGTGGTCGCGGGCCTGCTGGCTACGCTCCTGGGTACGGAGCTTGGAGCTTGCTCGCAGAGCACAGAAGTCGCCCCCAGCCAAGAGCGGCCACCGACCGTCCAGAAGGCATCCGATGTGGCAGTTGTGAGCCCGGCAGTTGCCGCGCGCTGCAATAATCTTGGTGTCGTTTCGAAGAGTTGGCTCGTTTCCATGCCAGGGGCGTTGGATGATGCAAAATCGGATGTTTATCGCTTGGGCGGCAATGGCATGGAACTGGTGACAGTGCAGCAACCCAACCTGCCGAGCGACAGCGGGGAGGACTTATCGATATTCTTTGCCCGCCAAGGGAGCGTAACAGTCGTAGCTTTGTGGTGCCCCCCGGCGGTTCTGAGACCAGCCACAGCGGAGCATTCGGCGTTGAAGGGTGCGCTGCGGCTTCGCTTTCAGCTCGAACTGCCGCTGGCCTTGCAGGTACTGCATGTCACACACGAAGCTTATAACGCTCAGATTGCCAAGCTCACAGCAATTAACCTCAATCCAGACAACGAGGTCGCATTTGAGACATTTCTATTGCGGGAAAGTGACAACGCTGCTGTGTTCCTTTACAGACTTGCCCAGGCGCCGAGGCCGTATCTGACCCGCATTGCCGGCTACTCGCCGGCCGCACTAACGGGTGAGCTTCGACAACAACAAACCCGTGTGCAGGCTGGGCTTTTCGTGGGGGAGTAGGTCTGCCGCGTGGGGGTGAGGTTGCGGCCGCGCGCCCTTGGCGTCTTTGCGCGAGCCTGCAGGATACGCCCGCGTCTGCGTGCCGACGCCGGGGGCCGCCCCCCAGGTCACGCCTGTGGCGTGACCGACCCCCCTCCGTTGCGGAGGAGGGCTCTGCGATCTGCTGTTGGAGCGGAAGTGCGCCCCTCTCCCTGGGGAGAGGGGCAGCCCCGCAGGATGCGGGGCGGGGTGAGGCCCTGCCCCTACGCCCGGATCTGCGTGCCGACGCCCTTGTCGGTGAAGAGCTCGGCGATGATGGCGTGGTGCTCGCCGCCGTTGATGATGGTGGCGGAGCCGACCCCGGCGTTGAGGCAGTGCAGCATGGCCTCCACCTTGGGCACCATGCCGCCCGAGATGACGCCGCGGTCGATCAGGTCCAGGGCCTCGATCTTGGTGAGGGCGGAGACGAGCTGGCCGTCCTTCAGCACACCGTCCACGTCCGTCATGAAGATCATCTTCTCGGCCTTCAGGGCCCCGGCGATGCGGGAGGCGGTGCTGTCGGCGTTGATGTTGTAGGTAGTGCCGTCGCGGCCGATGCCGATGGGGGAGATCACGGGGATGAAACCCTGCTCCAGCAGCAGGCGCACCAGGGTCGGGTCCACGTGCTCGATCTCGCCCACGTAACCCAGATCCACACCCTTGGCGTCGTGGTGCTTGCGGGCCAGCACGGTGGGGCCGTCCTTGCCGCTGATGCCCACTGCCCGGCCGCCCTGGGCCGTGAGCAGGGCCACGATCTCCTTGTTGATGGAGCCGGAGAGCACCATCTCCGTCACCGCCAGCCCCTCCTTGGTGGTCACGCGCAGGCCGTCCACGAATACGGCCTCCTGGCCCATGGCCTTCATGGCGCGGCTCACGCCGGGCCCGCCCCCGTGCACGACTACGGGCAGCATGCCCAGGGACTGCAGCAGCACCACGTCGTGGGCGAAGGTCTCCTTCACCGGCTGGTGCTCCTGGGCCGCCCCGCCGTACTTGATGACGAGGATCTTGCCCCTGAAGCGCCCGATGTAGCTCAGCGCCTCGATGAGCAAGGCCTTCTTGGCCGCGTTGGGTCCGCTGGGGGCCGCCTGCGCGGGGCTGGTGGTGGCGGGGGCGTCGTCGGGCTGCTTGCCGACAGGACTGCCGGCCTTGGCAGCAGGGGAGGATTTGCTCTCGGCCTTCATGGCGCGATCCGGGAAGTCAGGGGCTGGGGGCGTAGTCGGAGTCGTCCGCCATCTCGCCACTGTCGCCCGCCTCCGGCCCGCCCAGCGTGTCCTGGGCCAGATCTTCGGCCTCCTCGGGGGCGACCGGCTGACCCGGCTGCGGCGGCCGCTCGCGCATGGCGCGCGTGACGAAGCCGAACTTGAAGCGGTGCGATTCGATGGCGATCTCGTCTCCCTCCTTGAGGAAGCGTTGCTCGATGCGCCGGTTGTTCACGTACGTGTTGCCCAGCACGCTCAGGTCCTGCAGCTTCCAGCGCCCGCCGACCCGCTCCAGCTTGGCATGGCGATAATAGACGTTGCGCGACTTGATGACCAGATCGTTGTTCTCCGAGCGTCCGATGAACACCTTGTTGCGCGTGACGTAGAAGACGCGGTTGGGCGTCTGTTCCGGCACGAGCATGGGCATGCCGCGGCGGATCGGTCCGCGCAGGCGTTCGAACTTGATCTGCGACTTGCCCTCGCCCGGCGTGATGGAGGCATAGCGCGTGATGCGGGCCACCCGGTTGTCGCGGTAAAGCAGGGTCAGGTCGCCCAGGTCCAGCACGTCGCCGTCGCGCAGCAGCGTGCGCCGCACGCGCCGGCGATTCACCAGCAGCGCGTTGCGGTAGTTCTTGTCCTCCATCAGGTAGCCGTACTTGCGCACGGACAGCATGACTTTGTTCAGGTTGGCCGAGAGGCGCAACTGTCCGACCGTGTCCACCTTGCTGAGGAAGTCCAGCGCTTGGTAGCGCTCCTCCAGCGCGATGAAGCGGCGCGGTTCCGTCGGCGAGATCACCTCGAAGCCGGGTCCGGTGATGCGATTCACGGCGCGCGGCCGCCGCATCAGCCAGAAGGCCAGCGGCAGACCCAGCAGAGCCAGCAGAGCGCGCAGTCCTAGCCCGGTCCAGTCGTTCTCCGCGGCCGTGGCGGCGGCCGCCGGTTCTGCCGGCAGCAGGCGGATCGCCGCGGAGCCGTCCGCAGCGCGGCCGGTCATGGCAGTCTCGCGGACCGCCAGGGCCTCCGCGGGAGCGTGCGGGCCGGCGTCCCCGGTGGGGACGGCGTAGTGCGCCAGATCGGCAGCGGCGGCGCTGGCAGCCGGCGGCACCAGGCAGGCCAGGGCCAACGCCAGTGCGCACAGCCAGGCGGCCCAGTGCGATGGCGCCGGGCGCCGCACAAGGGAAGCTCGGCGGCTCATGATGCCTCCCCATACTGCAGCAGGGCCGAGCCGATCTTGATGAGGTCTCCCGGCCGCAGCACGTGCTCCTGCACCTGGCGGTAGTTCACCAGCACGATACCGCCCTGCTCGTTGTCGATGATCTCGTAGTGATCCGCCGCCCAGCGCAGTTCGCAGTGGTACGGGTAGATCTCGTGGAAGTCCCGCAGCGGAATGTCGTTGCGTTCGTTCTTGCCCACCAAGATGTGCGCGTCCCGCAGGGGAAAGATGCTGTCCTCCCCCGGTGCGGTGAGCAGGCGCAACCAGCGTCGTGCCCTTCGTCGCCCCCACCAGTGCAGCATCAGCGCCAGCAGGGCGCTCCAGACTACCAGGGCGCCCAGCAGGGCCCAGGCGTTCTCGCCGGTGCCAAGGGCCGCGGCGGCCAGCGCGGCACCCAGCAGCACACCAGCCAGCAGGCCCGCCCAGAGCTTCCGCAGGTGCCACTGCCCCTCGCCCAGGGCGATGGCGAGGCCGCACCCCGCACCCACCAAGCCCAGGGTGAGGGTCAGTCCCAGCCAGCCGGCCTGCGTGGGCATGAGCCACGCCCAGCTTTCCGCCGCATGCACCAGGGCCAGTTGCAGCGCCGTGCCCGCTGCCCCAAGCAGCGCGCCCAGCGCGGCACCGGCAATGGCGGACTTGAGTGCGCGGCGGAAGTAGTGCTGCAGCAGTGCATCGGCCGGGGCCAGCACCAGTCCCAGGCCCAAGCCCAGCGCCGCGCCTGCCAGCAGGGCGTGGGTGGCCTGCCAGCCCACCGCCACCGGCAGGAGTTGGGCGGACTCGTGCAGTAGGCTGGCCCATAGTCCAGCCAGGGCGCCCAGCGTCAGCACCTTCCAACGCAGGGTGTTCAGCGCAACCTTCATCCAGTTCATGGCGATGCCGCTGCCCGTATGGGAAAACTCGCGGCGACAGGCGCGCACCGCTTGCACGGTGAGCTCGCGGGCGCGCGCCGGTGTGGCCGGCTCGTGCCCGCGCTGCCGCTGGTCAGCGGCGCGGTGCGGCTAGAGACGCCCGAAGGCCGCCATTGCCGCGAAGGGGCGGGAATTGCGATGCAGGATCAAGGTTCGGCCGGGTAGCGGCCACCCGCCCTATCGGAGGGACTCCGATAGGGCGGCATCGGGTTCGGTGAGACAGTCAGGCATGGCCTGTCATCCGGCGACTGACCAGGGCCGCGTGCCGGAAATGGGGCCGATGTCGATTCGCATGGGTTTCGACCCCGGGGATTGCACCCTGGTCTTGCCCCGCGTGGGTCGGCACGCCCAGTGCTGGCGAGCTGACCGATGGTCGCGGGCCGATGTGCCGATGGTCCTCTTGCACGACGACCGATTGTGTACCGCCCGGGCCTTTGGTATGCGCTGTTGCGGTGGCGCCGGAGGGCACGTCGTCTCGAAGGGTGCGCCGTGCGATCGATCCTTGCTTCGGTTCCGTTACCTGCGTATCTACCGCGTCGCTTGGTTCTAACCGTTCAGACTTCCTGCCACTTCCAAACAACCGTCGGTTCAGGGTCAAGGCACCTAAGTGCCCACTGCTGTAAAATTGGTCGCAAAGGCGCATACCTGCGCACTTTACGCGTCCAAAGTACCATGCAGGTCGGCATTCGCAAAGCAGAATGTCGCGCTTTGCGCCGTGCCGTCCGGCGGGTCCGTTCACCGTCGTCGCAGGCGTGTCGTGAGAGACTCGTGGGGGGGCGTGCCCACTGCAATCCTGTCGGATGGCAGGGTTGCCCTCCGGCATGGCTGGAACTGCTCCACACGACTTATCGTGCGGAGGGCTCCCACGAAAAAAGAAACCCTCCGGCCGGGTGTCCAGCCGGAGGGCGTGCAAGGGAGGGGAATCCAGGAGGTGGGCTTAGTCCTCGGGGAAGCGGCTGGATCGCCGCCGGATGAAGGTGGGGATGTCAAGGTCCGAATCGATTTGACCGCTCCGACCCGCACGCTTCTCCTCGGGCCGATAGCTGACGGGTATCTGCGGCTTGGTCTCCACCGTCTCCAGAATGGGATCCTTCAGTTCGAAGACCTCTTCGGCGTCCCGGTGGTCTTCAGGTTCCGGCTCGGGCTCCGTCATGCCCATGGCCGCATACAGCGTGGCTTCCGCTCCCGCGGGCCGGCCCGCCGGTTCAGATTCGTCGTCATCCTCCTCGGCCTGCACGGTCTCGGCGCGGGTTGACGAGAACACGCGATAGTTCGGGCGCAGCCGCGGTTGGTCGGCGCGCGTGGCCTCGCGCTCTGAGCGATCGCGGATGGGCGCCCCGTTGAAGCCCGTGGCAATGACGGTGACCTCGATCTGGTCTTCGGGCATCGTCTCGTCGATGGTGGCGCCGAAGATGATGTTGGCGTCGTCGTCCGAGTGCTCCTCGACGAAGCTGGCCGCCTCGTTCACCTCGTGAAGCGTGAGGCTGGTGGGGCCGGTCACGTTGATCAGGATGCCCTTGGCCCCATCGATGCGGCAATCGTCCAGCAGCGGACTGTGGATCGCCTTCTCGGCCGCCTCGACGGCACGGTTGTCGCCCGTACCGGTGCCGGTGCCCATGATGGCCTGGCCCATGTCCGCCATCACCGTGTGCACGTCGGCGAAGTCCAGGTTGATCAGCCCCTCGTTGTTGATGAGGTCGGAGATGCCCTGGATCGCCACCCGCAGCACATCGTCGGCCATGGTGAAGGCCTCCACGATGGAGGTCTTCTTGTTGGCCAGCAGCAGCAGGTTGTCGTTGGGGATTACGATCAGCGTGTCCACGTGCTTGCGCAGCTGCACGATGCCCTCTTCGCAGTTGCGCTGCCGCACCTTGCCCTCGAACTTGAAGGGCTTTGTGACCACGCCGACGGTGAGGCAGCCCATCTCCTTGGCCACCTCGGCAATCACCGGCGCCGCCCCGGTGCCCGTTCCGCCACCCAGGCCGGCCGTGATGAAGACCATGTCCGCGCCGTTCAGGTGCTCGCGGATGGTCTCGATGTCCTCCAGCGCCGCCTCACGCCCGATCTCGGGCTTGGCGCCGGCGCCAAGCCCGCGTGTGCAGCGGCCTCCGAGCTGCAGCTTGTGCGGCGCCAGCGAGGCGCGCAGATCCTGCAGATCCGTGTTGGCTACGAAGAAATCCACGGAGCGGATGCCCGTGGAAATCATGCGGTTCACTGCATTCCCGCCTCCCCCGCCGATGCCGACAACTTTCAGGACCGGAGCGCTGGGGCCGACCTCCTTGATGTCCTCAATTCCGACCATCACCATATGCTGACTCCCTTCGCATCTGATCCAGCCAACGTCCTTGTTGGCCTAACCCGGTCCCGCCTCCGGCAGGTCCGGAACTGGCGTATCGCACTGGCCCAAAGGCGCCGATTAAAAGAACTCGTTCACCCAGTCGCGCATGCGGCGCGAGAAGCGATTGAGCAGCGTCTGATCCCCCGAGAACAGCGGAACGTGCCGGTGCGACCCGTTGCCCTGTGCATAGCGCAGCAGACCGACGCCCGTCGCGTGCATGGGCGAATAGGTGATCTCGTTAAGCCCGGTGATATTCTCCGGGAATCCCACGCGCACGGGAAACTGCAGGATCTCTGCGGCGAGGTCATCCGCACCGGGCATGATGCTGCTGCCGCCGGTAATCACGACGCCCGAGGCGATCACGTTGCGGTACCCCGAGCGGTCGATTTCGGAGTTGACCAACTCGTACACCTCGCGGAAGCGAGGCTCGATGATCTCGGCAATCACGCGCTTGTCCAGCGTGCGCGAGCGGCGGCCGCCCACGGATGGCACCTGGATCATTTCGTCCGGCTCCACGAGCGTGGTCATGGCCACGCCGTGCTTGTGCTTGAGCGATTCGGCCTCTGCCAACGGTGTGCTGAGCCCAATGGCGATGTCGTTGGTAAGGTGGTTGCCACCCAGGGCCAACACGGAGGTGTGCACGATGCTCCCGGCCGAGTAGATGGCGATGTCCGTTGTGCCGCCGCCGATGTCCACCAGCACGACGCCCAACTCCCGCTCGTCCTGGCTCAGCACGGCCTGGGCCGAGGCCAGCGGCTCCAGCACCACGTCGGCCACGTCCAGTCCGGCCAGGTTGCAGCACTTGACGATGTTCTGGCCGGAGGTGGCCGAGCAGGTCACGATGTGGACGTCCACCTCGAGCCGGATGCCGGACATGCCCAGCGGGTTCTGCACGCCGTCCTGGTCGTCCACGATGAAGTCCTGCGGCAGGATGTGCAGCACCTCCCGGTCGTTGGGGATGTTGATGGCCTGCGCCGCATCGATCACCCGCCGGATGTCCTCCTCGGAAACCGTACGGTTGTTCTGAACCGTCACCATGCCGTGGCTGTTGATGCCCTGGATGTGGTGCCCGGCGATGCCCGCGTAGACCTCCTTGATCTGCGTGCCGCACATCAGTTCGCACTCGCGCACGGCCTGCTGAATGGAGCGCACCGTCTTCTCGATGTTCACCACGACACCCTTGCGGATGCCGTCCGAGCGCGCCTGGCCGAACCCGACGATGGCGAGGGGCTCGGCCCCGTCCGTCTCGGCAGCCAGTGCGCAGATCTTGGTGGTGCCGATATCGAGGCCGACGACCACGTGTTCGCGGTTGCGCATCACATGACTCTCAATGGTGGGTTGCCAGTTCCAGCGCGGGCCATACCTGGCCGGTCGGCGGCGGCAACTCCGCGCCGTATCCCGGACGAAGGCTTCCGTCCAGGCTGCGATGCCAGGGAACAGGTCGAAAAGCGGGGAGTCAGGGAGCGGACTGAATCACCGGCTTGATGTCGATCCATGTACATCGGCCCGGTATGCGGTCTTCGATCCCGTCTGCCGGTGCTTCCCGCCCCGTCCATGTCGGATCGGGTTGGTGCGGGGCTCTGGCAGGAGCAAATCCGTTTGCCTGCGGGTGTGAAGACCCTCTCGAAATTAGCCCAGTCTATAGCGCCCTTTATCTGACGATGTCAAACACTTTTGCGGCGAGCGGCATCAATCCATTCGTTCAACAAATCTCCACATTTCGGCGGGGCTGATGACGAACGGTGTCGGAAAGGCGGCGTGTCCTTCGTCAGCAGCGGTGCCCTTCCGCTCCGCAAGTGGGCCGAACAAGTTTGGCCGGAATTGTGAATATCACCGTTTGCCATCTGTGGCGCTTCGTCTCGGCGAGGCGACGGATGTAGGCACGGAGTTCGTTCCGGGCGTGGGCTGGGTACTTCGCGACGCCCCCGGGGCGGCCAATCGGAAAGGGGTGCGGCATCCCGCGTGCGCGGCGGACTCCGTCCGCGCGAACCGGCACCGGAGCATCCCAAGAGAAATGCGGAGAGGCGGCATGGAACTGGATCTCAATCTGGAGCGCGACGCGGAACTGGACCTGTATTGCGACGTCGTCGTGCGCTACCTGCTGGTGGAATCGGCCCTGGGCGAGTGTGAATTGCAGCGCCGCCTGGGCGCCGCACTGGACAGCGCTGATGCCGTGCGCATGGCCGCGGTGCTGCGGGATTTCGAGGCGCTGCCCGAAGATCTGAGGACACGCATCATGGACGGCGACCCCACCCTGCCTACCCTGATGGAGGGCAGGCAGGGCGCCAAGGAAGACGAGCCGATTGCGGCCGCCCGTCCTGCAAGCGCCTGACCGGGGATTTGGGTCCTGCGTTCCGCCGCCGTAGGGGCAGCGTCTGTGGCTATCTCGGTGCGGTGGTTGGGCGCCTAGCTTGGCTGTGACAGGACCACGGATGTGCGCGGGGCTCCCATGTCGTCCAGCACGCCAATCCTCCGCGATACCCTCGCAATCTGCTCGCGCAGCCAGATACTGGCTGGTTCGCGATGCAACCGCTCATGCCAAAATAGCGCGATCGAGTATCCCGGCAGCGAAAGTGGTGGCTCCACCACCCGGAGGGGCAGGAAGCTCGCGAAGTAGTCCGCCAGCCGACTCGGAAATGTGATCACGTGATCGCTTTGCGCCACGATGTACGGTGCCACCAGGAAGTGCGGCAGCGACAGGGCGATGCGTCGCGTCAGGCCCCGTTGCTCCAGCATCCGGTCCACCAGGGACGCGCCCTGACCGCTCCGCGTCGTGGCGATCAGGATGTGCGGCAGGTCCACATACTGCTCCAGTGTCAGTTGGTGACGTGCCTGGGGGTGGTCGCTGCGCATCAGGCAGACGAACTGCTCCTCGTAAAGCGGTTGTGAGTGCACGCCCGCCGGCGTCTCATCATATACCCCCGCCAGCAGATCAATCCGTCCGCTCTCCAAGCTTGGCCAGGGTTCGTCGTCGTTGAGGGCGTGGATCCGCAACGTCATACCCGGCGCCTCCCGTCGCAGCCGCGCGCCCAGCTGCGGCAGCATTAGCATCCCGATTGCGTCGCTGGTCATCAGGTTGAACGTGGCGCCGCAGGTCGGCGGGGTGAACGCCTCCGGGTCGGCAACGGCCCGCTCGACTGCTTTCAGTGCCTCGCGAATCGGTCCTTTCAGGCGCTCTGCCCGGGGTGTGGGCACCATGCCCCGCGCCGTGCGCACCAGCAGCGGATCGTCCAGCAGGTCCCGCAGCCGCGCCAGGGCGTTGCTCATGGCGGGCTGGCTCAGCCCAATGCGCGCCGCCGCGCGGGTCACGTGCGCCTCCTGCAGCAGCGCGTCCAGCGCCAGCAGCAGGTTCAGATCGAAGTTCTGGACATTCATCGCATCAATCCCCCCTATGTCAGCAATCCATTACACCAATAGTGGGGTGTTCGCTATCCTGCTTGTGGGCTACTTAAACCGAGCCTTCCGCGGGTCGTCTCCAACGGCAGGTGGGCGGCGCAGCCTGCCGGGTTCGACCGTACGGGCGTGTCTCCGCGGTCTCCGTCGTCCGGTTCAGCGCCGTAGGGGCATCTGTGGCGGCGGTGGCGCAGCGGGCCCGCAGTCCCGCCATGCTCGCACAGCTGGAAGTGAACCTCGGCGCGCAGTCCGACGTTAAGTAAATAAGATTTGTTTTAGCTGAAATCGAGTGCTCTTGAATCCAGGGCGGTACGGCAGCGGGTGACGCCCTGGATTAACCGATCGCGGTGATGCGAACAGAGGCAATGGACGCAGCAAGCTTGCAGAGCACGCCTGACGCGCGGCTGTTGGTGGTGGCGTCGGCCGGCACGCTCACGGACCTTGTGCTGCAGATGCTCGGGGCCGCCGGGCACCCGCCTGGACACCAAGTGGTGGGATCCCTGGTGGAACTGGCGGCAGTTCTGGAGCGTGAGCCGTGGGATCTCATGCTGGTGTCGGACGGACGGCCAGGCCTGAGCGTCGCGGATGCGGCCGAGGTGGTGCGCAGCCAGGATCCCGATCTTCCGTTCATTGTCGTATCCGATGCGGGCGGCGAGGCCGGCGCGCTGGACGCCCTGCGCTTGGGCGCGGCCGACTTCGTGCCGCGGCGCGACCTTGCCCAGCTTGTGCCGGCCGTGGAGCGGGTGGTGGCCGCGACGCGACGCAGGCGGCAGGCCAGCTTGGTCGAAAGCGAGCGCAAGTTCCGCACGGTGGTGGAAGGCTCGCTGCAGGGCGTGGTGGTGCACCGCAGGCTACGGCCGCTTTTCGTCAACGAAGCCTTCGTGCGCCTGGTGGGCTATGAGGGCCCAGAGCAGGTGTTGGCGTTGGGCTCCCTGCGCCGTCTGGTGGCCACGGAGGATTGGGAGCAACTCCTCGATTCGATGCGCAAAGGCAACGTAGGCCCGGAAGCGCCGCCGGCATTGGAGTGTCGGGTGCAACGCAGGGATGGGTCGCTGGTGTGGGTGGACTGCATGGTGGTCAAGACCACCTGGGAGGAGCGCCCGGCGCAACTGCTCGCTCTGGTGGATGCCACTGCCCGCAAGGAGGCGCAGCGCCGCGCCGAACAGCAGCAGGCCCTGCTGCAGGCCGTCTTCGAGACGAATCCGCTCCTCATGTTTGTGAAGGACGCTGAAGGGCGCTACCTGATGGTCAACCAATGGGTGCTCGAAGCCTGGGGCGTTGATGCGGGCGACCTCATCGGCCACCGCCTCGATGAGGTCCGAAGCCGCCCGGAGAGTGAGCGCCAGCGTAATGGCGACCACGATCGCTTGATCCTGAGTGGTGCGGTACCGCGCATCGAAGACATCAACACCATGCTCCACGCCGACGGCAGCGAGCACATCGTCCGCACCGTGAAGCGACCCCTCTACGACGAATCGCGACGCATCTGCGGCATCGTTGGCTTCTCGGACGACGTGACCGCACTGGAGCACGCCCAGCGAGCGGTGCGCGAAAGCATGGCGTTGTTGCAGGCCACGTTCGATGCGCTGCCCCATCTGGTGTTCGTGAAAGATCACCGGGGTCAGTACATGATCGTGAACCGTCGCTTCGCGGAGGCCGTGGCCATGGCACCGACACAGGTGATCGGCACGCAGCACACGGCTGCCATGATCAGGCCCGAGCACGAACGCCAACGCGCCTTGGAGATCGATGGGCAGATTCTCCGCGGAGAGTTGCCACGCTCCGACGTCGTGCAGCAGTTGCGCTACGCGGACGGGGTGCTTCGGGCCATGCGCTGTATCAAGGAGCCGCTCAAGGACGAAACAGGGCGTATCTACGGGCTGGTGGGCGTGGCGGAGGACATCACGCGCCTTCACGAGGCGGAGGTGGAGGCGACGGTGGCCCACGCACGGCTGGCCGATGCCGTGCAGCACCTGGAGGCCGCGTTCTACCTGTACGACCGCGATGAGCAGTTGGTGCTCTGGAACAGCAAAGTCTATGAACTGTTCCCGGATTTGGAGGGACGGCTGCACCACGGAATGCTCTTTGAGGAGGTGTTGCGTATCGCCACGCCCACTGTCGAAGCGTTACCCGAAGGATTCGAGGCCCAGATCCAGCGCCGCCTTGCCGAGTTCCGGAACCCCCCGGAAGCCCCGCTGGAGCAGCGCCTGCGGGATGGGCGCTGGTTGTTGGTGCGCGACCGCAAGACCGCCGAGGGCGGCACGGTGTGCCTGCGTCAGGAAGTGACCGGGCTGAAGGCCACGGAAGCGGCGCTGCGCCGTAGTGAGGCGCAGTTCCGCCTGCTCACCGAGAACGCGCCGGACATGATTTTCCGCTATCGGCTCTCGCCCGAGCGCGGCTTCGACTATGTGAGCCCGGTGGCCACCGCCATCACCGGTTACACGCCGGCGGAGCACTATGCCGATCCGGACCTGTGGCTGCGCATCGCGCATCCCGACGACCTGGAGGAGCAGCAGAACTTGCTGGAAATGAACGAGGAATCGGCCGGGGCGCTGGTGCAGGTGCGCTGGCGCTACAAGGACGCCGGCTGGGTGTGGATGGAGGAGCGCAGCCTGCCGGTGTTCGACGACGCTGGGAATCTGGTCGCCATCGAGGGGGTCGTGCGCGATGTCAGCACACGCAAGGATCTGGAGGATCAGTTGCTGCAGGCCCAACGCATGGAGGCCGTCGGACGCCTTGCCGGGGGCATCGCGCACGACTTCAACAACATGCTCTCCGTGATGTCGGGCTACAGCGCCTTCGTGCTGGAGCAGTTGCCGGAGGATTCTCCCGCCTGTGACGACGTCAAGGTGATCCAGAACGCGGTGGAGCGCTCCGCGGCCCTCACGCGGCAGCTACTGGCGTTCAGCCGCAAGCAGGTGTTGCGCATGGAGACGGTGGACCTCAATGCGCTGGTGCCGCAGACGCAGAAGATGCTGCGCCGCATGATCGGCGAGGACGTGGCGTTGGAGACCCTGCTCAGCCCGGAATTGGGGGCCGTAACGGCCGACCTCAGCCAGATCGAGCAGATCATCATGAACCTCGCCGTCAACGCCCGTGACGCCATGCCCTCCGGCGGGACGTTGACCCTGGCCACCGAGAACGTGGTGGTTGGGAAGCCGCGCCCCTTGGCCCACGGCGATCTCAAGCCCGGCGCCTACGTGATGCTGGCGGTCACCGACACCGGCACCGGCATGACGGAGGAGGTGCGCCGGCAAATCTTCGAGCCCTTCTTCACCACCAAGGATGTGGGCCAGGGCACCGGCCTGGGGCTGGCCACCGTGTACGGCATCGTCAAGCAGATGGGGGGAGAGATCGACGTGGAAAGCGAACTGGGACACGGCAGTTCCTTCCGCATTTTTCTTCCGCGCACCGAGCCGTCCCCTTGCGCCCCTGGCGAAGCCGCCGATCCGGACGCGGCCGCATCCGGGCACGAGACGATCCTGCTGGTGGAGGACGAGGAGATGGTGCGCTTCGCGGCGCGCCGCATCCTGGAGCGTCACGGGTACCGCGTGCTGCCCGCCGCCAATGCCGCGGCGGCCCAGGAGATTGCCCGGGAGAGCGAGGAGTCCATCGACCTGCTGCTCACCGACGTCGTCATGCCCGGGCTCAGCGGCCCGCAACTGGTGGAGAAGCTAGGGGCGGAGCAGCCCGATCTGCACGTGCTCTACATGACGGGATACACGGAGAACACCATCGTACAGCACCTGGGGCCCGGCCAGTTGCCGGAGATCGTGCACAAGCCGTTCTCGCCCGACGCGCTGCTGCACGGAGTTCGTCGGGCCCTGCGCGGGCCTGAGGGCTAACTGGAGGCTGGCTTCGCCAGGGCATCCGTCAACGGGTGCCTCCCAATAACTCAACCTGCCGCGATCTGCCATGACCGCCGAAACGCCGCCGGCCGCCGCACCACAAAAGCGACCGCGCATAATGCTGGTCGACGACGAGCCCTATATCCTTGAGGCGCTGAAGCGTCAGCTGCGGGCCGAGCCCGTTGACGTGCGATCCTTCCAGGACCCGCTGCAGGCACTGGAATCGCTCTTCCAGGAAGGCGAGGTTGCCATCATCGTCAGCGACAACCTGATGCCGGGCCTCAAGGGCATTGAGCTGCTCACCCGCGCGCGGGAGTTCGCCCCTCAGGTACGGCGGGTGCTGCTCACGGGCCATACGGAACTCAACCAGGCCATTGATGCCTTCAACGATGGCGTGATTCACCGCTTCATCAACAAGCCCTGGGATACCAACGACCTGATCAGCGTGCTGCGCGAAGAACTGGACAAGTATCGCAGCGAATCGAAGGCCGGCCGCGCCGGGCCAGCGGAGCCCGGGCCTGGGGTTGCGGCCAGTCTGCACCGCACCGTGCAGGAGCTCAAGCAGGCGCTCACGCAGGTGGCTTTGTACGAGGACAGCAACCACACACGGCGTCTGCGCGTCACGCCCCAGATGCGCCGCACCACGTTTCTCATCGTGGAGGGCAACGCGGACGTGCGCCGCCTGCTGGTAACGACGCTACAAAAGGTGGGCGTGCTTTCCGTCAATGCCGTGGAAAGTACGGAGGAGGCCCTCTCCTACCTGCGCCAAGCCCCGGCGGTGGACGTGATCCTGTCGGAATGGATCCTGCCGGGCCTGGACGGCATGGCGCTGCTGGAGGCCCTGCGGGCTGGCCAGACTGCCTCGGCCCGGGCCATCTTCATCCTGATGACCTCCAGGGAGAACCGCAAGGCGGTGGAATTCGCGCTCAACCAGGGCGTGGACTACTATCTCATCAAGCCCTTTCACCTGGAGACGCTGTTCGAGCAGATCGAACGGCGCCAACGCCGCAACCGCAAGGACGCGCCCGAGTCTCGAGTTGCCAAGCTGCGCAAGCTGCACTTCGTCGTGGCAAACAGCGACCAGGACAGCCGCTACAAGATCCAGCAGATCCTGCTCATCAACGGTATTCAGAAGGTCACTATCGCCGATTCAGCGGGCAAGGCCATGCGGGTGGTGTCGGAGCGCGAGGTGGACGTGCTCGTGATGGACTGCAACCTGCTGGACGTGTACTGGCCCGACTTGCGCGCACGGCTTGAGGAGCTCTGCGGGGATCGCTTGCTGCCGTCGGTGGTGGTCACCAGCGTTTCGCCCATGCCGCAGGAGTTCGAGCGTATCTACGAGGCGGGCATCATCGCGTTCCTGCCGGGTCCGGTGCGTCAGCGCGAGTTGTTCGATGCGGTCTTCAAGGCGCTGGAAGGCGACGGGCGCGGCGACATTCTCGACGACGAGGTCGTTGCTTTGGACGTCGCAGCGACGTCCTGAGCGTGTCTCGCCTGGGGAGTGCGTCCATTCGCGGCTCAGGCAGTGCCGGCTGGTTCGTGCAGCGGGTCCTCCGTCTGCACGCCCCTGGCGAGCCCACGATTCATCGAGCCCTTCCCTTGACCCCGGCCGCAAATCATCGCACAAGGAGAGGAAGCGCCCGGCCGCCGGCTGGGCCCGGCCAACTGCCGGCTCGCGCGGAGCCGCGCTTACGGAGAGAGACCGCATGCTACGGCTGAACCTCATCGCCCAGTGGGTGCTGCGCCTCACAGGGTTGTTCCAGATCGTGACGGGCTTTGCCTTCTGGTTCGGCTATCTCGCCCACTGGACGCCTGCCCACATGCAGTCCGGCGTGCTGCTCACCCTGATGCTGTGGCTGCTGGCCCTGATGGCCGGCTTCGCCGACGTGAACCGCACGCTGGTGGCCGTCGGGCTCCTGTGGGGCATTCTGGTGATGCTGCTGGGCTTCTCGCAGACCGAGCTGGTGCCCGGCTCGGCGCACTGGGTGATCCAGGTGCTGCACCTGCTGGTGGGCCTGGGTGCGTTGGGCCTGGGCGAAGCGCTGGCCAAGCGCATCAAGGTCGCCCGCAGCGCGCCGGCCCAGAGCTAGCGCGGCGCTCGACCGGCGTGCCGGCGCAGGGACGTGCGCCGCGGGGTCGTGCTACTCTGATGGCATGCCTGCATCGGGGGGCATCGCCGCACCCAGCGGCGATTCCGGGCCGGAGCCGTCATGGATCCGCAGATCATCGCCTACGCCTATGTCGGCTCTCTGCTGACGTCGCTGCTGCTTGTGGCGGCCGCCTGGCGCTGGCCCAACCTGGGCCGGCTGCTCTACGCGCTGATGTTCATCTGGGCCGCTCAGTACAACCTGCGCACCGCCTTTGTGCGACCCGAGGAGTACCTGGGCTTTGCGCAGTACGCTTACCTGCCCGCCTACCGGGCGTTCATCCTGGGGCCCTTCGCACAGCACATCACATCCATCGTCGCGACGATTGCGCTGAGCCAACTGGCCATCGCCCTGTTGCTGCTGGGCACGACGCGCGCCGCACGACTCGGCATGGCGGGCGGCATCGTGTTCCTGGTGGCCATCGCACCTTTGGGCACGGCCGCCGCTTTCCCATCCACGCTGGTGATGGCGCTGGGACTGGCGCTGCTGTGGCGCGTGGCCTTTGGGCGCAGCCTGCCGCGCCTGCTGCGCGACCGGTTCGTGCGCCTGAGCGCCCCGCCCGACTAGCTTTCCGCCCAGGGGCCGACGCCCCCGAAGCGGAGCGGGCGGATGCGTGTGATGTAGCCCGGCACGTGACGCACGTTGCGCGGCGGGAACTCTGCGTCGGGCCCCATGTAGATGCGTGCCAGCCGCTGTAGCAGCTCCGGAGCGCCACCCTCGGTAATGTGGGCCTCGCCGTAGGCCACCACATACTCGCGCAAGCCGCGCGGGTTGTTGCGTGTGCCCAGGAAGGAGAGGGCCACCCGCGGATCGCGCCGCACGTTCTTAACCTTGCGCCACTCGCCCATGTGGGCGGTCACGAACGCGTCGTCCTCGATGCCCACCCAGACCACCGTCACCTGTGGGCTTCCGTCCGAATTGAGCGTCGTCAGATGGGCCAGCGGCCCGGCGGCGACGAGGGCGCGAACGGCATCCGGGATCATCGGGCTTCCTCCGTCAGTGCAATCGCGCGCCCATTGCCTGGGGCTTGGAACGCGATCCGCTGGGCTGTCGCAGGTCGCTGGGCTGCCACGAACGTGATGAACCCTCGGCACGCCGGTTATGGTCGGCGCAGCGAGGGTTCTCTTGCGGTCGTCTGGGACTGGAGTCGGGCCCTTCCGGAAGGGGGGCTCCGTTAGTGTCCTCTGGATCGGACTCGCATCCCAACTTGGATTTTCGTCCGGAACCGACCGTATCTGTCGGTTGGCAGCGGCGATCGGGGCCGGGACATGGCCACCTCTTCGCTGGAGGCGGCGTCTATTTGTCACCTACATTGCGGTGGTCCATCTCCTCTCAACCAGGTTGAGGAGTGGACACATCCCCCGGGAGGCCTCGTGCCGGCGGGGTGTGTCCCCAGTTCCAACGCTACGCCTTCGCACCGGCGATTCAAGGCGAATTTCCGATAGCAACGTGTTAGGCTTGGTGGGTTATCTAGCACGCCGAAGTGACCCCGCTACCACCGCTTTATCCTCGCGTTCGCCCGCACCGCTACTCGATGCGAGCCGCGGCTGTGGCTCCGGCCTGAAGGGCGCGGGGTCAGCCGCTGTGGATTGGCCGTGCCCAGCCGCAGGCCGTTAGGGCGATGGAGATGCCGTACACCAGGTGCACGCTCAGGCTTGGCACCACGGTGGCAACGCCCAATTGCCAAGGCGTGAGATCGCCGAACAGCCAGGGCAGTGCCAAGGAGTTCACCGCCATGTAGAACGCCACCCCGTAACCGGCCCCCAGCACCACGGCGGTGCGGCGATCTCTGAGGCGCCGCAGCATCAGCAGCAGCGGCACGGCGACCGTCCAGGCAATGAGGAAATGTTCGAGCGGCATCAGCGCCAGGCGTGGTGCAGCCGGCAGGGGGCCGAATACCACCTCCAGCACCGCGGGGCCATACTGGTTGATGCGCAGGCCCAGCGCCCTGAAGGCCAAGCCGAACGGCATCATCGCCACGGCGGCGATCGAGCCCGAGCGCAGGGTCTCCCGGATCACTGCGTGCACTGGCGTGGGGGATGGCGTGTCGATCTGTGAGGCTCCAGGCTTGGTGCGGTGGCGGGCGGGCCCTGCAGGAGCAGGCAACGCGCACGCGGGGGTGGAAAAAGAAAAGGGGTTACGGTGACCCGTAACCCCTCTGCAATGGGCGGTGCAGGGATCGAACCTGCGACCTACGGCTTGTGACGCCGCCGCTCTCCCAGCTGAGCTAACCGCCCTTGGTGCTCTGACAACCTAAAGCCTGCGACCTGGGTTTGTCCAGCGCAAAAATGCGCCGCCAAGCCCCGGTGCGTGCGGGCTGGCGACCCGTTCAGGCCGCCGGCATGGTCTGGGGTAGGTCGTGCTTCACCATGATCTGGTCAATGATGCCGTAATCCATGGCCTCGTTGGCATCCATGAAGTGGTCCCGCAGCGTATCCTCTTCGATCTGCTTGAGCGATTTCTTGGTGTGGCGCTTTAGGATCTCGTTGGTGGCGGCCTTGAGCCGCAGCACCTCGCGGGCATGGATGTCGATATCGGACGCCTGTCCCGAGAGTCCGCCCCACGGCTGGTGGATCATGATGCGCGCGTGGGGCAGCGCAAACCGCTTGCCGGGGCTGCCCGCAGCCAGCAGGATCGCGCCCAGGCTGGCCGCCTGGCCCAGACAGATCGTCTGGATGCTGGGCCGGATGTACTGCATCGTGTCGTAGATAGACAGGCCCGAGGTCAAGTGCCCGCCGGGGCAGTTGATGTACATCGAGATCTCGCCGTCGGGATCCTCCGCCTCCAGGAACAGCAGTTGGGCGATGATCAGGTTGGCCACATTGTCATCGACGCCCGTGCCCAGGAAGATGATGCGATCCTTCAGCAGCCGCGAGTAGATGTCGTACGCGCGCTCGCCGCGGTTGGTCTGCTCGACGACCATGGGGATCAGTGTCATGCCCGCGCTCCTCGGTATGGGTCCCGCGTCCGCTATTCCGCCGCGGCCTTCTTAGGCTTGGGCTTGGCCGCCTTGCCGCTTTTGGCCGCGCCGGCTTTGGTGCCCTTGGCGTCGTCGCCCTTGGCCGCACTCGCTTTGGTGCTCTTGGCTGCCGCGGTCTTGGCCTCGCTGGCCTCGCTGCCCTTGGCCGCGGCCTTGGGCTTGGCCTCTTCGGCAGCTTTGGCCTCCTCGCCATCGGCGCCCTTTTTGGCCGCGGCTTTGCCACCGTCCTTCAGAACCTCGCCCGCCAGCTGATCCAGGGTCTTGCCCGTGACCAGGCTTTGCTCGATTTGCGCAATCAGCCGGTTGCCGTAGGGCGAGTTGACCAGTTCGGTGGGGTTCTGGCGCATCATGTAGGCCTGCATGAAGAAGCGCTGGCGCACCTCCTCCGGATCGGCCTTCACATCGTACTGCTTGGCCAGGGCATCGACGACGTAGGCCACGCGCAGGTTGGCTTCGATCTTCTGGCGCTCCTCCGCCTTACGCTCGGTCAGCTTCTCCTCATCCTGCAGCACCTCCGGCTCGTCGTGCGAGAGTTGGTGCTCGAATTCGTGCAGGGCGCTGTCCACCAGGGTTTCCGGCACTTCGAAGTCGTAGCGCTCCCGCATCTGGTCTGCCAGATCGTTCTGGTAGTCCTGCATCACGGTGCGCTCGTGTTCCTGCTCCAACTGCTGCTTGATCTCCGCCTGCAGCTCAGCCAGCGTCGTCACCTGCTCCCCGAACAGCTTGAAGAAGGCCTCGTCCAGCTCCGGCGGCACCTTCGCTTCCACTTGCTTGGCGTCGACCGTGAAGTGCACGGTCTTGCCCTGCAGCGTGGCCTGCCCGTAGTCTTCCGGGAAGGTCACGTCGAATTCCTTGCTCTCGCCCGCTTTGATGCCGGGAAACTGGGCATCGAACTCCGGCAGGTACTGCCCCGCGCCCACCTCGATGCGCTGGTTCTCCGCCTGGCCGCCCTCGAAGTCCTCGCCGTCCAGCGTGCCGTGGAAGTCGAAGGTCACCACGTCGCCCTCGGCCGCGGGCTCATCGTCTTTTGCCGCCAGCGTGGCGCGGGCACTGCGCATCTCCTCGATGCGCGCCTCCACGTCCTTAGCCGTGACCTTGGACTTCTGCTCCTTCAGCGTGAATGCGGAGGGCGGCAGCAGCTTGAAGTCCGGCACCACCTCGAATTCCACCTCGAAGCGGAAAGGCCGCGCCTTGTCGATGTCCAGATTTTCGAACTTCGGCTCCGTGGCCGGCCGCAACGACAGCTCGGTCACCGCCTGTTCGAAGTACTTGGGCACAAGCGACTGCATCGCTTCGCCCGACATCGCGGCCTGGAAGCGCTTCTCCGCCAAGTGCCGCGGGAACTTGCCGGGCCGGAAGCCCTTCACGCGGATGTTGGAGCGCAGCTTCTGGTACACCTCCTCATACGTGGACTGCACCTCGCTGAGGGGCACTTCCACCGAGAGCTTGCGCTTGAGCTTGTCCTGTTCCGCGACCGTGACGTTCATCGACATGGATGCGATCCTGCGCTGGGTGCTGCCGGGGCCGTTGTGCGGACTGCGGACGGCGCCTGCCGTGGCGCCGCGGCGGTGCCGTGTGCGACCGTAAAGACCCCATTGTAACCACAGGGGGTGGCCCGCGGCAATCCAAACACCTTGCCCGGAATGGCGGTGGATTTCAATGGGGAATCGTGCGGGCGCCTTGGTCGCGGCCCCGGCGGGGGGCGATGCGGAAGGGGGGACTCGAACCCCCAAGGATTGCTCCACTGGATCCTAAATCCAGCGCGTCTGCCAGTTCCGCCACTTCCGCATTGGCTGCCGCACGGCAATACCCGTGTGGCCCCGGCGATGATAGCGCCCTTGGCCCCGGGAGGAAACCGTCCCACACCAACCGGGTCCGGTTCGAAGAGCCGGGGTTCATTCGCGGCGCGGCTAGCTGCCGGGCCGGATGATCCGCTGCTTGCCGGCGGGGCCGAAGGCACTGATGACGCCTGTGCCCGTCTCGTCCGCGCGCAGGCTGGCGGCCTCATCCCCCGTGGCGTTGAGCACGCGCACGTGCCCTCCGTGCTCCGAGACGCTCAGCACCACGCGAGGGTCAACGCGCGTCAGGTTGCCGTCTTCCCGTGTATGGGCCACGGCCAAGCCGTCGCGGTCCACTTCCACGGCGAAGCCGTTCCAGTTGCGCACGGCCAGCATGCCGCCCGTTTCGTCCGTGCTCAACTCCACCCGGGGAAAGGCCGAGGGCTTGTCATCCCGCACGCCAACGAAGCCACCCGTGGACGACGCCCCGATGGACACGCCCGACACTCCATCGTTGCCGACCGTCTGCACGATTCCGCCAAAGCCGGTCGTCTTCAGCATCACCAGCGGCCGGCCGTGCGCGTCGATCACCTCGAAGCGGTGGGCGCGGATCACGTCCGGCACGGTGCGCGAGGCACCCAGGGCGGTCAGTGCCACCAGCGCCACCAGCGCGGCGAGGCTCAGGGCGCGATACAGGCGGAGCTGATGCTCCAGGCGGGCCACTCGGGCTTCCAGGGCGGTCATCGTCGGGGCCTCCTCGGGTGGGGGGCGGTGCAGGCGGATTGCCCCCCATTTTGCCACAATGGACAGGCCGGAAACGAGGGCCCACCGGGGAGAATCCCAGGGCTGACAGGTCGGGCACTTCAGTTCACACGCGCGCTGCGTGGGGTGAAAGCACGCTGGCCTTGGTCTGGACCCGTTTTGGGTAGTGGGTGCTCAATGCCCACCTATGGGTTTTGTTGAGCCCTTGATTGGCAGCGCCTCGTTGAGACGCGGTCCAAGACAGCCCCCCTGAGGAGGAGTTTCGGCCAGGGCGGTGCTGCTAACCCCCGTACTTCTTCGCCAGTTCCTTGAACCTGGGCAGGTCGACGATCTCGTTCTGCTCGGTGAAGCTGAGCATGCGCTCCATCTGGGAGAGCGTGGTGCCCTCGGTGCGGAAGCGGCGCAGGAACTCCAGCACCTGCTTGCCGATGAAGCGTCCCAGCGCGCCGGGGTAGATCGCCGCGGCGAAGCCAAGCGCCTGCAGGCGCTCGGCCGGCAGGATGGGGGTCTTGCCGGTCTCCACCATGTTCGCGAGCAGCGGCTTGTGGATGGCCTGCCCCACCTGCGCCAGTTCGTCCTCGCTGGTAGGGGATTCCACGAACACCATGTCCACGCCCACCTCCGCGAAGGCCTGCCCACGCTCCAGGGCTTCGGAGAAGCCCAGCGCCGTGCGGGCGTCCGTGCGCGCGATGACGATGAAGTCGGGGTCCGTGCGGGCATCCAGCGCGGCCTTGAGCTTGCCCAGCATCTCCGGCAGGGGAATCACGCGCTTTTCGTCGAAGTGCCCGCACTTCTTGGGCATCTCCTGGTCCTCGATGTGCAGGCCGGCGACGCCCGCCCGCTCGTAGGCACGCACGGTGCGCATCACGTTGAGCGCATTGCCGTAACCCGTGTCCGCGTCGGCGAACAGCGGAATCTCCACGGCGTCGGCGATTCGCGCCGCGCGGTCCACCATCTCGCTAAACGTGAGCAGGCCCAGGTCCGGCATGCCGAGGGAACTGTGCGAGACGCCCGCACCGGTCATGTACACGGCGTCGAAGCCGGCGATTTGGACGCAGCGCGCCAGGTATGGATCGTAGGCGCCCGGCGCGATGAGGATCTGCTTGCCTTCGATCAGTTGGCGCAGGCGGGTGGTCTTGCGCATGGGTGGCGGCTCCGGCAGCGGGGTTGAGGGCGGGTGGCTTCCGCCCCTTATAGCCCGTCCGGCGCGCGGGTGAAAAGGGCGGCGCGGTCGCGAGCGGGCGCCTGCTTCGCGGCTCAGTGGTACAGCGAAACCAGCATCACGCCCGGCACGATGAGCAACACGCCGGCCAGTGTGCGGCGGTTGATGACCTCGACGTGGAAGAACAGGCGGCTCAGCACCAGCGTGAACAGCGGCGCGGCGGAAGTGACCGGCGTGACCAGCACGACCTGCCCGTGCTCCAGCGCCGTGTAGAGCGCCAGAATGCCCATGCCGTTGGCAATGCCCGAACACGTGAACCAGCCCAGGGCCCCGGTGCCGATGGGTGTGCGCCGGGCGGGGCGGCGTACCAGGAACAGTGCTAAGCCGATGCCGAGGGACACCGTATAGCCCACCAGCCCGCCCAGCACCGGACTGCTCACCAGGTCGAGCGCGCCCTTGGCCGCCACGTGCGCCGCAGCCCGCAGCAGCGCCGCGCCCAGCGGCAGCAGCAGTGCCCAGCGCAGCCAGCGTCCCGTGCCTCCGCTGCTCCAGGAGAGCACCCCGACGCCCGCCACGATGGCCAGTGTCCCCGCGGCCACGCCCGGCTCCAAGTGCTCCCCCAGCACCAGCACCCCGCCCAGCACGGCGAAGAGCGGGCTGACCGAGGCCACCGTGGAGGAGATGGTGGGACCCAGCCGATGATGCCCCGCATTGGCCAGGTTGGCGGAGAGGATGGGCCGGAAGCAACCCACCAGTGCAAAGATCGCCACGGCCGCCGGCTGCCAGTCAGCCCAGTGCAGGGAGAAGGGCGAAACCAGCCAGTAGCACGCTGTGCTCGCGCCGATGGAGATCAGCGTGCCCGTGATCGAATCCGTGTACCTCAAGCCCTTCTTGGTGAGGAGTGCCCCCAGCGCGAAGCACAGCGCGGCCAGCAAGGCGAAGGCGACGGGCACCAGTGTGGCGGAGGACATCCAGCAGTCGAACAGGCTTGGGGCAGGCGTTGGAGGTGCGGGAACGCCGCGCGAACGCGTCACGCACGGCCTCGCTCACGATACACGCTTGGCCAGCCGGTGCAATCGCGTGTAGGCTATGCCCCGAACAGGGGGTGCATGTTGCGAACGGGCTGGGGTGGTTGCCATGGCGAGTGGTGAGCTGGAACGCAAGTACGACCGGATGGTGGAGGACAGCCGCCTGCGCGGTCAGGCCGAGCAGGGCCGCACCGAGCGCGAGCGGCGTCGCGAGGCGCGCATCCTCCCTGATGCGGCGCTTCTCGACGTGGAGGGCGACCCCTGGGTCTACCTGATCAATGTGTCCCGTCAGGGGTTGGCGTTCTTCGCCGATACACCCCACAAGCCCGGTGTGGTGCTGCCGATCTCCCTGGAAAGCGGGTTGACGGCTCAGGCCAAGGTGGTGGATTGCCGACCGGAAGCCGGGGACCCCGGCGCCCTGGCCGGCCAGTTCCGGATCTGCTGCGAATTCAACGATGCGGAGGAAGGGCTGCGCTTCTTCGTTGCCCTGAACGAGTTGGAGACCGCGCGCCTCGAAGCCACGCGCTGAAGCTGCGGCGCATACCGGGGCTCCTGCCCCGGCGCGGGCCGCGCGAGGGCTTGTGACTGCGGATCAATCAACGATGGAAGGACGGCCCCGGTGGAACGCAAGGGCCGCGCAATCAGGGGCGGGTCAACTTGCGAACTCGTGCTGCTTCACTTTCACCACAAGTTCCATTCCCTTCAGTTCCTCGGCAAACCGGCATTGGATGCGGAAAACCGCGTCCGAATAGGCCGTCGGGGATTCCACCAATTGGCAGTGTACCACCTCCGCCTCGATGGAGAGGGAGTTGCCCAGCGATACGGTGATCTGCTCGCCTGGCGTCAGCGGGTAGTTGGCCATCAGGGCGACCCCGGAGGCGGACAGATCCACCATCGAAAACTCCGGCACCGAACTGATCCAGATGTCCGCGGACGTCACGGACAACCGCGGATGGACCCGTCGGTCCTGGTCGGACTGCTCTGACACCACCTCACCGCGCTTGCGGCTCTCCTCGAGAATGCGGGCGTACTCCTCGTGCAGATTTGTGCTCATCATTTGCACACCCGAAAGCAAAGGAAATGAAGAACAGTGCCGCTATTCAACGGCGTTAGCGCATGGGTCTCTAATACGACACTAACATACCCAGATGCCGGGCACCACTTCGGCACCGCGCGACTGTGGTGTGCCCGCCGTGGGAGCGGCGTCAGGCCGCCCGCGAGACAGGGACACCCGCACCGGTTGGACTCTGGCGCGCGCCGGGGGGCTCAATCTGCGAGCATCTGCTTAAGGGTCACCGCGGCCTCGGCGGAAACGTAGGGGAAGAAGAGGCCCAGGTTCCAGACTTGGCGCGTCGTACCGACTGCCTCCACCCACACCACCTGGGCATCCAGCAGGGCCAGCACCCTGCCGTCGGGCGCTTCGAGCAGTTCCACGCTCACACTGTCGCCCTGGTCGAGCGCGGGCGGCTCGTGAAACTGCAGGCGGATGCCCCGATTGTTGATGTCCCATGTGATCATGGGCGTCGCGCTGCCTTCCCGCAGCAGGTTGATGGCCACCTGACGCCGCGTTCGCGTGGCACCTTCGCGACGGTCGAAGGCCGGCCCCCAGCGCTCGAATTGCCTGCTGCGCACCTCGGGCAGGTCCATCTCCGCGTGGAATCGGTAGTTGTTGTGCCGCTCGGATTTGAGCACGCCGGAGTTCTCGAACCATCCCGCCGAGCCTCCGCCATACGGGATGTAGCGACCGTGTTCCGTGAGGTCGGCGGCCGGGGAGTCGTCCGGGGTGATGGATTCTGTCTCGAGGGCGGTCGGGTCAGACGCCATGATGGGCCTCCACCGCTGATTGGACCGCAGATACCAGGGGCAGCCTTCCCTTCTCCCCGGATCAAGCGCGGAGACCAGATTAGCGCCTTACGCCCATAGAGGCAAAGAAAATGGGATGCTGGATCGCCGGATTTCGGCATGCGCGGGGCATCCGGCGGCGGCATCTTATAGTAAGGTAAAAAACTGTTATAGCACATGTTTTAAACACGACGAAACAAGGCCTGTAGGGCAAATGGACGATGCCCCGCCGAGTGATGGGTGGTGGTGTAGGGAGACTGCGCGGGTGGGGATTGTCAGCCGCGCTTGCGGCGCAGGCGGGTCATTTCGCGATCGAACGCATTGGCGAACTGCACCTTGTCGTTGGGCCCCAGCGGAGCCGGGCCGCCCTGCATGATGCCGTTCTCGCGGAGTTCCTGCATCAGGTTCCGCGTAGCCAGGGCTTCCTTGACGTTGTCGGGGGTGTACACGGTGCCGCGGGGACTGACCACGGCCACGCCCTTCTCCACGAGCGCGGATGCCAGCGGGATGTCCGCGGTGACGACCAGGTCGTTCTCGGCGCAGTGGTCGACGATGTAGTGGTCGGCCTCGTCCACGCCGCCACCCACGACCACCAGCGCAATCAGTGGATGCTGCGGCAGGAACAAGCCCTTGTTGGCCACCAGGGTGGTGGGCACGCCCAGGCGCCGTGCGGCCTTGAAGATGAACTCCTTGACCATCTTCGGGCAGGCGTCGGCGTCGATCCAGATGCGCATGGTCGCGTGGCCGTCCGATGGCGGGTGCGGGGGAGCGTCAGCCACCGGCACGGCGCACCTTGAAACCGAGCCGCTCCAGGTAGCCTTGCACCTTGTCGCGCTGGTCGCCCTGGATCTCGATACACCCGTCCTTCAGCGCCCCGCCCGCACCGCAATGCGCCTTGAGCTGCTTGAGGAGGGTGGCGAAGTAGTCCGGACGCGGCGGCAGGTCGAACACCACCGTGACCGCCTTGCCGCCGCGGCCCTTCTTGTCCAGCCGTACTCGCAGCACCGTCTGCCCCGGCATGATCTCCGCGGCGGATCCGCAGGTGCAGGGCGAGTGCCCGCAGACGGAGCACATGCGTTGGTGGCTGCCGTCGGTGCTGTACACGAGGGGACTGGAATCGCGGGCCATCATGCCCCCGCACTGGCTATGCAATCATCCATCTCACTGAAATGAAAGCGCGTCCGGCAGGACTCGAACCTGCGGCCCACAGCTTCGAAGGCTGTTGCTCTATCCAACTGAGCTACGGACGCGTAATCGGGCAGGTGCGGCGCCGGCGCGCCGCGTCGCCCCACTATAGGGTCACGGCCGCGGCGATGGCAAGGCGGTCCGCTCACCTGGTCTGCCCCGCATCCTGCGGCTCCGGCGCCGGCCACTCGCGCCAGGCTTGCAGCAGCGGGAAGTACAGCGCGAGGCGCACCGTCCGTCCGGGTTCCAGTGCGTTCATCAGGGCCGCGTAGCCTTCGAGCTGGCTGCGGTAGCGCTCCTGCTCGCGCGCCAGGAACGCCTCCAGGTCGCCCCCCTCGTGGGTGCCCGTCTTGAAGTCCACGATCCAGCGCACGCCCGCCTCGTCCACGAACGTGCGGTCGATCACGAAACGCGCGGGGCGGCCGTCTACCACTCCCGTGAGCGCATATTCGCTGTGCCCCTCCGTGTGCGGGGCCAGCACCCAGCGCCCGCGTTCGTCCGCCAGGGTGCGCCGCAGCGCGTCCTGCACTCGCTCGGTGGCAGTAGCATGCTCCGCCGCAGGCACGCCCAGCGCGCCCAGCGCCGCGGCGATGGCCCGGGCTGTGAAGGCACCGCCGCCAGTCTGCCAGCGCTCCGACCCGTACCGGGCGATGAGGCGCAGCAGCCGGTGCACCACGGTGCCCACGTGGCGTGCGGTTTCGCCGGCCCAGCGGAACTCGATCTCGTAGGCGTCGCCGGGCCCGACGTCCGCTGCCGCTTCGGCGGCCTGCCGTGCAGCCACGGGGGGTGGCGCCGGCGGGGCCTGCCAGCCGGCCGCCAGCCGCCGCAGTCCCGGTGGGGCGCCGGGTGGTGGTGGCTGGGCTGTCGGCGTTGCGCGCGCGCTGGCGGCGGCTGGGTTGTCGTCCGGCGCGGCGGCCGCCTCGAAGGTGTCCCGCACGGCGGGCCACAGCCGCGCCAGCAGCGAGCGCTTGTCAGGCTCCTTGGGGCCATCCTCGTCCAGCAGCGCATGCCCGAACAGGTGCAGGGCACGCTTGGCGCGGGTGGCGGCCACGTAGAGCAGGCGGCCCGTCTCGTGATGCGCCTTCTCCTTCTCCAGTTCAGCCAGGTAGTCGAACACGGGGTCGCGCTCCGGTCCGGCGGCGTGAATGGGCGCCAGCAGCAGCCCGGCCCCGCCCTTCGCGGGCTGAGCGCGCTCGAACCAGCGCAGCAGGGGCGTCTCGTCGGAGCGCGGCGCGCGACCCAGCCCGGGGAGGATCACCGTGTCGAACTGCAGACCTTTGGCCTTGTGAATGCTCATCACCTGCAGCCGCGCGTCCGCCTGGGGGTCCGGCGCAGCGTAGAGGCGCTCCAGCAGCGTCTCGGACTGCTCGGGGCCGCCAGGGGGCGTAGCGGCCGGCAGCGCCTCCAGCCGGGCCAGGCAGGCCTCCACATTGGGCCAGGCCACCTCCGGCACGCAGGCGGGGCCCCCGAGGGCCAGCCAGGCTCCCTCCAGCCAGCGTCGCAGCGGGCGCCGCTCGCGGGCCGCCAGGCACGGCTCCAGCGCCGCCACCAGCCGCGTCACGCGAGCCTGGCCATCGGTGGAGAGCCCGGCCACCGCCTCCGCGTCGCGCAGGCGCTCCCACAGGGTAGCGTAAGGCGCTGGCTCGGCCAGGCACAGCAGGTCCGCCAGCAGCAGACCGCACCAGGGTGCGCGCAGCACGGCCAGCCAGGCCACGCGGTCCCCCAGGTGCGTCAACGCCCGCAGCAGCATCAGCAGGTCCTGCACCTCCGGTCGTTCGGCCAGGGCCTCGATCTCCACGGCCTGGAAGGGCAGCCCGGCCTGTTGCAGCGCCGGCAGGATCGCGCGCAGGTGGCCGCGCGTGCGCACGAGGATGGACACGGTCTCCTCGGGCCGCTCACGGCGCGTCTCGGCGATCACCTCCGCAATTTGGCGGGCTTCGTCGGCCTCGATCGCGTCGCGGGACATCCCGGCAGGCTGCGGCAGCGCGTGCACCGTCACGCCCGGCCCGTCGTCGCCAAGCTGGTGCGGCGTGGCGGCCGCGAAGGGCACGGCGCCCGTGGCCAGGGCCTCGACCGGGGCCAGCACACCCGGGAACACGTCGTTCACCCAGCCCACCAGAGCCCCGGTGGAGCGGAAGTTCACCTCCAGGCGCAACGGGTGCAGGCACAGCGCGCCGATGCCGGTCCGCCGCGCGCGCAGAAACAGCCCCACCTCCGCCTCGCGGAAGCGGTAGATGGACTGCATGGGGTCGCCCACCAGGAACAGCGTGCGCCCGTCGTCGGGCTTCCAATGGGCCGTGAGACGCTCCAGCAGCCGGAACTGCCCGTGCGAGGTGTCCTGGAACTCGTCCACCAGGATGTGCCGCGCCTCGTCCCGCAGCGGCGCTGCGTCGCTGCCGCCGCCGTTGCCACGGCCGCTGCCGCTGCCGCCTTCCAGGGCTCGGATGGCCCCCAAGGCCACCTCTGCGTAGTCCATCTCCCCCGCCTCTGCGAACACCGTGCGCAACCGCTTCACCGCGCGCGGCAGCAGCTCCAGCAGGGCCGCCAGCACCTCCCATTGCGCGTCGGCATACACTGGCGGGGGCAGGGCACAGGCGCCGCGCAGCCGACCGGCCAGTTCGGGCCGTGCCTGCAGGGCGTCCAGTAGGCCCAGGGCGCGGGCCTTTGTCTCCTTGAGCGTGGCGGGATCGCCCGCGGCCTTGTCTATGGGGAAGCCCTGGGCCTTGGTGAGGGTGCGGCGCCAAGCGCCCGTCCCGGTGGTGAGCAGTTCGGCCACGCCCTGCCACAGCGGCAGGGCATCGGCCTGCGGCGCCGGCAGGCCGGTCAGCCCGCCCAGTCGGGCGACGGGCGCGTCGGGCTTCTCGGCGCCCAGGTGTTGTGCCGCATAGGGCGCCAGGGCCGCCAGTTCCACCTCCAGCGCCAACCCCGCCTTCGTGGCGCCGGCGGTCAGGGTGTCGTGCAGGTCCGCCAGGGCCTCGTCCACGGCCGCGCGCAGTTCGGTCTCCAACGCGCCGCGCACGGCGGCGGGGTCGTCCCAGGGCTGGGCGTGTCGCAGCCACTGGTCGCGCCGGGCCAGCATGGAGGCCAGCAGGCCCTCTGCGCGGGCGTGGTCGTCCTCCAGGTGCAGCAGCAGGCGTTCCACCGCCGCTGCTTCGGGGCCGTCGCCCTCCAGTGCGGCCAGGGTGGCGCGGGCGGCGGTCTGGTACAGCGCGTCGGCCTCTTCCGCGATGGCAGGGGCCTCGCCCAGCCCGGAGAGCACGGGCCGCTCCCGCGTCAGCGCCGCGCAAAGCGAGTCGATGGTCTGGATGCGCAGGCGCGCGGGCGTCTCCAGCAGACCCCAGCCCTGGGCCCGGTCCTGCGCCACCACCGCCCGGGCGCGCTCCCGGGCCGCGACCTCGTGCGGCGTGTGCGGTGCCGGCGCCTGCTCCTCCGCAGCCGCTGCGAGGGTTTCCAGCAGGCGCGCGCGCATCTCCGCGGCGGCCTTGCGGGTGAACGTGATGGCCAGCACCTGCTCCGGCTGCTCCACGGCCGCCAGCAGCACCAGCAGGCGCTGGATCAGCAGCTCGGTCTTCCCGGAGCCGGCGGGGGCCTGCACGATGAACGAGCGCGCTGCGTCCAGCGCCTCCCCGCGCACGGCTGCGTCGGCGGCAGCACCGGCCGCGCGGGACGCCTCAGGCGTCGCCATGGCCAGTCTCCCCCTCGCTGACGGTCGCATCGGCCGCGTTGTCCGCTTCGGCGGCGAGGGCGTGCCCCGGCTGCAGTTCGGCGATGCGGCACAGGCCGGGCAGATCGCAGAAGGTGCAGGTGTCGCCCCGCTTGGGATCCACCCGTGCGTCCCCGGTGCGAAAGCGCTGTGCAAGCCCCTCCAGCGCGCCGCGCCAGCGCTCCACCACAGCCGCGAAAGATTCGAATGGCGCCTCGCCTGGGGGCGGCTTGATGCGGTCGAAGCGCTGGGCGCCCGGGAAGCGCGCGGCGTCGTCCGCCACCCCGCGAAAGCCCAGGGCGTCGCGCCGCACCTGGGCGAAGGCCACGCCCGCCAGCGCGCCGCCGGCCGAACTGGCGTAGAGCGGGAGCTGCGGCTCGTCCGGCCGGTCGCCCCACCAGGCGCTGGGCCGCGCACTGCGCCCCGTCTTGTAGTCGATCAGCAGCCGGCTTCCGTCCGGCAGGCGGTCGATGCGGTCCATGCGCCCGGTGACGGAGATGCCCCCGATCTCCAGCGGTTGGCGCTGCTCCACTTCGGCCACGGCGAAGGGCGTGCGCGTGCGCTCCAGCGCCAGCCACTCGCCCAGCAGGGCCTGGAGGCGGCGCTGCTCCAGCGCCCGCAGGCGGGGTCCCAGCCGTTCGCGGTGCCGCTCGGCGAACTCCGCCAGCGCGCCTTCCACGGCTTCGGCCAGCACGGCTTCGACGCCCCGCTCGTCCAGGGCGGAGAGCGCTGCATGGTCGCCGAGAGCCCGCCAGGCGCGCTCCAGGGCTGCGTGTACCAGCGTGCCGCGCGTGGCGGCGTCCAGGCCCGGCTGAGGCGCCTCGGGGGCGCGAGCCCGCAGGCGGTGGTGGGCGAAGGCGCGGAACGGGCAGGCCGCTTGGTCCTGGAACAGCCCCGTGCCTCCCAATACCATTGTGCCGGCGGCGATGGGGGGCGCCTGCTCGTCCAGCAGTTGCTCCAGGCCCCCGGCGACACCCAGCACGGCGCGGAGGGTCGGTGCATCCGAGCCGGGTAGCCCCTCGCCGGGCAACAGTGGCAGGTCGCGTAGGAGCGGACTGGGGCGCAGGGGGCGGTCTCCCTCCATGGCGGGGTAGCTGAACACAACGTCCGGCGCGGCTTGGCGCAGGCGCTCCGTCTCGCGCCGGGCCAGCTCCAGTTCGCGCGCCAGGGATGCGTGGGGCATCCCGTGGTGGCGCTGCAATTCCGTGGACAGGAAGGGGTTGGGCCGCGCCGGCGGTGGCCACAGTTCCTCGTGCAGACCCAGCACCCACAGGTGATCGAACTCCAGCCCGCCGGACTCCAGCGTGCCCAGCACCTGCACGGGCGCATCGGCGCCCTCGGGCTGGAAGGGTGTCTCGGTCGCGGCCCGGCGCAGGGCGGCAAGAGCCTCGCCACGCGTGAGGGTGGGCGCCACCAATTCCAGCCGCGCCAACTCCTCCAGCAGGCCGCGCCACTTCTCCAGGACTTGATACTCGGCGCTGTCCGGCGTGCGCTCGCCGGGCCAGCCCAGGGCCCGCAGCAGGCCGTCGAAGGCCAACGCCCACGCGCTGGGGGTCTGCCGCGTCGGGAGGGCGTCCGCGGCGTGCCGCCAGCGCGCCAGCGCCTGTGCCAGCCGCGGTGTCTGCAGCGCTGGCCGCTCGTCGCCAGCTGCGGCTTGCAGGCTGGCGGAGGTCAACTCGGCGGCGCCCCAGCCGCGCACGTGCACATCCAGCCGGGCCCGAGCCTCATGCTCGCCCTCCGCGCCGGCCAGGAACGGGGAACGCAGGACGGCGCTCCAGTCCTCCAGGGGCTGCGGGGCAGGCGTCAGCCGCAGCAGGCGCAGTGCGGTCGCCACCAGCGGGTAATCTGCCAGGGGCAGGCCCTGCGAGACGTTGAAGGGCCGCGTGGCGGTGACGCCGGGCAGCACGGCCTGCGGCTGCAGCACATCCTCCAGCACGCGCACCAGTTGCGCGCGGCGCTCGGTCAGTTGGGGCACGACGATGCCGATGCGCGCCTCGGGCTCGCGCTCCAGCCAGTGCCGCGCCCAGCGCGCCGCCAGCCACGCCTCGCCCTCGGCATCCTGCGCTGCTACGCGGGCGGCAGCCTCGCCGCAGGCCGGCGGTTGCACCGACTCCACCACCGTGCCCGCGGCGCGCAGGGCATCGAACAACGCTTTGGTCTGCGGGGGCAACTCGTCGAAGCCTGCCACCAGCACCCAGGGTGGAGCCGCCAGCAGGCCCGAACGCAGCGCTGCCGCCACCCCATCCGCGACGTGCACGGGATCGCCCCAGCCGCGCCGGGCGCACTCGTCCGCGTAGGACGCCCCCCACTCGGCGAAGGCTCGCTGTTCCAGGGGCTGGATGGGCTCGGCGCGGGGTACGGGCAGGCGCCATTGCGCGAGCCGATTCCAGGCTTCCCGGGCGGTGGCGGCCAAGCGCTCGGTGCGCATCAGGCCGCGCACGAACGGCGAACCCGCCACGATGCGCTCCCACACCACACGGGCCTGGGCCTCCGAAAGCACGATGGGCGCCGCCGCACCGCTCTGCTCCTCCTCGCCCAGCCCCAGGGCGCCGCTGTCCAACGCCTCCTCGGCCAAGCGGCCCACCCACGCGCCGAGGGGCAGCACGTCCGCGCTGGGCCATACGGAACGACTCTGTGCGCGCTGGAAGTCGTCATGGCGCCGCCGCCACTCGCGGGCAAGCCGCTGCGTGGCCGTCAGCAGAGGCACGCCCTGCGTCAGTGCGTGGCAGATCGCTTCGGCATCCAAGACGGGGCCCTCCCTGGGCGGTGGGGCATTTGAAGGCGTGTCGCCGGAACGGTGCAGTGAGCAGCCAAGACACGGGGGCGCGGGCCCAGCCCCCCTCCTTATTCCACAATGGTGCGCCCTTTCCCAGGGGGTGCGCTCTGTTCAGCAGCAGCCAAAAGGTGAACAAACATTGACTATACGTCTCCGATCTGCTATGTGTAGGACACGGCTGCCGGCCGAACGCTCGTACCTCCCGCTATCCCGATATCGCCCATGCGCAACAGCGCCTACGAAGCGCGCAATGGCCGCGTGCCCAATCTGGTGGACGTGCTGCAACACCCAGTCGTCACCAACCTCGTGCGGCTGTCGCTGATCGTGATTTTCTCCCTCGCCGGCTACATCTGGAAGACGGAGATGGACCACGTCAACCGGTCGCTGGAGGACATCAAGGCCGGCGTGCGCGTCAGCATCGACCGCCAGTGGGGCGAGATCAACGGCGTGCGCCTGGAGGTCTCGCGGATGAACGGCGACGTCTACCGCATCCTCGACCGCACCAACACGTTGCTCTACGAACTCGTCCGCCCACCCGATGGTGACGGCAGACGTCCCGCCGTCCAGGGCAAGCCCTCGCGATAGGGCCGCGTAGCGCGGCGGGGCGGGGCAGCGCTGCCTGCATCCCTTGCATGGGCCCTCCCGGCGTCCCGGGCGCGGCCTCCCGCACTTGCACACATTCAAACACGGAGTCGCATGACTACGGTGGTGACCATTGCCACGTTGTTCGGCGTGGCGTTGCTTGCGCTGGCCCTGGTGCTGGCGGCGGTGCGTGGCCTGGACCGCTGGGTATTCCCCGGGCTGCCGTTCGAGCAGGCACTCCGGGACAACAACGTCGCGGTGGCGATCTTCCTGGCTGCGTTGGTGTTCGGGATCTTCTTCCTGATGGGGCACGCCGTGGCGGGTGAGCTGGACCGCTACGATGCCCAGTTCCGCAAGTGGGGGCGCTATGCGTTCGGCTATTCGTGCGACTGGCGCTACTTCAAGGCGCAGGGCGTAACGGAGAGCGGGCTCTCCCCCGCTATCTGCAGCCCGGTGGGGGCCTGTGGCGTGATGCAGCTCATGCCCGGCACGGCCGTGGCCATGGGTCTGCGCAACCGTTTCGACGCGAAGGCCAGCATCCGCGCGGGCATTGCCTACGACAGGCACCTGTGGGACATGTTCGCTGCCGAGGCGGGGCAGCAGCGGCTGTGGTATGCGTTTGCCGGCTATAACTGCGGGCCGGGCTGCGTCATCCGCGCCCAGCGGCGCACCGCGCAGGCTGGGGGCGACACAGCGCGGTGGCCTGCGATCCGCGCCTACCTGCCGGTTGAGACGCGGACCTACGTGCCCCGTATCCGCCGGTGGCAGGCACGCTTCATTTCCCCGGCCATGCCGGCGCCGGAAGGGCGTTGATGAACTGGCTGGGGAACTGGGCTGTGTTGCTGGCCCTGCTGTTCCGTGGGGACACGGTGCTGCTGCTGGCCGCGGCTGTGGGCTTCGCGGCCGTGCGCGTGGCGAATCACCGCTCGTCGCGCACGGCGTTTCGCGTCACCTGGCGCGATCCGTTCCAGTGGGCCGAGGTGGTCTTCTTCGGGGCGTTGCTGTTGCGGGGCCTGCTGGGCTGAAGCCCGCGCGCCTGCCTGGGGCGCTAGCTGGGGTCGGGCTGCTCCCGCTCCATCTCCATGGCCAGCACGAGAAAGCGCAGGCCGTAGTCCTCGTCCGTGAACCGGCAGCGCACCTTGTAGGGGGCCGGTGCGTCCGGAGCGCTCAGCGGGTCGCAGCCCAGCACCTCGGCCTGGATGGCCAGGATCTGCCGCAGCGATACCATGATCAACTGCCCCCTCGAAAAAGGGCGCTGTGCGTAGAATGCGAGGCCGGAAATGGACAGGTCCACCACGTCGTGTGGTACCGGCTCCGTGACGAGAATCTGGCTGCTGCTCAACCTGAACCGCGGGTGCCGCCGTTTCTCCGAGCCCGACGGCAGGACTCTCACCTCCCCCCCTTCAATCGCCTGATTCAGGATCCGCTCGTATTCCTCTTCCCAGTTCCGCTGTGCCATCCGAAAGGTGTGCTCCGTTTTTGCGTGCTTCACCCGAACTGGGGTCAGCCGATCTCTCCCCCAATAAGTCCACGTGTCTCAGGCATTCGAACGCGTTGCGCGCCTCA
>Ga0102953_1000216_pt1 | contig 41171 bp, 39 predicted proteins | sample SalPon2A_C_D2_MG_FD_78509 | JGI IMG/M metagenome (GOLD analysis project Ga0102953, IMG submission 78509) | Soil microbial communities from South San Francisco under conditions of wetland restoration - Salt Pond MetaG R2A_C_D2_MG | ecosystem: Environmental > Terrestrial > Soil > Wetlands | place...
CGCGCGGCTGCCATCGGACAGCACATCGTTTTCCAGATCGGCATGTCCCAACTCGATGAGCTTGCGTACCATCGAGAAGCCGTTCGAGTGCACACCGTTGGATGCCAGACCCAGCAACACGTCCCCGTCACGGATGGTCGAGCCATCGATGATCTTCGGGCGATCCACCTCGCCGACCGAGAAACCACCGATATCGTAATGACCGGGGCCATACATACCGGGCATTTCAGCCGTTTCGCCGCCTACCAGCGCGCATTCGCAGATGCGGCAGGCCTCCGCGATGCCCTCAACCACGCCGGCCAGGGTCTCGCCGTCGAGCTTGCCGGTGGCCAGATAATCGAGAAAGAACAGGGGTTCTGCAGCCTGCGCGGCCATGTCATTCACACACATGGCCACAGCATCGATACCCGCCACATGCGGGCGATTGTGTTGCTGAAGCAGTAGCAGCTTGGTGCCTACACCATCGGTCGAGGAAACCAGCACCGGTTCCTGCATATCCTTGAAGTCGGCCGAGAACAGGCCGCCGAAACCGCCCAGCCCGCCAATTACCTCGGGGCGGGTTGTTGAGGCAACCGCCTGTTTGATGCGGCCGACAAAGGCGTTCCCGGCATCGATATCCACGCCGGCATCGGCGTAGGTCAGCTGCTGTTTCGGGCTGCGATCAGACATCGAGATTTCTCACCTTCAGGGCATTGTCCTGGATAAACTTGCGGCGCGGCTCCACGGCATCGCCCATCAGGGTGGCGAAGGTTTCATCGGCGGCCACAGCATCGTCGAGGGTAACGCGCGAAAGCGTGCGCACCGTCGGGTCCATGGTGGTTTCCCACAACTGCTCCGGATCCATTTCGCCCAGGCCTTTGTAGCGCTGGATGCCGAGGCCCTTGCGACCCTCAGCCTCGATGATGGTGGCAATGTCTTCGTAGTGTCCGATCAGCCACTGCTTGCTTTCGCGCTCCAGACGGGCGCCCTTCTCAACCATCTTCTGCACGCTCGCGCACAGGGTCTGGGCTTCCTTGTATTCGCCGGTTGCGACCAGATCCATGTCCAGCCACGAATGCATGGTACGGCCATGGTCGCGCCGCCTGAATTCCACCTGCCAGCTGCCCTGTTCACTATCCTCATGCAGTACGAAGCTGAGGCTTTCGTCCGGGCGTGCCTCGCGGTCAAAGGCTGCAACCACATCATTCATGCGGGCTTCGAGCTCATCCTCGTGGCGGAAGGTCGAACGCTCCAGCTTGCCGCTTTCCAGCAGCAGGCGCAGCACCGGCACATCGACACGCTGCGACAAACGGCGACGCAGGCGGTCAAGCTTGTGAACACCGCGCACCAGCGTGGCCAGTCGATCGCCGTTCATCGGTTTGCCCTTGTCGGCAGGGAAGTAGTTCATGCCCTGCGAACCATGCTCGAGCAGGAATTCGAACAGGCCCTCATCATCCGAGATGTAGCGACTCTGCTTGCCGCGGGCCACGCGGTAGAGTGGTGGCTGGGCGATATACAGATGCCCGCGCTCGACGAGTTCTCGCATCTGGCGATAGAAGAAGGTGAGCAACAGGGTAAGGATGTGCGAACCATCCACGTCGGCATCGGTCATGATGATGATGCGATGATAGCGAAGCTTGGAAAGATCGAAATCCTCCGCACCGATGCCGGTACCGAAAGCGGTAATCATCGTGCCGATTTCCTGGTTGGACAGCATCTTGTCGAAGCGCGCTCGCTCGACATTCAGGATCTTGCCCTTCAGCGGCAGAATTGCCTGGAACTTGCGATCACGGCCCTGTTTGGCCGAACCGCCTGCGGAGTCACCCTCGACGAGGAAGATTTCGCAGGATGCCGGATCCTTCTCCTGACAGTCGGCCAGCTTGCCCGGCAGATTGGACACATCCAGCGCACCCTTACGGCGGGTTAACTCGCGAGCCTTACGCGCTGCCTCACGCGCTGTTGCAGCTTCGACAACCTTGCCGACCACACGCCTGGCTTCCTTCGGATTTTCTTCCAGCCATTCGGCAAAGCGCTCGTTGAGCACCGATTCCACCACCGCGCGAACCTCGCTGGAAACCAGCTTCTCCTTGGTCTGCGAGGAGAACTTGGGATCCGGAACCTTGACCGACAACACCGCGGTCAGGCCTTCGCGGCAATCCTCACCTGAAAGCGCCACCTTGTTCTTCTTCAGGATGTCGTTGGCGGTTGCATAATTGTTGATGCAACGCGTCAGGGCCGCGCGGAAACCGGCCAGATGCGTGCCGCCATCCTTTTGCGGAATGTTGTTGGTGTAGCAATAGACATTTTCCTGATAGGCATCGGTCCACTGCATGGAGAGTTCGAGGGACACCCCGTCACGCTCTCCGGACACACCGATGCAATCATTATGCAAAGCATTGCGGGTCCGGTTCAGATGTTCCACGAAGGCGGTGATACCGCCGACATATTCGAATACCTGGCGATTGTCGTTCGGCTCATCATACAGTTCGATACGCACGCCGCTGTTCAGGAAGGAAAGCTCGCGCAGGCGGGTTGCCAGGATATCCATCGAATAGGTGCGGTGCGAAAAAACATTCAGGCTGGCCAGGAAGCGCACCTCGGTGCCCGAACCCTTGGCATCGCCGATCACCTTGAGCGGCTCCTCCGGCACGCCATCGAGATAACGCTGGAAATGCACCTTGCCGCCACGCCGAACAACCAGCTCAAGCGATTCGGAAAGGGCGTTCACCACCGACACACCCACGCCGTGCAGGCCGCCGGATACCTTGTAGGAATTATTATTGAACTTACCACCGGCATGCAGCACGGTCATGATCACTTCAGCTGCCGACACACCCTCTTCGGCATGGATATCAATCGGGATGCCACGCCCGTTGTCGCGCACAGTTACCGAGTCATCGGAATGCAGAATCACCTCGACCTTGTCGCAATGGCCGGCAAGCGCCTCGTCGATGGCGTTATCCACCACCTCGAAAACCATATGGTGAAGGCCGGTTCCATCATCGGTATCACCGATATACATGCCCGGCCGCTTGCGCACCGCATCCAGACCGCGCAGCACCTGGATACTGTCTGCACCATATTTTTTTTCGTCGGCTTCACTCATGCCGCTTCCTCCATTCGGCGGGCCGCATCATCGGGCTCCGCATCCTGACTTTCCCTAGTCGGTGTCGCTGACTGCACTTCCGTGCAATGAATCCTGTCGTCCAGCCCGCCATCGGTTCCGGACGGCCCGGTCATCAATACCTGCCCGGGGTGAGACAGCAAACGTTCAATGAGGCGATCCCTGCGAGTAGGATCAAGCGCCTCGAAACAATCATCCAACAATAAAACCGGGATCAATCCGCGATGCTGCATCCTAAGCCGGCATTCCGCCAGCCTCAAGGCAATCGCCGCCAGTTTCTGCTGCCCGCGAGAACCAACTGCACGGATATCCCGCTTGCCGAAAAACATCTGCAGGCGGTCGCAATGCGGACCGATGCGCAGGATATGGTGACCCTGTATTCTCTGCTCGCGCAGCTTTGCCGCCCAGTCGGCGGGATTCTCCGGCGCGGAGCTGCCCATTTTCAGACCCAGGCGCGTTTCGCTCAGCTCCACCTCATCGCTCAACTCGGCATTCAGCGCTTCGATCAGAACCCTGCGCACCCTGACCAGCACACTTCCATGCGCCGCCATCTGCTCTTCCCATACCTCAATCTCGGAGCCAGCTGCCCGGCGACGCAGCAAACGGCCACGCTGCATCATGCAACGCAGATAGGCCTGATAGTGGCGCAACACCTCGGGATGACAGAAAAGCATCATCTGATCCAGCCAACGGCGACGTTCGGCCGGTATACCGTCCATCAAACGGGCTGCCTGCGGCGATTCAACCAGCACCGGCAGGGTTTCACTCAGGTCACTACGACGCTGAAGCTGGCGTCCCTGCAGGGTGATTTTTACACCGGAAGGTCCCCCGGCCACACCCACATGCACCGGTCCGTAACGCATCCAATTGCCATGGATAAGGAACCCCTTGCTGTCATGCCGGGCGAGATAGGGATCTCGGGCCTGGCGGAACGAACGTCCGTGACCCATCATGAAAACAGCTTCGAGCAGGGTGGTCTTGCCACTGCCATTTTCACCGGTCAGCAGATTGATACCCGGCTCACAATGCCAGTTCACCCGTTCGTGACACCGCAGATCGGTTGCCCGAATCTCCCCAAGCCTCAGCACAGAGCCTTTCATATCTTGAGGATCAATAAACCTGAATCAGATACGCATCGGCATAATTACGTAATTCTCTGCCGAATCATTGTCCTGTTTGATCAGCACCGGAGACAAACCATCCTTCAGGCTCAGTGTAACGCTGGCGCTTTTAAGTGCGCCGAGCACATCGCGGATGTAACGGGCATTGAAACCGATCTCGACATCCGGGCCCGAATACTCGATGGCAATGGATTCATCGGCCTTTTCCTGCTCGGTGTTATGCGCCGACACCTGCATCTCGCTGCCGGAAAGCACCAGACGAACGTCATGCGTGAACTCGTTGGCCACAATCATCGTGCGCCGCAACACCTGGTCAAAGGCCGTGCGGTCCACCACAACGGCATGCGGATTGCCTTTCGGAATCACATCGTTGTAGTTCGGGAAACGGGCATCGATCAGTTTCGATGTGAGATGATGATCGCCAGCGTGCAGGGAAACCTGCCGCTCACCCATACTCAGGCTTACCTGCTCTCCGGTTTCCTCGCTGAGTTTGCGAATCTCGTTCACCGCCTTGCGAGGCACGATGCACTGGCCGGGGCGGACATCCTGTTGCAGACGGCTGCGGGTCAGGGCCAGACGGTGACCGTCGGTGGCTGCCAGGCAAAGATTTCCATGCTTATCCACCTCGAACAGCGTACCGGTCAGGTATTTGCGGGTTTCATCATTGGACATCGCGAAACTGGTCGCAGCAAGCATACCAGCGAGATCCGAGCCATCCAGATCAATGGCCACACCAGCCTCTTCCTGCTGCATCTCAGGGTACTCTTCGGCATCCAGCGTGGCCAACCGAAAACGCGAACGCCCGCTTTTCAGCGACATAAAGCCATCTGCCAGATCCAACTCGACATCGGCCTCGGCATCCAGTTCCTTGATCACATCGAACAATTTACGCGCAGATACAGTCAGGCTTCCCGGTGCCTTCACCGAGGCGGTGCAACGGGTGCGGATACCGACCTCCAGATCGGTGGCGGAAAAATGCAGGGCGTCATCTTCTGCGCGAAGCAGGATATTCGACAGGATGGGAATGGTGTGTCTGCGTTCAACGATATTCTGGCATCGCTGGACTGCCTGCAACATATCCTGACGGGAGAGTGAAACGTGCATGAAGGTTCTCCTTTTTTGTAAAGTCGTTTTATATCAAATATTCAGTCATCATCATAGTGCCTGTGCATGATGTGCGAAACTTTAAATCTCTTTTTATTCCATATAGATAGGTGTTTTCTATCCTGTGGATGAATCGTGCATGGATGCGGGGAGAAAATGCGGTGTATTCACGTCGTCACCCAATCGGTCGGGGATCTGTACTGTAACTACCATTTTATCCACAGCTCGTCCGTCTTCCATACATGGTCTGTAAACATGCCGGCCGGCTCAGTTACGCAGCATCTGGATCATGCGTTCGACCTCGACCTCCAGGCTTTCATTGCCTTTCATCATCTCATCAATCTTGCGTACGGCGTACAACACGGTGGTGTGGTCGCGACCGCCGAATGCCTCTCCGATTTCCGGCAGGGATAACGACGTAAGTTGTTTGCTGCAATACATAGCGACCTGGCGGGGGAAGGCGACATTACGGGTGCGCTTTTTCGAGCGCATGTCCTGCAGGCGGATATTATAATAATTGGCTACCTGCTTCTGGATATCCTCGACGGTGACCGCACGAACCTCTTCATGCAGCAGGTCGCGCAGCACACGGCGGGCAAAATCCATATCAATGGTTCTGCCGGTCAGCGTGGCATGGGCTGTTAGCCGGGTCAGTGCACCTTCAAGTTCGCGCACATTGCTGGTGATGCGACTGGCCAACAGGGCTGTGACGTCGGTTGGCAACTCAATACCTGCCAGTTCTGCCTTGCTGTTCAGGATAGCTTGCCGGGTTTCCAGTGATGGTGGCTGGATATCGGCGACCAGTCCGCAGCCGAAGCGGGACTTCAGGCGTTCCTGCAGGTGATTCATCTCGCGCGGTGGCCGGTCCGAGGTAAGGATGATCTGTTTGCGTACTTCATAGAGGGCATTGAAGGTGTGGAAGAATTCTTCCTGTGTACTTGCCTTGCCGGCAATGAATTGCACATCGTCGACAATCAACACATCCACCTGGCGATAGCGATCGCGGAACTGCTGTGTGGTGCCGTTTCGGATGGCCGAAATCAATTCGTTGGTGAAACGTTCACTGGTGCGATAGGCGATCTTGGATTGGTTTTGGTTCAACAATTCGTTGGCAACAGCATTGATCAAATGCGTTTTACCCAAACCAACCCCGCCGTAAATATACAAGGGGTTGTAGATCGATCCGGGCAGATCAGCCACGGCACGACAGGCTGCATGACAGAATTCGTTGCTCGGGCCGACCACGAAATTAGCGAAGGTGAAGCGATGGTCGATAAAGCCATCAACCCGACCGGTTTCCACCACCCCGGGCTTGCCAGCCGGCGGTGTTTCCACAGCCAGTTCAGGATCAACACCGAACTCAATGGTCACATCCTCGCCGAAGCGCTGTTCAACCTTCTTGCGAATTGCCTTCTCATGATGATCACGCAGGTTGTCGAGAAAGAATCGGCTGGGAACGTTCAGGGTCATGCTTCGTCCCTCAATGATAGCCCGCACGGGCCGAATCCAGGCATCAAAGCGGGCTGCCGGGACTTCTTCAGCCAGTTCATCAAGAATGGGTTGCCAGTCGATTTTCTGCTGTGGTTGATCCATCTGCCAAGAATACGTTTTGTACGGTTAAAGTCATCAGCTATGGATGGTGTTGCACTGACACATTCAACCGGCCTGCAAGAGGATCGGATTATACGGCTTGACAGGAAGAGGGGCGACTTTACTATTCGCCACCCTTTTAAGGAGTAGACCATGAGCTTTACATTTAAACCCAGTCGAATTCGCCGCGCACGCAACCATGGTTTCCGTGCCCGTATGGCTACGCGCTCCGGCCGTGCCATTATCAAGCGCCGCCGCGCCAAGGGCCGCAAGCGCCTGAGCGCTTAAGACCCTTCACCGGGTCCTGGGATATCTACATTTTCTTCGTCTGATCGGCTTCGAACCAAAGCCGATTTTGCGTCTTTACGAGGCGGGATGAAACTTGCCTGTGGCGGCGTAAGGTTGATCTATGTCGCCAACGGTTTACAGCATGCCCGACTCGGTCTGGCAGTCTCTCGAAAATATGGCAATGCAGTGCAGCGCAACAGATTGAAACGTCAATGGCGCGAGAGCTTTCGCGGCAACGGCATCCGTTCGCTCGGCGTTGATATACTGGCCATCCCCGTAAGGTCTGCCTCTCGTATGAATCACCCGATGGATGATATGCAGCAGGCACTTGAACGACTGGCCGTAAAGCTTGGCAGGTCGGACGTATGAAACGCGTGCTGATCGGCCTTATCCATGTTTATAAACTGGCAATATCACCCTTTATGGCACCTCGCTGCATTCACTACCCGACCTGTTCCTCCTACGCCGCCGAGGCGATCGAACAACATGGCTGGTGGCGCGGTGCTGGTCTTGCCATGCGGCGGCTGCTACGTTGCCACCCGTTTGCCGAAGGTGGCTACGACCCTGTTCCGGAAAAATCTCCGGAGCGCCCAATTGCTGATGTGATGAAGGAGCAACAATAATGGAACAGCGCAATATGATTATGGCGTTTGTATTATCCATGCTGGTACTGGTTTCCTGGCAGGCCCTGTTTCCCACTGAGGAGGTATCGACCCAGCCGGTAGAGACCGCGCGCATGGAGCAGGCGATGGCGCCAGGCGATGTGGCTAAGCCAGCGCCAACCAGCCAAAGCGTACCGGATGCCAGCCTGTCATCCAGGGCTCCGCAAACCCGGGTTGAAGCCGGGGGAGCAACGGATCTGGCTGAGCTGAAGAATGATGTGCTGATTCTCAAGCTCAATACCGAGGGTGCCATTACGTCGGCCACCACGACACATTACATGCAGACCATTGAGCCCGGTTCGCCGCCGGTTGCTGTTCTGAATACCGAAACCGAACGACCCTTGTATATCAACTCCGGTCTGCTTGGCCAGGCATTGCCCACATTCACGGTTGTTTCCCGCGAACAGGACGCCTCGGGAACCACCCTGAACCTGCAGGCCAGCCTGCCCAATGGCAGCCAGTGGTTGCGCAGTATTTCACTCGCCTCGGGAAGCTATGTCGTCAAGGTCAGCGACCGGATCAGCGGAAATGCGGATTATGAAATGTTCCGACAGGTGGTCAGCCGGAACCCGGATCGGGACAAGGGCAATATGTATCAGTATGTCGGCCCGATTTCCCTGCTTGAGGACAAACTGGTTGAAAACGGATACGACGACCTCGACGAGAAAAGCCCGATCAAACAGAAGGCCAGGGGTGGCTGGACCGGGGTGATGGAGCATTACTTTATCGCAGCCATCATCGGCGACAGCGATCATGTCTATGATTATTACTTCAAGGGCGATGGCAAGACCTACCAGACCGGGGTGATCTTGAGTGGAGAACATCAGGCCAACGGGTCGATATTCAACACCGATATCTACATCGGACCCAAGGCTACGCCAATCATGGGCCAGCTCGGGGTGGGCCTTGAGCGCAGTGTGGATTACGGCTGGTTTGCCGTTATCGCCAAACCGTTGCACGATTTGCTACTTTGGTTGCATGGCTTTTTGGGTAACTATGGCCTGTGCATCATCGTGCTGGTTTTGATGATCAAGATTCTTTTTTATTACCCTACCCAGAAGTCTTACGAGTCCATGGCAGAAATGCGCAAGCTTCAGCCGGAGATGCAACGTGTGCGTGAGCTGTATGGCGACGACAGGCAAAAGATGGGTCAGGAGATGATGGGTCTGTATAAGAAACACAAGGTGAATCCGATGGGGGGATGCCTGCCCATCCTGATCCAGATTCCCGTGTTCTTCGCGCTGTACAAGTCCCTGCTGGTTTCCATCGAACTGCGTCAGGCGCCGTTTTATGGCTGGATCACCGACCTTTCCGCGATGGACCCGTATTATGTGCTACCGATCGTCATGGGTGCTTCGATGATTATCCAGCAGCGTCTGAATCCGGCGCCGCCTGATCCCTTGCAGGCAAAAGTCATGAAGTTCCTGCCGGTGATTTTCACTTTCATGTTCCTGTTCTTCCCGTCCGGTCTGGTGCTGTACTGGCTGGTGAATAATGTGCTTTCCATCGCCCAGCAGTGGTACATCCTGAAGGTTAAAAACGCTCTTTAAGTCAGACGTCGTGGATACGATAGCGGCCATCGCCACCCCTCCCGGGAAGGGGGGGGTGGGCATGATCCGTCTGTCTGGTCCCCGGGCTCATGACATTGCTCAGAGCCTGTGTGCTCTGCACAGGCCGATTTCAACCCGCTACGCCGGGCTTGTCCGGTTTCATGATGCGGATGGCACTGTGCTGGACAGCGGGATCGTGCTGTTTTTTGCTGCGCCGGCATCCTATACGGGCGACGATGTCGTGGAGTTGCAGGCGCATGGCAGCCCGGTATTGCTGCAGGCCTTGCTGCAGCGGGTGTTCGAGCTTGGCGCCCGGCCGGCCTTGCCCGGCGAATTCTCCCGCAGGGCCGTGGAAAACGGCAAGATGAACCTTGAACAGGCCGAGGCGGTGGCTGCATGCATTGATGCCGCAACCCTGCGCGCGGCCCGTCAGGCCCAGCGTCACCTGCAAGGGGATTTTGGTCGGCATGTCAGCGAGTTGATGGACAGGTTGACCGGCCTGGTCGCGCATATAGAGGCATGTCTGGATTTTCCGGAAGAGGATGTGCCGCCGCTGTTTTTCGAGCAGTTACGGCAAAACCTTGAGGATAACCTGCTGCAACCGATCACCAGTGTGCTGGCGACTTCTGATTTCGGGGAGAGGCTGTTTCAGGGCGTGAGCGTGGCGATTGTCGGAGCCCCGAACGTGGGCAAATCGACCTTGCTCAACCTTCTCTCGGGGCGGGAAAGGGCCATAACCAGTGCCCAGCCGGGAACCACACGGGATGTGCTGGAGGTTGATTTCGAGTTGCACGGCATTCCTGTTCGCTTGCTGGATACCGCCGGCCTGCGCGACTCCGGTGATGGCATCGAACAGGAAGGGATCAAGCGCGCCAGGGCTGCGGCAGGTATGGCTGACCTGATTATTGCGCTGTCCGATGCCTCGGAGCCGGGAACCTGGGATGTGTGGCCGGCTGCCGATTGCCATATCATGAATAAATCTGATCTGGTTGATGCAGGTACGGTCATCCCCGACCGGTTTTGCCTGATATCAGCCCGTTCCGGGGAGGGCGTGGAAGAACTGGTCAACGATCTTGCATCCCGGCTTGGAGAGATCCCGGCCTCTGAAGAGGGGTTGCTGATTACCAGCAGCAGGCATCGCAGGCAGCTTGAGGTGGCGCGGGATCATTTGCTTAGTGGGGAAGCGATGCTTGGCGACCAGGAATCCATGGACCTTGTGGCGATGGAGTGGCGACGGGCGTGGTCCAGCATGGGCGAGATTCTTGGTCTGGGCGATGTTGAGCATATTCTGGATCGAATTTTTTCAGAGTTTTGTATCGGTAAATAAGTTGTTATTGATGCATGGACCCTTGAAGCCGACCCCGATTGTGCGGCATACTGCGTGACCGCAAGAAATGGATGGCTTCCTGATAGGCAGAGTCAGCGCGCTTTATTCATCGTAACCACCCGTTATTGTTGAGAAAACTGGAGGGTTTTTATGTCCGCAAAACATCCTGTAATTTCGGTGACAGGCTCATCGGGAGCTGGTACCAGCACAGCCAAGGTCGCACTGGAGCATATCTTCAGGCGTGAAAAGGTGACGCCTGCCATTGTTGAAGGCGATTGCTTCCACAGGTTCGACCGCTACGAGTTCCGTGAAAAATCCAAGGAGTTTGAAGCCGAGGGCCGCCGCCTGAGTCATTTCTCGGATGAGGCCAATTTGTTCGACAAGATTGCCGAATTGTTCCGCGACTATGGCGACAAGGGTGTCGGCAAGGCACGCACCTATGTGCATGATGATGAAGAGGCCAAGCTTTACGGTGTTGATCCGGGGCGCTTCACGCCGTGGCGTGATGTGGGCGAAGGATCCGACCTGTTGTTTTACGAGGGCCTTCACGGCGGTGTTGAAGAGGTACGTCCCTATGCCGACCTGCTGATGGGTATTGTGCCGGTGGTCAACCTGGAATGGATTCAGAAGATTCACCGCGACACTGCGATGCGTGGTTATTCATCCGAAGCTGTGGTGGACAATATCCTCAGCCGTATGCACGACTATGTGCACTTTATTACCCCGCAGTTCACCAATACCGATATTAACTTCCAGCGCGTCCCGCTGGTTGATACTTCCAATCCGTTTGTGGCGCGTGATGTGCCAACCCCGGATGAGAGTGTGGTGGTGATTCGTATCCGCAAGCCTGAGCAGTGGGGTATTGATTTCCCATGGCTCGTTTCCATGCTGAAGGACTCGTTCATGTCCCGCCGTAACACCCTTGTGGTGCCTGCCGGTAAGATGATGTTTGCCATGGAGTTGATCCTGGCCCCGATCATCCACGACATGATGGTAAAGGCTCGCAAGGGCTGAGTTTTCATTGTTGATTCCAGGGAGGCTTCGGCCTCCCTTTTTTTTGCTTCAATTGTTTGCCGTCGGAAGATTGAAAACCTAGCCTTGGCACCTTATGAAATCGAAATCGAACATGTTTCACGTGAAACATCCGGATGGTCCGGTCGATGTGCTTGTGATCGGGGCAGGGCATGCCGGTTGCGAAGCTGCGCTGGCTGCCTCCAGGCGCGGCGCGCATGTTCGTTTGATTACACAGAACCTGGATACCATCGCTAAGATGTCCTGCAACCCAGCAGTCGGAGGGGTTGGAAAGGGGCATATGGTTCGCGAAGTGGAAGCGATGGGGGGAGCCATGGGGCTTGTGGCCGATGCGTCGGCCCTCCAATACCGCTTGTTGAACCGGGGGAAGGGTCCTGCCGTTCAGGCCACAAGGGTTCAATGCGACCGCCGTTTGTATCATATCCGGATGCGGCAATTGCTTGCCGAGTCAAGGGTCTCCCTGCATCAGGGTGGCGTGAGTGAATTGCTATTTGAACAGCAGCAGGTTGTGGGGGCGGTTGATGAATTGGGTGTAGCACATGAGGCGAGAACAGTGGTTCTTACAACAGGCACGTTTCTGGGTGGCCTGATTCATATCGGCGAAACCAAGATTCCGGCCGGCCGTTCGGGCGATGCCCCCATCAATGGCCTCACTGACGAATTGTATCGTCGCGAATTGAATGTGGGGCGGCTGAAAACGGGCACCCCACCCAGGCTGGACGGGCGAACCATTGGTTGGGAGGCGCTTGAAGTGCAGCCGGGCGATACGGATGTCCTGCCATTCTCATCTGCAAGCGGCCCGCTTATGGGCGACCAGGTGCCGTGCCATATTACGCGTACGTCGGAGCGCTCGCATGAGATTATCCGCGATAACCTGTATCGCTCACCGATGTATGCCGGCGATATTTCCGGGGTTGGGCCGCGCTATTGCCCGAGCATTGAAGACAAGGTGGTGCGCTTTGCCGACAAGGATAGCCATCAGATCTTTCTGGAGCCCGAGGGGCGGGATCACGAGGAGGTCTACCCGAACGGCATCTCCACGTCATTGCCGATCGATGTTCAATGGGCCTTCCTGCGATCGATTCCAGGCCTGGAGTCGGTGTGCATGATTCGGCCCGGCTATGCGATCGAATATGATTATATTGATCCGACAGAGCTTAAGCCGACGCTGGAGTGCAGAAAGGTCCGTGGTTTATTCCATGCCGGCCAGATCAATGGCACGACGGGATACGAGGAGGCTGCAGCCCAGGGCTTGCTGGCCGGCATCAATGCGGCGGCGTTGGCATGTGGGCTTGAGGTATGGGTTCCGGACAGGTCGGAGGCCTACATCGGTGTGATGGTGGACGATCTGGTTCACAAGGGCGTGAGTGAGCCCTACCGCATGTTTACCGCCCGTGCCGAGTTTCGGATGCAACTGCGGGAAGATAATGCCGATCTGAGGTTATCCGGAACGGCCGTGCGCCTTGGCCTGCTTAATGAGTCGCAGGGCGGGGCGTTTGCGGCACGACAGGGGCGGATGCATCTGGCGGAGGCTGAAGCGACATCAATGCGTGTGGGGCACGGACGGGAATGGAGGGCGAAGCTGGATGCGCTGGGCTTGCCGGCACCCGACAACGGCATGGGCTTCACTGCCTTTGCGCATCGCCAGGATGTGAATGTGGACCGGGCTTTGGATCTTCTTCCATCTGCGCATGTCCTGGATCCGCGCGACCGGGCCAGTCTGCGCGCCATCATCCACTATGATGGATATTTGCAAAAGCAGGATGCAGAGATGGCCCGTTTCAGGCAACTGGAGAAGCGGATGATTCCGGAGGGGCTGGATTATTCGTCGGTGGCCGGGCTTAGCATGGAATGCCGGCAGCGGCTTGACCATGCCCGCCCTGACAACCTTGGCCAGGCAGCCCGCCTTTCCGGCATCACACCGGCGGCCATTGCCAGCCTGATGATGCATCTGCAGAAAAGGGAGGGGAAGCTTGGCCGCTGATATGCAGCGCTACATCGCTGAAACCATGAAGTTTTCCAGGGCGCTTAATCTGACCGCCATCCACGACAGCGATGAATTCTCCCGGCGTTTTATCGGTCCGTCTGAAGCGCTTTGTCGATGGATTCCCGATTGCGGCGTGCTTCTGGATGTGGGAAGCGGCATGGGGGTTCCTGGTATTCCTATCCTGATTCGCAGGCCCGGCATGCACGGCGTTCTGGTGGAGCGACGTAAAAAACGGGCTGAGTATCTCCGTCACGTGGTACGTTTGCTCAAGCTCGATGCCGAGGTGCACGATTGCGATATGCGGGATTTAAGAGGGGTTGCGGCCGATGTCGGTGTGGCCCGAGCCGTGACACGCCCGGAGGAGTTGCTTCCCATGATGTCGCCAAGCATGGCAGACAAGGGCTTGGTGGTGTTGCCCGTTCCCGATACTCTGGCACCCGAATCGCTTCCGGGATGGGAACTCGAAACCGTTGATGCCATCGAGTCGGATGGTATCAGGCAGCGTATTCACTGTTATCGAAAGAGAGGGGTTTCACGTGAAACATAATGCCATGAAGCGAGTGACAGCTGTCGCCAACCAGAAGGGCGGGGTGGGCAAGACCACGACCAGCATCAACCTGGCAGCTTCCCTGGCGGCTTTGGATCAGCGGGTTCTGTTGATTGATATCGACCCCCAGGGAAACGCAACCACCGGCTTGGGGATCAACAAGAGCTCCGTTGATCAGGGCAGCTACGAGGTATTGATCAATAACACGTCGCTGGCCGATGCCATGCTGCCGACCAGCTGTGAGGGCCTGATGCTTATTCCTGCCAGCGTGGACCTGGCAGGTGCTGAGGTCGAACTGGTCGACGTGCCGGGGCGTGAAAGGGTGCTTGAAAGGGCCCTTGCGGCCTATGATGGCGAGCCGTTCGATTATGTGTTTATCGATTGTCCTCCGGCGCTTAACCTGATCACCCTGAATGCCTTTACGGCAGCCGACCGGGTGTTGATCACCCTGCAGGCCGAGTTTTATGCGATGGAAGGGCTTACCCAGCTGATGGATACGATCCGCCGCATCCGCGGGGGCCTGAATCCGCACCTGGATATGGATGGCATTCTGCTGACCATGGTGGACCGCAGAAACAACCTGAGTGTGCAGGTGGAGGAAGAAGTCAGGAATTATTTTGGCGCACAGGTTTACGAAGCAAGCATTCCACGCAACGTCCGCCTGTCGGAGGCACCGAGTTTCGGGGTTCCGGTGATGTATCATGATATTCGCTCAACAGGTGCGCAGGCCTACTTACAGGTTGCGCAGGAAATGATTCATAGAGGTTAGGTGGAATGGATAATAACCAGAAAAAACGAGGGCTTGGGAAGGGTTTGGGGGCGTTGATCGGAGATGTTTCGAGTCCAGAAGCGCTGTCTCAGGCTACCCAGGTCGCTATTTCCAGGATTCGCCCGAACCGTTTTCAGCCCAGGAAACGATTCCAGCCTGAAGAGCTGGACAGCCTGACGGACTCCATCAGGCGCGAAGGTGTGCTGAGCCCGGTTTTGCTTCGTCCGTCTGGAGACGGATATGAATTGATTGCCGGTGAGCGTCGCTGGAGGGCATCGCAGGCTGCCGGGCTGAAAGAAATACCCGCCGTGGTTCGCGAGGTTGAAGACCTGCAGGCACTTGAGCTTGCGATTGTTGAAAACGAGCAGCGGGATGATTTGAGTGCGATCGAATCTGCACGCGCCTATCAGCAGATGGTGGATGAATTCGGCTGCACGCAGCAACAGGTAGCCGAACGAATCGGGCGTTCAAGGGCACAGGTGACAAACCTCATAAGGCTCCTCCAACTGCCTGAAAAGATTCAGAAATTGGTTGATGACCGCTCGCTGGATATGGGTCATGCCAGGCCGCTTATTGGCTTGGCTGAAAAGCAGGCCGCCCAACTTGCTGAGCAATGCATCACTCAGGGCTGGAGTGCCCGCCAGATGGAAACCCATGCCAGGAAGATCCAGGCAACGGATGGGGCAAAGCAGACGAGAAAGGCCATTGATGCCGATGTAGCAGCTTTACAGGATGAATTAACCCGCCGTCTCGGACTGCATGTGGAAATCACCTGCCGGAAGAATGGTGGCGGAGAATTGAAGATTCGTTATTCGCAGCCAGCCGAGCTGGATGGGGTTCTGTTTCGTCTCCGCAAATAAAGGCGATGGCAGGCCAGTGGCAACAGCGCCTGTCGGTCACAGGATGGGTCAATAGTGCGGAGGCGGCGTTTCTTCCTCGGGGCGCTTGATTTGAGCATGCGGAGCCTTGACCAGCTGATGTAGTTGGCTGATTTGTTGGCTGAGTGCATTGAGCTGGCGCTGCTGGTCGGTCAGGGCCTCATTGAGGTTTTCAAGCAGAAGTTCCTGATACGAGATTTTGTGTTCGATATCCTGCAGGCGTGCGTCTGTATCCGACATGGTGCTATTCCTTAAAGTACTGCGGGTCGATGTGATATTGGCGCAACAGCTTACGCACTGTGTTCCTGTTCAGCCCGAGCGTTTGCGCGGCCTTGATCTGATTGCCCTTGCAGTGAGCCAGGACCAGCATTAACAGAGGCGGCTCCACTTCAGCAAGCAGGTGCTTGTACATATCTTCCGGCTCGGCGTGCCCGAGCTGGTTGAGATAGTTGCGCATGCAGCGGGTGACGGCATCGGAAAGCGTTTCCTCATCGTCGTTCAGCTTGCTCTGGTTACCCAATGCGAGGGCAACATCGGACAGGGTTATGGCAGCGCCCGGTGTAAGCAGGGCAAGGCGACGCATGACATTCTTCAATTCGCGCACATTGCCCGGCCAGTCGTAGGTCTGCAGCAGGCCGATGGCCTCATCAAGCAGGATCGGCGGCGCCATGCCGAGTTCGCGTCCGGCCGCATCAAGCATGAAGTTGGCCAGCTGTGGCACATCGTCCTTGCGGTCACGGAGCGGCGGAATATGCACCGGGATTACATTCAATCGATAGAACAAATCCTCCCGGAAACTGCCTGCTTCGATCTTCTGTAGCAGATTCTGGTGGGTGGCTGCCAGCAGGCGGACATTCACATGGCGATCCTCACGCCCGCCAACTCGCTGGATGACGCCCTCCTCAAGTACACGAAGCAGTTTAACCTGAAGAGAGGAGGGCATGTCCCCGATTTCATCGAGAAACAGGGTTCCGCCGTTGGCCTGTTCAAAATGACCGACGCGAGCCTTGTCTGCACCGGTAAATGCTCCCTTCTCATGGCCGAACAGCTCTGCTTCCAGCAGCTCTCCCGGGATGGCTGCGGTGTTGATTGGAACAAAGGGGCGGTCTGCACGTCGGCTTTGCCGGTGCAGAACCTGGGCAACAAGCTCTTTGCCGGTGCCGGATTCACCGGTGATGAGCACGGTCAGGTCGGAGGCCGCCACCCTGCCAAGGGTGCGGAACAGGAGCTGCATCGCCGGGCTGCGACCGATGAACATATCGCTGTCATCATCCGGCGTTGGGGGCGCGACGGCTTCCTTGGGTTTGATACGCCTGGCCAGCGAACGAACCTCCTCCAGGTCAAAGGGCTTCGGGAGATATTCCATTGCGCCTATGCGGTAGGCCTGGGCGGCATTGCCGAAGGTGCTTTCGGCGGTCAGCAGTACTACCGGTGCAGGGAACATGCCGTCTCTCAGCGCATCCATTCCGTTGCCGTCAGGCAGGTATACATCCAGGAAGATCAATGCGAACTCTCCGGACAACAGCGCCTGCTGCGCCGCCTCCAGGCAATCTGCCTGCACAACCTCGAAACCCTCTTCCTCAAGGACCTTGTTCAGCACCCAGCGGATGCCGGCATCGTCATCGACTACCAGGGTTCGCATCATCGTTGCACCAGGGGGAGGCGAAGGATAAACACGGTTCGTCCACAATCCGACTGCACCGAGATCTGGCCTTTGTGTTCGTGCATCACACGTTGCACCAGGGCCAGGCCGAGACCGCTGCCGCGTTTCTTGCCGGCGGTGACGAAAGGCTCGAAGATTTGATCAAGCAGGCCGGGCGGGATCATGGTGCCATCGTTGGTGATGCGAACCTCGAGTACCGGGCCCTTATAGCCATGCAGTCGAAGTGCCGGATTGATACGGGTTTGCCATTCGATATGGCTTGCGCCGGCTTCCAGCGCATTGCTCCAAAGGTTTTCGATGGCTTGCCTGAGGCGGTTGGCATGTGCTGGCACCGGGGGCAGGCCGGGGTCGAATACCCGGCGCAGGGCAACGCCGCTGACCGGACGGCATACATCATCGATCATCTGGTGGATATTGACCTGCTCCATGCCGATATCGGCGCGCGGACCGAGTTGCAGGAACTCGTCAATGCGCTGACGGATGCGATCAACCTCGTTCAGAATCATGCCAGTGGCTTCGCGTTGCTCATCGCTGGCCGGTTGTTCTGCCAGCCACTGGGCTGCACCACGCAGGGCTGCGAGCGGGTTTTTTACCTCGTGCGCCATCTCCAGCGCTATCCGAGCAACAGCCTCGGCCATTTCCTGCCGCTTGGCATGCAAATCGTGCTCCTGTCGATTGGCCTCCGGCACCATGACAATGACATAGCCATCATCGGATGGTCCGACATGTAGCGTGCAGGGTTCGCCGCTCGGCCTGAGGAACAGGCCGTGGTCGGAAAGCGGCTGTCCGCTTTGATCAAGGTGTTGCATGATGGACTGAATTTCGGATTCCGGTCCAAAAAGGCCTCCGATATGCTGGCCCCGCAGGCGATTTTCGGAGATATTCAGTCGCGATAGTGCTTCAATATTTGCTGTTCTGATCATGCCCTGCTGGTCGAGCGTGAACATCGGAAGGGGAATGTCGCAGGTGGCATCATGCTGCATGTTGTAGTTCTGCCTGTGCCTGATGACTGGTGAAAAAGGCCTCGGCGGCGTCAAGCTGAGCCTGCCATTCGTTCAGGCGCTGAAAGTTCCTGCGGAATTCGGCAGAGCCATTACAGCCCTTGCTGTACCAGGCAACATGCTTACGCGCCAGTTGCCCGGCCGTTCGCTCTCCGTGATGGGCATGCAGGGCAAGCATGTGTTCGTGAACAACCGGCCAGCGATCCCTTGCCGCGCTTGCATCGTGCGCATGACCAAGCAGCGCATCGCGAATTTCCCCCAGCACCCAGGGATTACCCTGCACCGCACGGCCGACCATCACACCGTCGCACCCGGCGATGCGGAGCATCTCGAGGGCTGACGCGGCATCCACAACATCGCCATTGCCCAGCACCGGAATGGAGACCGCTTGCTTGGCCAGTCCGATGTCTTCCCAGTTGGCATGGCCGTTGAACATCTGCGAGCGCGTCCGGCCATGCACGGTAAGCATGGCAACGCCTGCTTCTTCGGCGATTCTTGCAATGCGAGTGACGTTCTTGGAATGCTCATCCCAGCCGGTACGGATCTTCAGGGTGACCGGTACATTCACGGCGGCAATGGCGGCGGCCAGAATGCGTGCCACGCGGGGTTCATCCTTGAGCAGCGCCGACCCGGCGACCTGTTTGCAGATCTTCTTGACCGGGCAACCCATATTGATATCGATGAAGTCGGCGCCGCGTTGTTCTGCCCAGCGGGCGGCTTCTTCAATATAACCGGTATCGGATCCGGCAATCTGGATGCCGACAGGATGCTCGTCCTTGCCGATTTCCGCCATGCGCTCGGTGCGCTCCCGGCCCTGGTCAACAGCGCGTGAGGCAATCATCTCGGTGACCGTGATGCCGGCACCGAAGCGCTTGCAGATCAGCCGGAAGGGCAGGTCGGTTATGCCTGCCATCGGCGCCAGAGCCAGCGGCATATCAATGCGGTGCTGGCCGATGCTGAAGCCCGGAAGTAGGGGATGGCTAGGGGTGTTGGTCGATTTGCACATAATTTAGGCAAACCTAGGGCCTCGCGATGTCCGTGTCACGCGCAGGCTTTGCTTGAAGCCGGCCTGCAAAGCGAACAGTCTCGCGACATGGGCATCACATGGGAAAATACATCATTCGTTCAGTCGGTTGCCGACGACAGGCAGTTCCCCGCCATTGACCTGCCGCAGGTGGCCGTAGCCGGGCATTCCAATGTCGGCAAGTCCAGCCTGTTGAACGCGGTATTCGGTCGTAAGGGCATGGTCAAGACATCCAAGTCGCCCGGTTGCACGCGTTTGCTCAATCTGTTCGAGGTGGACAACACCTTGCTGGTGGTTGATTTGCCGGGATACGGATTTGCCCGTGCGCCCAAGGGCGAGCAGGCCCGCTGGCAGCGCTTGATTGAGCACTACCTTGCCGGGGATGCCAGGCCGAAGCTGGTACTATCGTTGATGGATATCCGGCATGGGCCGAAGGATTCCGATCTGCAACTCATCGAATGGCTTAACGAGAAAGGTATTCGCTGGCTGCCGGTGGCAACCAAGGCGGACAAGCTGGCGGGTAATGAACGAAGCAAGCGGCTGCGCGAGATGACGCAGGCGATGGGGGGGATGCTTTCACCCCTGCCAACCTCCACGTTGAATCGAAGGGGTGTGCAGGAGTTGAGGGTCTTGCTGGAAAAGGAACTGCTGGAGATTTAACGGTCGGGATCCGTTAAAAACGCCGGCCAATCAGATGCTCGGCGCCGCGGACAGGAATGGTCGGGATGAGAGGATTTGAACCTCCGGCCCCTGCCTCCCGAAGACAGTGCTCTACCAGGCTGAGCTACATCCCGATTTCTGTCCGCGTTGTCAGGCGGCGCATCATATGTATCTTGCGCCCCTGCGGCAAGCACGGGTGATGCAATCCCTCATGGCAGCTGTATTTAAGATGGTGCCAACCTGATCATTTCCCCCGGGAGTTAACCATGTTGTTGATGATTTCACCTGCGAAAAAGCTTGAAATGGAAGCGCCAGCACCGTGTGCGGTGCATACACAAGCCGGTCTTCTGCCGAGGGCTGCTGAACTGGTCGGCCTCATGCGCGGCAAGACGGCCAACGATCTTGCTGCACTGATGGGTATCAGCGGCAAGCTGGCCGAACTCAACGAGCGACGCTTCAAGGCATGGCAGCAGCCGTTCGATCTGGCTAATGCGAAGCAGGCCCTGTTTGCATTTCGCGGTGACGTGTATGCCTCTCTCGACGCCGATAGTCTGGATGAAGGCGGTATCGCTTATGCACAGCAGCATTTGCGTATCCTGTCCGGCCTGTACGGAGTGTTGCGACCGCTCGACCTGATGCAGGCCTATCGTCTGGAAATGGGAACCCGCCTGGCTGGCGCCCATGGCCGTGATCTGTACGCCTACTGGGGTGATACCATTACGAAGGCGATAGCTGGCCAACTGGACGGGCAGGCTGAAAAATCCCTGGTGAACCTGGCCTCGGGTGAATATGCCCGCGCCGTCGATTTGTCCGCCATGCCCGGGCGGGTGGTGCAGATTCATTTCAAGGAAGAGAAGGACGGAGTGCTTCGCACCATCGGCATCCATGCCAAGCGGGCCCGCGGCATGATGTGCCGCTTTGCCATTGACCGACGCGCCGCCCGCCCGGAGGACCTGCAGGACTTCGATCTTGGCGGCTATGCATGGCGACCGGAGCTTTCCAGCAATACGGACTGGGTATTTGCACGTTGATCGGTCAGGCTGCATGTAAAAGCAACAGGAAAAGTGGTGGGCCCACCAGGACTCGAACCTGGAACCAACCGGTTATGAGCCGGTAGCGCTAACCAATTGCGCCATGGGCCCGCGCTTGGAGCGCGCAAGCCTAATGGCCCGCCCTTTGCGGAGCAATCGCAAATGGCATAGTCTCAAGGCGATTATTCAATAAGGAATCACCCATAATGCATTTTAGCGAACTGAATCTCCCCGCACCTCTTCAGCAGGCCATTGAAGATCTCGGCTTTACCACCCTGACCGATGTTCAGGAAGTGGCCCTGCCCATGGCATTGGCAGGCAAGGATGTTGCGGGCCAGGGCCGAACCGGCACCGGCAAAACGGCAACCTTCCTGATCACCGTCATCAATCGTCTTTTGACTACGCAGCCCAAGCCGGGCCGCAAGCCGAATTACCCGAGGGCGTTGATTATCGCGCCGACGCGCGAACTGGTGGTGCAGATCTCCGACGATGCCCGGCGCCTGGTACAACATACCGACCTGAAACTGCACACGGTGTTTGGCGGCGTGGACTACGAGAAGCAGATGCAGGCCTTCGAGAAAGGCGTGGATATTCTGGTCGGCACACCGGGCCGCCTGATCGACTATCTGAAAAAGCATGCGTACTCATTGAATCTTACCGAGATGCTGGTGATCGACGAGGCTGACCGCATGTTTGATCTCGGCTTCATCAAGGATCTGCGTTTCATGATGCGCCGCCTTCCGAAATACGATGAAAGACAATCGATGATGTTTTCCGCCACGCTGTCGCACCGCGTTCTGGAGCTTGCCTATGAACATATGAATTCGCCGGAAAAGCTGCGTGCCGAAGAGGGCAATATCACTGCATCCGGGATAGTCGAATCGATGTACCACACCGGCATGGATGAAAAATTCCCTCTGCTTATTCACCTGTTGCGGCTTGAGAAGGTCGAGCGCGGCATGGTGTTCGTGAATGAGAAGCGAACCGGTGAGAAGGTGGCCCGCAACCTGGCACGCTATGGTTTTGCGGTCGGTATCCTGTCCGGCGATGTGCGGCAGCAGAAGCGCATGCGCATTCTGGAGGATTTCACGGCAGGCAAGCTGCACCTGCTGGTGGCCACCGATGTGGCCAGTCGTGGCCTGCATATTGATGGCGTGACTCATGTATTCAACTACGATTTGCCGGAAGATGCGGAAAACTATGTGCATCGCATCGGCAGAACAGCCCGTGCCGGCGCAACCGGCGTGGCGATTTCCTTTTCCTGCGAGCGATTCTGCTTCGGCCTGCCCGATATCGAGGCCTATATCAGCCGCGCGATTCCGATCGAGCCGATCGAGCATGAGATGCTCGATATCGGCAAGCCCACCGCCCCTGAGGCCACGGCTGAAGGCCTGAAGCGCGAAGATCGCGCCGAGCAGCTCGATGGCAAATCCGGCGGTCGCAAGCGCGATGGCGGGGGCTCCGGCCGCCCGCGTCGCAGGCGGCCGCGCGGTAAGCCCAGGGGCGGAAGCTCAGGCTGAGGACTTCTTGACGGCCCTGGCCAGCTTGCGGACATCCTCCGCGCTTGCGGCCGGGCCGGGCAATGGCTTGACCCGGGCGGGTGTCAGGCGCTCGCCGCACTCACTGCATACCACGGTCGGTTCGCTTACGTGACCGCAGCCGGTATGGCGCAACTGCAGCCATTCGTTCCCCGGTTCTGCCAACCAGCGGTTGCCCCAGCGACTCATGCTTAACAGCACGGGAAATAAGTCCACGCCCTTGGCGGCCAGACGGTATTCGAAACGTTGCGGGCGCTCCTGGTACATGGTTCGGTTCAGGAAGCCCGCCTCGCTCAGTTGGCGCAGGCGTTGTGCCAGAATCTTCTTTGAGATGCCGAGGTGCTGTTGAAAGCCATCGAACCGGCGCACACCATAGAAGGCATCACGCAGGATAAGCAGGCTCCAGCGATCCCCTGCCATCCGGAGCAGCCCGTCGATCGGGCAGCCTGCGGAGGTGTCGGGCGAGGTTGGCATGCATGGCAGTATAGCAGGTATCTTAAAGAAACCAATACCTATAAGGTATCTATTAGAAACTAACTGATTATAAGTTTCCATAAGAAACCTTAAGGGTCGTGGCGGGGGTATGATGAACCATGTCAGATTGTTAAACAGAATGTCCTTTTTCTCCGAGCGGAAGCGACTGGAGTGGTACCCGCCATTCTGGCTGATGCGCGTAAAGGTTGTCCGACTGGCGGAAGACTGGAGCGAGATATGCCTGCGCCTGCCACTGAACCGGGTGTCGGCCAATGCGGCCGGCAATATGTATGGCGGCTATCAGGCAAGCCTGGCTGATCCGATTCCTGCACTGGCCTGCCTGAAGCGGTTTCCCGGCTACCGGGTTGCCACCCGGCATCTGGAAGTGGCCTTCGAGAGGGTCGGCAACTCGGACCTGGAATTGCATTTCGATTTCCCGTCCCATCTGCACCGAAAAATCGAAACCGAATTGCGCGAAACAGGCCGTTCGACCCCATGCTTCGAGATGAAATATATTCGCCTGGACGGGAAGGCCTGTTCGGTCATTCGCAACACCGTGGCCATCCGTCCTGCCGGATATATCGGGCCGAGAGAGGAAGAGGGCAGCGGAGAATAGTGTCTATTCAATATCATCGCCCAGTCGCCGCCTGCGAGCGACAGGCAGGCCGGGTTGGGATACAAACTGACTGGTTCATTCAATGGAGATCAGTGAACCAGCCCCGGAGTGCATGGTTCAGTGAAGCTATCCGTTATCGGCTGGTTGCCGACTCAGAACCATTGAAATGATGAGACTAAAGCGGTTCTTTGTATTGTGACGCCTTGGCCGCTAGTTTTCGCCACCTGCTCGCAGAGATAGCTGCCTTGCAGTCAGGGCGCCACAGGCGCCACAGGAGGACCCCCGATGCATATCAAGATTGCGACCCGCCGTTCACCACTGGCATTGTGGCAGGCCGAGCATGTTTCCGCAGAGCTTAAAAGGCTGGACCCATCGGTTACCACCGAGCTCGTGAAGATTATGACTCGTGGCGACAAGATTCTTGATGTGCCCTTGGCGAAGGTGGGTGGGAAAGGCCTGTTTACGAAAGAAATCGATGCAGCCTTGCTGGACGGACGTGCAGATATTGCAGTGCATTCGATGAAGGATGTGCCCACCGAGCTTCCCGATGGAACCGGCATTCGCGCTTATCCGCTGCGCGAGGATCCGCGCGACGCGGTAGCGACCATCACCGGCGGCCCTCTTAATACCCTGCCTGCCGGCTCGCGCATCGGCACCTCATCGCTGCGTCGTATCGCGCAGTTGCGCGAAGCCTTCCCGACATTCGAATTTCAGTCCATTCGCGGCAATATTCAGACACGTCTCTCGAAGCTGGGTAATGAAGTCGATGCGGTGATTCTCGCCGCGGCAGGTGTGCATCGCATGGAGATGGCAGACAAGATGCATGAGTTTATCAGCGTGGATGTCATGCTGCCGGCCGTTGCCCAGGGCACCCTCGGTATTCAGACCCGTAACGATGATCACGAGCTCAACGCCCTGGTGGATCAATTGAATGACACGGATACGGTAGATCGCACCCGTGCCGAGCGCGCCTTTCTGGCCACGCTTGAGGGAGGGTGTCAGGTACCGATTGCAGCCTATGCCACCCTGGATGGCGATACGCTGCATCTGCGTGGCCTGGTCGGCGAGGTCGATGGTTCGCGTGTGTTGCGAGGCGAGCGTACAGGTTCGCGCCGCGATGGCGCTGCCCTTGGTGTCAGCCTGGCCAATGAGATACTCGACGCCGGCGGCCGTGATATCCTCGCTCGCCTGTATGCCGCCGAGGCAGACAAGCCTTAATAAAGTTTAACCCTGGTGACACGGGCACGACATACAGGGCCTGTATGCTTCGTCCTGCAGCAGTAGAAAAAATCATTCTTCATTGGAATGAGTCCTCCTGAGAAAGCGGCGAAGCAGGCACTTCGCCGCTTTTTTATTTGTACTTTTCCATGGTTGCCAGCAGGTGGAATTGTCAGCACGGTTCGCCCATGAAGCAGCTACTCAATGACCTACCCGAAAACCCTCTTGTCCAGGCGCTTGATTCTTCCCTTCCGGATTACGCGGCAATCAAGGCGGAGCATGTACTGCCCGCCCTGCAGGCGTACCTGGTATATGCGCGGCAGAGCGTTGCCGATCTTCTGGAGCGCGATGAGCATGACTGGTACTCGCTGATGCAGCCGCTGGAATTGCTGGACGAGCAACTCGACCGACTGTGGGGGCCGGTTGGCCATCTGAATGCAGTCAAGGACAGCGATGAAATGCGCCCGGTCTACCAGCAGGGTGTAGCCATGATTGCCGAGTGGCAGACCGAGATGGCCCAGAACGAAAGGCTTTACAAGGCCATGCATGTGCTGAGCAAGAGCGAGGCCTTTGCGGTCATGTCGGATGAACAGAAAAAGGTACTGGAGCTGGCGCTGCGTGACTTCCGGCTGTCCGGCGCTGAGCTGTCCGGTACAGACAAGGCGCGTTTCAAGGCGCTGGCCATGCGTCACTCCGAGCTGGCTACCAGCTTTGAACAGCATGTGCTGGATGCCACGCGTGCCTTCGAGTTGTTGCTGACAGAAGAAGATGAGATCGCCGGCCTGCCGGAGTCCATTCGGGATGCGGCCCGCCAAAGGGCTGCGCAAAAAGACCTGCAGGGTTGGCTGATCACTCTGGATGCCCCCTCGTATATTCCGTTTATGCAGTATGCCGACAGTTCCAGGCTGCGCGAGAAGCTGTACACGGCCTATGTCACGCGTGCGTCAGCCGGCGAGCTGGACAATGCACCGATTATCGATGAACTGCTTGCCCTGCGAGAGGAGAGCGCAAAGCTGCTTGGCTATGCCGACTACGCCGAGGTGTCGCTGGCCCGCAAGATGGCGCCATCGGTGGAGGCCGTCCGGGAATTTCTGCTGGAGCTGGCCGGTAAAAGCCGCCCGTTCGCCCAACAGGAGCTCGCGGAGCTGCGGGAGTTCGCTGCCGGCGAGTTGGGAATCGAAAACCTGAACGCATGGGACATCCCGTACGTTTCTGAAAAGTTGCGCCGGCACCTGTATGACATCTCACAGGAAGAGCTGAAACCCTATTTCCCGGAAGCTTCCGTACTCAGCGGTATGTTCAAACTGGTTGAAAAGCTTTACGGCATCAGCATTGCCGAGGCGGATGCTCCAGTGTGGCATGAAAGCGTGCGCTACTTCGAGGTGTGCGACAATCATGGCCAAAAACGCGCCGCCTTCTATCTCGACCCCTATGCCAGGCCGCATAAGCGGGGCGGTGCCTGGATGGACGAGTGCATCGTACGCTGGCGTCGTCCGGATGGCGGGCTGCAAACACCGGTAGCCTATCTGGTATGCAACTTCGATGCGCCCGTGGGGGACAAGCCGGCGCTGTGGACGCATGACGAAGTCACCACACTGTTCCATGAATTCGGCCACGGCCTGCACCATATGTTGACCGAGATCGAGGAGCTTGGCGTGTCCGGCATCCGCGGCGTGCCGTGGGACGCCGTGGAGCTTCCCAGCCAGTTTATGGAGAATTTCTGCTGGCAACGCGAGGTGGTGGATATGTTTGCCCGGCATTACGAAAGCGGAGAGTGTATTCCGGACACACTGTTCGAGCGTATGTTGGCGGCAAAAAACTTCCAGTCGGGTCTGCAGATGCTCAGGCAGATCGAGTTTTCGCTGTTCGATCTGGATGTGCACAGTCGATACCGCCCCCATCAGGGGCAGAGCGTGCAGGACATGCTCGATGAGGTTCGCCAGCAGGTCGCCGTGCTTGTCCCGCCGGCATTCAATCGATTCCAGAACAGCTTTTCGCATATCTTTGCTGGCGGTTATGCGGCGGGCTACTTTTCCTACAAGTGGGCCGAGGTGTTGTCCTCCGATGTATTCGCAGCCTTCGAGGAGGAGGGGATAACCTCGCCGCAAACGGCTGCCCGGTTGAGGAAGGAGATACTCTCTGTGGGGGGCAGCCGGGACATCATGCAGGCGTTTATTTCATTTCGCGGGCGTCAGCCATCGGTGGATGCCCTGCTGCGCCACTCGGGCCTGCAGGGCTGAAACGGCCGGTCGGGCAATGGGCAAATAGGCATGCGCAAGCCGGTTGATTATCGCGAACAGGCGTTGAAGCTGTTTCCCTGGGTTTGCGGTCGCTGTGGCCGCGAGTTCTCAGGCAAGCAGTTGCGAGAGTTGACCGTGCATCACAAGGATCACAATCACAGCAACAATCCGCCTGATGGCAGCAATTGGGAGCTGCTATGTGTCTATTGCCATGATAACGAGCATCAACGTTATCTGGAGGCCGATGCACGGGAACCGCTGCGCCCGCAGGGGAATGAGAACTCTACCTACAAGGCCTTCGCCGCTCTCGGCGAGTTGCTCAATAAGGAATAGCGCTGCCAGACCCTTCAGGTGGATGGTTTCATCCTTTGACCGATAAGAAAATAATGCAAACCGCGCCGAAACAATCGGCAGGGGCATAAGGGCGCTACCCGAAGGTAATGCAAAACCTCGAAAATCCGTGCCGGATGCGTATAGTTGCGCGCCCGAGGCAAACGATGACGACACCAACAACATATCAGACCGATGATTTGCGCATTATTGGCATGCAGGAAGTTGTGCCGCCGGAGCAGTTGCACCGCGAGCATCCGATTTCCGAGGCTGCGGCAAAAACAACCTTTGAAGCACGCCAGGCAATCCATGAGATCCTGAATGGCGAGGACGATCGCCTGCTGGTCGTTGTGGGGCCGTGCTCCATTCACAATCCGGATGCCGCCCGCGAATATGCCCGTCACCTGATCGGCGCCCGAGCCGAGCTGGGTGATGATCTGTTGATTGTCATGCGCTCCTACTTCGAGAAGCCGCGCACAACGGTTGGATGGAAAGGTCTGATCAACGATCCGAACCTGGATGGCTCGTTCCGTATCAACGAGGGACTGAAGCTGGCCCGCCAGTTGCTGCTCGACATCAATGAAATGGGCGTGCCCGCCGGCACCGAGTTTCTTGACCTGATCAGTCCGCAGTATGTGGCCGATCTGATCAGTTGGGGCGCGATCGGCGCGCGTACCACCGAATCCCAGTCGCACCGTGAACTGGCCAGCGGCCTGTCATGCCCGGTCGGCTTCAAGAATGCGACCGATGGCGGTTTGCGGGTTGCCGTGGATGCACTTCGCGCAGCCGCGCATCCGCATCATTTCATGTCGCTGACCAAGCAGGGTCGTTCGGCAATCTTTTCCACTTCGGGCAATAAGGATTGCCATGTGATTCTGCGCGGCGGAAGCAACAAGACCAATTATGATGCCGAAAGCGTCCGGCATGCCTGCGATGAGCTGACGGCCGCCGGCCTGCCTGCGCGACTGATGATCGATTTCTCGCATGCCAACAGCAGCAAGAAATTCGAACGCCAGATTATTGTAGGGCACGATGTTGCCGAACAGATTGCCGCAGGTGATCGCGGCATTACAGGGGTCATGATCGAAAGCCATCTGAAGGAAGGCCGTCAGGATGTGGTGCCGGGACGTGAACTGGTGTTCGGGCAGAGCGTGACCGATGCCTGTATCGGGTGGGATGATACGCGCGCCCTGCTGGATGAGCTGGCAGCCGGGGTTCGGCGGCGGCGGAAACACTGAATAAGTAATGTCTGAATAAAAAAAGCGCCCCCGGATCGGGGGCGCTTTTGATTCAGGGCATTTACATCACTCAGGCATTAACCTCTTTGAGCCAGCGCTCCAGGAAGTGAATGTTGAACTCGCCTTTCTGGAAGCCGGGGTTGGCCAGCAGCCTGCGATGCAGTTCCTGATTGGTGACCACGCCGATGATGGCGAGTTCGTCAATGGCCCGCTGCATGCGGCGAATGCACTTTTGCCGGTCACGGGCATGGGTGATTACCTTGCCGATCATGGAATCGTAGAACGGCGGTATCGAATAGCCCGAATAGATGGCCGAATCCATGCGAACACTGCGGCCCCCGGGCGCGTGGTACAGGGTAATCGTGCCGGGCTGCGGGGTGAACTTGAACGGGTGCTCGGCATTGATGCGGCACTCGATGGCATGCCCCTTCATCTTGATGTCATTCTGCGTGAAGGCGAGTTTCTCGCCACTGGCCACGCGAATCTGCCACTCGATCAGGTCCACACCGGTGATCCATTCGGTAACCGGGTGCTCCACCTGAATGCGCGTGTTCATCTCGATGAAGTAAAAGGATTTGTCGGGGTTCATCAGGAATTCGATGGTGCCCGCACCGACGTAGTTCACCGCCTTGGCCGCGGCCACGCCGGCCTCGCAGATGGCCTGCCGGGTTTCCTCATCCACAAACGGGCTCGGAGCTTCTTCCAGCACCTTCTGGTTCTTGCGCTGCATGGAGCATTCGCGTTCGAACAGATGAACGATATTACCGTGCGTATCGCCCAGCACCTGCACCTCGATATGGCGCGGTTCCTCGAGGAACTTCTCGATAAACACCGTGTCGTCGCCGAAGGCCGCCTGTGCCTCGCTCTGGCACATATTGAATGCGCCTGCCAGCGCCGGGTCTGAATGCACCACCTTCATGCCGCGCCCGCCACCGCCGGCCGAGGCCTTGATGATGACCGGGTAGCCGGCCTCGTGGGCAATCTTTTTGGCATCCTGGATGTTGTCCACGGCGCCATCGGAGCCGGGAACCAGCGGCACGCCAGCCTCTCTCATCTTGTTTTTGGCGGATACCTTGTCGCCCATGATGCGCATCGATTCCGGAGACGGGCCGATCCATGTGTATCCTGATTCCTGAACGATGTCGGCGAATTCGGCATTTTCGGCCAAAAAGCCGTAGCCGGGGTGAATGGCTTCTGCGTCGGTGACTTCCGCAGCGGCCATGATGGCAGGAATATTCAGATAGGACGCGCTGCTGGGCGACGGTCCGATGCACACTGCCTCGTCGGCAAGGCGGGCATGCATCGCTTCGCGGTCGGCTTCCGAATACACCGCCACCGACGCAATACCCATTTCCTTGCAGGCGCGAATGATACGGACAGCAATTTCGCCGCGGTTGGCAATCAGGATTTTATGAAACATCGGCTGCCCCTAGGCCGACGGTGTGATGACAAACATCGCCTGGCCGTATTCCACCGGCGTTGCATTATCGACCAGAATCTTCTCGACCACGCCGGAGTATTCGGCCTCGATCTCGTTCATCAGCTTCATGGCCTCGATGACACACAGGGTATCACCCTTGCTGACCTTGCTGCCTTCCTTGACGAACGGGTCGGCATCCGGCGACGGGGCGCGGTAGAAGGTGCCGACCATCGGGGAGTTGACCACATTGGCATCATCGGCAACAGCTGCCGGGGCCTCTGGGGCCGGTGCGGCGGCCGGAGCCGGAGCTGCGGCGGGGGCAGCTGCCGGGGCATGGGCCGCCGGGGGCAGCATATATTGCTGCACTTCGGGGGCCGTGCCGCGGCGCGAGATGCGCACAGTTTGCTCGCCCTCGGTCACCTCGATCTCCGTCACGTCTGATTGCTGAACCAGCTTAATCAGTTTGCGTATCTGGGTAATGTCCACATGAATCTCCTTGAGTGTTAAGAATCTGCGACCCGCTGGCTGCGCAGTTGTCCGCACAGGCCTCGCAGGGCCAGGGAATAGGAATCGGGTCCGAATCCGGCGATCACGCCGGTTGCAATATCCACCAGCAGGGAGCGGTGGCGGAACTCCTCGCGGCGGTGCACATTGGACAGATGCACCTCGATAAACGGGATGTGGCAGCCGAGCAGGGCGTCACGCAGCGCCACGCTGGTATGCGTGTAGGCGGCGGGGTTGATGACAATGCCATCCACCTGACCGGCGGCCTGATGGATGCGATCAACCAGTTCACCCTCGTGGTTGCTCTGGAAGGTGCTTACGCTGCAGCCGAGCTCATCGCCGAGCGAAACCAGTGCCTGGTTGATGCCTGCCAGGTTCTGGCTGCCGTAATGCTCGGGTTCGCGTGTGCCGAGCAGGTTCAGGTTCGGTCCGTGCATGACCAGAATATTCAGCGGGGTCATGCCGCGGCCTCCTGTGTGGCATCCTCTCCGTCCCGAGTGACTGTGCTCCATGCCTGGCTTAGCTCCAGCAGGACCTCATCCTCGGGACGGCGGCTGAGCAGCAGGGCAAGCATGGTACGGGCGGCACCGTGTTCCCCCTGGTCCCACAGCAGGCGAGCCAGCCGGCTCGATGCCGGGGTGGCATCACCCCGCCTGCTTTGCGAGTTGTAACAGCAGGCAGCACGCTCGAAACATTCGAGTGCCTTGGTGTGCCGGTTCTGGATCTGATGGCAGCGTCCGAGCATGTGCCAGGCCTTGCCTTCCATGGGGGCGAACTCGAGAAGTTGTAGAAGTTCGTCCTCGGCCTGGGCAAAAAGCTGGAAATGCAGCATGCCTGCGGCGTCCTTCAGGCCCTGTTCCACGCCGCGCCAGCTGTCCGGCGTCGGCAATGATCGGCCGGGTTGGTCGGGGCTGTTCAACTCCGTCCCGCCTTGCGGGGGATTGGGCACAGACTCTGATGCTGCTAGCATCTGCCCAAGCTACGCAGCGGGAAAATTGCGGTCAAATGAAAAAGCACAAAAATGCTGCATATTGTCCGAAAAACGGCTGATAAATGCCGTTTTTTCCGGCAAACGTGTAGCGGGGACGATCTTCATGCATATCTACCTGAACGGGGAACAGCGCGAAACAGATGCTGCCAGTATCGACGATCTGATAGCCGAGCTCGGCATTCAGGGGCGAATGATCGCCGTGGAGCGCAATCTGGAGGTTGTGCCGAAAAGCACATATGCGGATACGCAGCTTGCCGAGGACGATCGCATTGAGATCGTGCATATGATCGGCGGCGGATGAAACAGGAGTTTTGATGAGCAAGGATACATTCAAGGTAGGCACCTATACCTTCAACTCGCGCCTGATTGTCGGTTCCGGCAAGTACAAGGATTTCGAGACCACCCGACTGGCCACCGAGGCAGCCGAGGCGGAGATGATCACCGTGGCCATCCGCCGCGTGAATATCACCGATCCGGGCAAGGAAAACCTGCTCGAATACATCGACCCGAAGAAATACGTCATCCTGCCCAATACCGCTGGCTGTTTTAATGCCGAGGATGCCGTGCGCACCCTGCGCCTTGCGCGCGAGGCCGGAGGCTGGGATCTGGTGAAGCTCGAGGTGTTGGGCGACACCCACACCCTGTATCCGAATGTGGTGGAAACCATCAAGGCGGCGGCAACGCTGGTTGCCGAGGGGTTCCAGGTGATGGTTTATACCAACGACGATCCGATCGTGGCCACGCGCCTTGAGGAGATCGGTTGCGTGGCCGTGATGCCGCTCGGTAACCCGATCGGGTCTGGCCGCGGTCTGGCCAATCCGTTCAATATCCGTGTGATCAAGGAGAGGGCAGAGGTGCCGATCGTCGTGGATGCCGGCATCGGGACCGCATCGGATGCCGCCAAGGCCATGGAGCTGGGGGCGGATGCGGTGCTGATCAATACGGCCATTGCCGAGGCGAAAGATGAGTGCATGATGGCGGGCGCGATGCGCGATGCCGTACGTGCAGGCCGTGCGGCCTATCTTGCCGGGCGCATGCCAAAAAGGGCGTTCGCCTCCGCATCTTCCCCGACCGAAGGCTATATCTGGGATTAGCCAACGATTCTTTCCTCGATGGCTGTGTTGCGACAACAGCTGTGGTGCTCATGTATGGACTTCATACACTCCGCTCCTCACACTTGCCGCGCCTTGTCCTCGAAGAAAAATCTTCGTTTGCAATAAACTTGTACGATTTGAGAAGTTCCTTCGGGATGCTTTAGAAAGGATTGAGAGATGACTGAACTGAAGAATGATCTGTTTTTGCGCGCCTGCCTGCGGGAAGATGTGGAGCGCACGCCTGTGTGGATGATGCGCCAGGCCGGACGCTACCTGCCGGAGTACCGGGAAACCCGGGCGCGTGCCGGCGGCTTCCTCGACCTGTGCAGGAACCCGGAGCTGGCCTGCGAGGTGACCTTGCAGCCGATCGATATCCTGAATGCCGATGCGGCCATCCTGTTTTCCGATATTCTGGTGGTGCCAGAGGCGATGGGTATGGAGCTGACCTTCGGTGTGGGTGAAGGGCCGAAGTTCCCTCAGCCGCTTACCTGCCGCGCCGATGTGGAAAAGCTGCCGATTCCAGACCCGATGGTGGAATTGAAATACGTCATGGATGCGGTAAGCACCATTCGCAAGGGGCTCGATGGCCGCGTGCCACTGATCGGCTTTACCGGTAGCCCCTGGACGCTGGCCACCTACATGGTGGAAGGCGGCGGATCCAAAAACTTCTCCAAGGTGAAGTCCATGGCCTTCAATGAGCCGGCCACCATGCACCTGCTGCTGGAGAAGCTGGCCGATTCAGTTGCCGCCTACCTCAACGCGCAGATCGCCAGCGGCGCGCAGGCCGTGCAGATCTTCGATACCTGGGGCGGCATCCTGACCACGCGCGACTATGAAGAATTTTCACTGCGCTATATGCGCCGCATCGTCGAACAGCTGACCCGCGAGAACGAGGGGCGCAGGGTTCCGGTGATTCTCTATACCAAGGGCGGCATGGGCTGGCTGGAAGCCATTGCCGATACCGGCTGCGATGTGGTCGGCCTGGACTGGTCCATCGATATCGATGCGGCCAAGGCGCGCATCGGGCACAAGGTGGCCCTGCAGGGCAATATGGACCCGACCATGCTGTACGCCAAGCCGGACCGCATTCGCGCCGAGGTGAAGGATATCCTCGAACGCTTCGGGCACGGTAACGGCCATGTATTCAATCTCGGACACGGGATCACGCCGGATGTTCCCAAGGAACATGCCATCGAATTCTTCAAGGCGGTTCGCGAGGAATCGGTACGGTTTCATCAGTAAGCCGGCAACGGCGGAATGCCCAACAGGAGATGCCGATGAATGGCAGAAATGATTCCCATAACCTCGCACTGTTCTGCGATTTCGAGAACGTGGCGCTCGGGGTGCGCGATGTGAAGCTGGCCGCCTTCGATATCCAGCGCGTGCTGGAGCGATTGCTGCTCAAGGGCAACATCGTGGTCAAGAAGGCCTATTGTGACTGGGCGCGCTACAAGGATTTCAAGGCACCGATGCATGAGGCCGCGTTCGAGCTGATTGAAATCCCGCATGTGCGGCAGAGTGGCAAGAATTCCGCCGACATCCGCATGGTCGTCGATGCACTTGATCTGTGTTATACCAAGGAGCATGTCGATACCTTCGTGATCATCTCCGGGGATTCGGATTTCTCGCCACTGGTTTCCAAGCTCAAGGAGAACAACAAGTTGGTGATTGGTGTAGGCGTGAAGCAATCCACCTCCGACCTGCTCACCTCCAACTGCGATGAGTTCATCTACTACGATGATCTGGTGCGCGACTCCGAAAAACAGGGCAAATCGCGTCGCCGTCGTTCGTCGGGCAGGGCCAAGGCCAAGGCCAGGAGTGAGGCCGGTGACGCCACGACAGCCGATGAGGCGACGCTGCAACAGGAAGGCATTGATCTGGTGCTGGAAACGGTGGAGGATCTGTTCAAGGAGCGCGGCGATGAGGACAAGGTGTGGGGGTCGATGGTCAAGCAGACCCTGAAGCGGCGCAAGCCAGGTTTCTCCGAGGGCTATCACGGCTTCAGCAGTTTCGGCCAGATGCTTGAGGATGCCGAGAAGCGCGGCCTGCTGACCCTGGAGAAGGACGAAAAATCCGGCGGCTACATTATCCAGAGCTTCGCCCACGACGAATAGAACGGATTGAATTCCGCCATGGCGCGATGCCGTGGCGGGTATTCCGATCCTGCCCGAGCTCTTTCTTCACGTGCATTGCGCCGCAGTGGAGGGTGACCTAAACTGGATTTCAGTGGTTCTCTAGGCCATTGGCACAGCGGAGGCTAGCCAGCGTCGCATGCGATCGTTCAGTCTGAAAAAACGCATCATTCTGCCGCTGCTTGCGGCCGGGGTTGCGGTGTTTCTGATCGGCGCCTATTTCATGCACCATTTGGAAGAGCATCAAAAAAACGATGCCGTGCTGCAGGCCGCCAGGGCAATGGACAGCCATATCAGGTCCGCAGTCGGGCAAAAGGCCCGGATGATGGTCGCCATGCTGCAATTTATGAAAGATGACCATGCACTTGTTTCAGCCCTTGAGGCGGGTGACCGCAAGGAGATGCTGGCACAGGCAGGGCCCATCTATCAGCGGTTGCACCGCGACAACAACATCACGCATTTTTACTTTCACGACAGGCATCGCATCAACCTGCTGCGCGTCCACAAGCCGGAAAAATATGGCGATACGATCAATCGCCTTACCGCCCTTGGTGCGGAGAAAACGGGCAAGCCGTTTTCCGGGCTCGAACTGGGGCCACTCGGAACGTTCACACTGCGCAGCGTGATGCCCGTGTTCGACCAGGGCCGTCTGGTTGGCTATCTCGAACTCGGTCAGGAGATCGATGACCTGCTTCAGCATTCGGGCAAGATGTTCGGCGTTGACCTACTCATGCTTATCGACAAGCGCTACCTTGCACAAGATGCATGGGAAGAAGGCATGCGAATGCTTGAACGCCCATTCGACTGGAATGAGCTTTCATCCGCGGTACTGGTGTCCCAGAGCATGGCCGATGTGCCCATGGATTATCTTGAAGGCATCGGCGACTCACAGGCAAATGCCGGCATCAGGATCGGTAAGAATATTGATTGGCATGGCCTGACCTATTGGGCTGGGATCATTCCCATAGACGATGCCGGCGCTCGTCCGGTCGCCACACTGGTCTTGCTGCGCGACATGACCCCTTTCATAGCCAACGCAAGAATGGAATTGGTCTATTTTACGGGGATTTCGGCAGCCCTGGGTCTGGCTATCATCATATTGTTTTATGTCATTCTGGGACGCACCGAAAACGAACTGGCTGTCGCCAGGCAGGACCTTGTCGAAGAGGCTCAGGCGCGAGACGAGATGCAATCATCCTTTATCCGGCAATTGCAGGATGAGCAAAACAAGCTGGTCAAGAGTGAAGAGGCAACCAGGCTTCTGCTCAATGCGGTCGGCGAGGGCATCTATGGTGTGGACACGCAAGGCAATACCACCTTCGTCAATCCTGCTGCCTGTCGAATGCTGGGCTATGAAGAGAACGAGCTGATCGGCCAGTCCATGCATGCGGTTATTCATCACAGCTACCCGGATGGCACGCCCTATCCCCGCGAGAAATGCAGAATGTACAAGGCCATGGCTGATGCCCGCATCCATCATGTGTCGGATGAGGTGTTGTGGCACAAGGGTGGCTCCAGCTTTCCTGTCGAATATATAAGCACCCCGATATTTGAAAGCGGAAGAGTGACCGGGGCTGTGGTGGTGTTCTCGGATATTACCGAGCGCAAGAAGGCCCAGGAGGCCATTGAGCAGGCACTGAATATTCAACGCGTGCTGGATACAATGCTGAACATATCGCTGCCGCCTCTGACCCTCAAAGAGGTGTTGGGAAAGTCGCTGGATGCGATACTTTCGATTCCGGCTTTTGCATTGCTCAACAAAGGCGCCATCTTTCTTGTCGCGCAGGAGGAGCAAAGTCTGGAGCTGGTGGTGCAGCGCAACCTGCCGGACACCCTGCTGGAGTCATGTGGTATGTTGCCTTTCGGCAAGTGCCTGTGCGGACGGGCTGCCGCCAGTCGCGAAATCGTTTATGTGAACCACCTGGATGAGCGGCATGAAATTAAATACGACGGCATCCAGCCGCATGGGCACTACTGCATTCCGATCATGCTGGGGGGGCGCTTGCTGGGCGTACTCAATATCTATGTTGCCGCCGGCCATGTGGCCGAGGAAAATGAACAGGATGCATTGAAAACCGTCGCCGATACGCTGGCCATTGTCATCGAGCGCAAACAGGCCGAGGAAGAGCTACAGAAATTGGCCCATAATGACATCCTGACCGGCCTGCCGAATCGTACCCTGTTCTATGACCGGATGGAGCAGGCGCTGGCGATAACCCAGCGCCACAGGCAGAAATTTGCCGTGCTGTTTCTTGATCTGGATCACTTCAAGGGGATCAACGATACCCTCGGCCATGATATGGGCGATATGTTGCTCAAGGAGGCTGCGAACCGCTTGCTTGGCTGTGTGCGTCGAATGGATACCGTGGCCCGTATGGGCGGGGATGAGTTTACCGTGATCCTGACCGAGACCAAGGTGCCAGAGAATGTGGAACTGGTGGCCAGTCATATCCTGAAGGCTTTGTCTCAGCCGTTTGAGCTCGCCGGCAAGCCCTGCAAGATCGGTTGCAGCATCGGCATCGCCATCTATCCTGAGGACGGCAGGGATAGCGAAACCCTGCTCAAGCATGCCGATGTCGCGATGTATAATGCCAAGCGGGAGCGCAACACCTTTTGCTTCTACAACAACAACCCGCAGGCCGATGACTAGGGGTTAATCGGCTTCTCCGCTATCGGGATTCACATCGTCGATCAGGCTGCGGATTTCCCTGATGGCGTCGTGGTTGCTGTCGTCGATCAACCGGATGATGGCGTTTTCGATGGTGAGCGGCAGGGCATTGGGTTCGTCCAGCGGACCGCGCGAGTAGATAATGAAGCCGTTGAGGAAGCCTTCCATCAGTTCATCGGAAAGCTTCTCGTAGTTCTTGTTCTGCGAGCCGGCCATGAAGGCCTTGATGCGGCTGCTGCTCAGCTCGAAGCCGCCGAGTTCGAAGATATCCCTGATCTCGAAATGCCGCAGATGGTTGGCGATGCAGATTTTCTTGAAGATGTTGTTATTGGTCATGGCGGAAGGCTAGGGCTTTTCGGCATGGCAGGATACAGGCGGGCCGGAGCCCGCCCGTCGGCTCGATTCGGATCAGGCAGCCAGTGCCTGGTCAAGGTCGGCGATGATGTCGTCGATGTGCTCGATACCGATGCACAGGCGGATCATGTCCGGTGTCACGCCTGCCGTCTGCAGCTCGGCGTCGCTCAGCTGGCGGTGCGTGGTCGAGGCCGGGTGCGCGGCCAGCGATTTGCAGTCACCGATATTCACCAAACGCTTGAACAGGCCCAGCGCATCGTAGAATTTCACCGCCGCATCGAAGCCGCCCTTGATGTTGAAGGTGAGCAGGGCAGAGGGATGGCCGCCTGTATACTTCCGGGCCAGATCAAAATACGGCGAGCTTTCCAGGCCGGCAAACTGGACTGATTCCACAGCCGGGTGCGCCTCCAGGTGTTTTGCCACCTTGATGGCATTCTCGCAGTGGCGCTCCATGCGCAGGGTCAGCGTTTCGATGCCCTGCAGAATCAGGAAGGCATTGAACGGACTGATCGCCGAGCCCGTGTTGCGCAGCGGCACGGTGCGTGCTCGCCCGATGAAGGCCGCTTCACCCAGTGCCTCGGTATAGACCACGCCGTGATAGGACGGCTCCGGCTGATTCAGCATCGGGAAGCGGGTTGCATGCTCGGCCCACGGAAACTTGCCGGAATCAACGATCATACCGCCCAGCGACGTGCCGTGGCCGCCCATGTATTTGGTAAGCGAGTAGACGACAATGGCCGCGCCATGGTCGATCGGTCGGATCAGGGTCGGCGCAACGGTGTTGTCCACGATGACCGGAATGCCGTGCCGCCTGGCCATTTTGCAGATGCCGTCGAGATCGACGATATTGCCCGCCGGGTTGCCGATGGATTCGCAGTAGATGGCCGAGGTCTTGGCATCGATCAGCTTTTCGAGCGCCTCCGGACTGTCGTTCTCGGCGAAACGCACATCAATGCCCTGCTTGGGAAGCATGTGCGCGAACAGGGTGTAGGTGCCGCCGTACAGCATCGGCACGGTCACGACATTATTGCCAGCCTCGGCGATGGTCAGGATGGCGTAGTTGATGGCCGCACTTCCGGAAGCCAGGGCCAGGCCGGCAACGCCGCCTTCCAGCTCTGCGACCCGTTTTTCAAGCACATCGGCTGTCGGGTTCATGATGCGGGTGTATATATTGCCGGGCACGGCCAGATTGAACAGATCCGCGCCGTGCTGGGCGTTGTCGAACTCGTAGGCCACCGTCTGGTAGATCGGCACGGCGACGGATTTGGTCGTCGGATCGGTTTCGTAGCCGGCATGGATGGCAATGGTTTCGGTTTTCATGGATGTTCCTCCGGGTTTGCTCAGGATGTGCGGGCCCTTTGGCCGCGGTTGTTGAAATCGGTGTGTTCGTAGACCAGTCCGAGCCAGTTGTTGACGATACTCTTGGCGGTATCGCGCCAGGTATTATCAAGCAGTGGTTCGAGATGGCCTTCGGGGAATGGCGGCATCGGCCTGCCTTGCTGTTTGGCCGCAAGTACGCTGTCGCGGTAGGTCTCCGCAATAGTCATGGCGTCCTCGCAGAAGTAGTGATCCGGGCTGGGCGGGTAGTCGCTGCGCTCGTCGGCATAGAAGCGCTTCACCTCGCGTTTGTATTCCTTGAGCAGGCTGTTGGTGTCGTATTCCGGGTGCCCCTGGAAATAGACGATGCCGAACTGATCCGGACTGACCGCCATGTGCACCCCGGCCTCACCGCTCTCGATCAATATGGTCAGGCCTGCCTGCTCCAGTTGCTCGCGATGCACGGCATTGAAACGCGAATGCGGCACATCGAAGCGCGTGTTGATATCGCGTAGCAGCGGGTGCTCCTTGTGCACCACGTGATGGCTGTACACCCCCCACAGCTTGTCGGGAAGGGGTTTGCGATCGATATGATAGAGCTGTTTGACCAGCGCATGCGTGGCCAGGCAGGAGCACAGCACCGAGGTGGCATTGTGCTCCGCCCATTGCATCACTTCCTTCAGCGGCTCCCAGAAGGGCTCCTGATCGAGCGACGGGTTGGATACATTGGCACCGGTCACGATCAGCGCATCCAGACCCATGTCGCGAATCTCTTCGAAGCTTTGGTAGTAGTGATCGATATAGGCCTGCGATTCGCGGCCCCTGGGCAGGACGGGCAGGGTGAAGGGGTGAACGAAAAACTGGGCAATCTGGTTACAGCTACCTACCAGGCGCATGAACTGCATCTCGGTGGCTGTAAGCGCGGCATCGGGCATCATATTCAGCAAGCCCACATGCAACTCGCGGATGTCCTGGCGTAGCGCCTCGTCAAGCGATAGCACCTTCTCGCCGCGCTGGCGAAGCTTCTCGAAAGCGGGCAGCGGATGATGGGCAACCAATGGCATTGAATGATTCTCCCTGCAAGGAATGGCCCGGCGCGCGAGTATCTTGCCCCGTTGCGCGGTGGATGTGGCAGCCTAACCCCATGCCTGATGGCTTGTCGAATAAACAAAAAACCACCTTGCGGCGGTTGTTTTGTATGGTGGAGGCGGCGGGAGTACTCGGGCCTTCAGCCCTCGCACTGCGGGTCGCCCTCGCTTCGCTCCGGCGTTCAAACGCGCCGCTCCCCGGAGCTTATTGTCGACCCCGCTACACGGCTTCTCCTCCCGCCAAATAAAAAAACCGCCTTACGGCGGTTGTTTTATATGGTGGAGGCGGCGGGAGTCGAACCCGCGTCCGGAAACCATCAGCCAGTGGTTCTACATGTTTAGTCCGTTCGAACAGCACCCAATGAAAACCAAACGGACAAAGCCATCATCAGGTCGGTTCGTTAAAGTTTAACCCAAGCGCCACGAGCCTCCAGCAACTTGAGCGGTCCCATCTTGAGGACCCCGGTCGGCCAGGCGATGGGCGACCTGTCCGGCGGGGTCACTTACGCAGCGTAAGCGAGTTCTACGTCGTCGTTGGCAGTTAATGCCGTTGGCCTTTTTAACGAGAGTGCCATCCCGACATGCCCCACAGGGTTCAGCATCTCCGTCGAA